>JAEEGL017282743.1_pt1 | contig 13365 bp, 8 predicted proteins | sample 9134231 | NCBI WGS metagenome assembly JAEEGL01 (sample SAMN16246548, study PRJNA631951) | gut metagenome | biome: gut microbiome; feature: rumen; material: fiber-attached | host: Bos | place: Iran: Karaj | collected 2018-10 | reverse complement strand
GTGCGCATGATTTTCAACGTGCTGCTGCCGATGGTGATCGGACCGTTCCTCGGAAACCTTTCTTCCGCAGCCTCTTCGATCCATTACACGGATGAATACGGTGTGACGCAAAATGCGCCGACACCCAACATGTTCCTTTGCTCCGCTCTGGTTGCGATCCTCGTCTTCCTGCCGCTGGGCTTTTTGATCAAAAAAGGATTTACGCCCACGACGGAAGAAAATGAAGCATAAAAATTGATTGACATAAAAAGGAGATAAGATTATGAAGACTTTATTGATCGGCGCCGGTGCAATCGGCGGCACAATCGCAGTGCTTGCCAAGCACGCGGGCTACGACATCCGTCTGCTTTGCCACAGAACGGAAACCAAAGAGCTGATTGAGCGGGAAGGCTTTCACCTCCACGGCGCGATGGGCGACCTCCGTGAAACTTTCACCTGCTACGACAGCTTTGACGCGCTGCAGGGGGAGATTTACGATCTGATCCTGATCGCCACCAAATATCAGGCGATGCCGGAGGCGGCCGAAAAGGCGCTGCCGTTTTTAGCTGAAGACGGGCTTGTGGTCGGTCTGCAAAACGGCATTCTGACCGATCAGCTTGCCGCCATTGTGGGCAAGCAGCGCGCGGTCGGCGTCATGATCGGCTTCGGCGCCACGCGCAACGCCGCGAACGACGTGACCATGACCTCTTTGGGTGAGTTTTATATCGGCATGCCGGACGGGTATCATCCTGCCAAGCTGGATGCTCTTTGCGACATGTTCCAAAAAGTGCTGCCGACTCAGATTTCGGATAACATTACCCGTCAGCAGTATTCCAAGCTGATCATCAATTCCTGCATCAACGCCTCCGCTGCCATCACCGGACAGGTGCTCGGCAAAATGGTGGACGACAAGCGCGCACGGACGCTCTATCTTGCCATCGCCCGCGAAGGCATGCGTGTGGCGAAGGGGATGGGGCTCGATGTGCCGAAGTACGGCAAGCTGCTCAACTATAAGCTGCTGATGCTGATGGACAACGGCTACTATAACATGTGCTGCCGCCTGATCGTCATGCTGGTTTCTAAGCTGAAGTATAAGGACGTCAAGCCCTCCACGCTTCAGTCGCTGGAAAAAGGCGAAAAGACGGAAATCGATATCTTCAACGGCTACTTTGTGGAAAAAGGCAAGGAAGTCGGCGTGCCGACGCCGGTCAATGAGAAGCTGGTCGCCATGATCCACGAGATTGAAGACGGCAAACGTCCCATTACGCCGGATAACCTCGAAGAATTCCGCGGTATCCTTTATTGATGATGCGCCGTTCTCATGCGGCGCAGGAGGTTTCAAACTATGACAAAACGCATTGCAAGCATCCTGATTGCGCTGTTGATGCAGTTGAACGCTCTGTTCAGCTTCGGGAATACGGCGGATCTTTCGCCTGCGGCGGATGCTTACTATGACGGCGACACCGTCGTTCCGGTGATTGTTGAGCTGGAACAGGGCGGCCTGCTCGATGACGTTACAGACAGTGCGCAGCGTGATGCGCTGATCGACGGCATCGCGCAAAATCCCCGTTATCAGCAAATCGTTCAGACGCAGTCTGCTCTGCGGCAGAGGATTGCGCAGACTTTTTCGCTTGCGGATTTTTCCGACAGCTACAGCTATTATTTTGTTGCAAACGGGTTCTCGCTTGCAATTCCGTATCGCTTTGTTTCCGCTTTGAAAAAGCTGCCGGGCGTGAAAGACGTTACCGTCAGCACCACGTTCAGCGCGCCGCGTGATATCATTGAGTTGAGCGAGGGTTCTGCTTACGGCAATGCGGACGCTTTCACAGGCATTCAGGCAGCGCACGAAGCGGGCTATACCGGCGCGGGGACGGTCATCGCCGTGCTTGACACGGGCTTTGAGCTCGGGCATGAGGTGTTCGCTTCCGACGTGAAAAACCCGCGATTCTCCAGACAGGATATTTTGCTCAAATCCGCATTCGGCTTTTTGAATACGATTGTCCCGCAGCTTAGTGCACACTATATTTCTGAAAAAATACCGTATCGCTGGGATTATGCCAAAGTTGACAAAGGCGTTCACAATCCCAATTCCAGCCATGGAACCCATGTTGCCGGCATCGCGGCCGGCAACAGCAAGAAAAAGATCGGCGCCGCGCCCGACGCCCAGCTCTTGCTGATGAAGGTGTTTGAAGACAAACAGGACGCGCTTGCAAAGGAATATGTGATTCTTGCCGCGCTGGATGATTGTGTGAAGCTGAAGGCCGATGTCGTTAACCTTTCACTCGGCTCCGCCTGCGGTCAGGCGCCGGACAACATTTTTACGGGCGCTGTTGTCAACCGTCTGAGGCGTGCCGGAATCAATGTGGTTGCGTCCGGCGGCAACGCCGGCTCGCTGGCCTCCGTGGACAACGTGCCCGGCGACTATATGAATATCGATCTGTTCGATTACGGCACTGCCAATTCGCCCGGCAGTTACGCGCCGTTTTTGTCGGTTGCTTCCAGCGCAATCAACGGAAACGATCTGATCCGGCCGGATGTCATCAGTGTAAAGGGCAAAGGCTCCCTGATGCTCAGTTCCTTCAGCGCATGGGGCCCGACGGAGGATCTGCGGTTAAAACCGGAGATTACGGCGCCCGGCTCCAATATCTATTCCAGCATTCCCGAAAATGATTACGGCTATAAGAGCGGCACTTCCATGGCTTCGCCTTATTACGCGGGTACGGCAGCGCTTATGAAGCAGTATGTGCAGGAAACCAAAGACGGGATTCCGCAAAAGCAGATCAACGAGTTTGTCAATGCGCTTTTGATGAGTACGGCAACTGTTTTCCGCGCCTATAATCAAAAATCGGTCTATTCTCCGCGCAGACAGGGCGCCGGATTTTTGAATCTGTCCGCCGCCATGAGCACGCCCGCTTATCTGACGCAGACGGACGGCGTGTCACGCCCGAAGATCGAGCTTGGCGAGGTGAACGACGGCGTTTTGCGCCTGTCTTTCCAGATCCATAATCTTACGGACGCCGAACTGCAATATAACGTGCATGAGCTTGTGCTGACCGACAGCTATCGCACCGTCGGCGGCAAGTATGAGAACACCATGGCGGCCACCGTTTTGGGCGCGGATGCCTATTCCGTCACCGATGACGAGGGGCTGGATGAAACCCGCGTCGTTTGTGTGCCTCCCCGCGGAACAAAGACGGTTTCCATGACCGTGACAATGAAGCCGGACTTCCTGAATGAATATCGGAATATCTTCAAAAACGGGTTCTTCCTGGAGGGCTTTCTCGTTCTGGAGGATGAGGCAAAGACTGCACCGGTTCTGTCGCTGCCGTTCATGGGCTTTTACGGCGACTGGGAACGCGATATGCTGTTCGATTACACGATCTATGACGAAACGCCGCCTTATCTCAGCGGCGAATGGGGCCTTGCCGTGTCCGACGGCGATGTTTATCATCCGCTCGGCGCAAACATTTTTGAAACCGGGCATGAGTCTCACATCGACACCAAGTATTGCGCCTATTCCAAACATGCCTACGGCATGAAGAAACCCTATGTGACCGTTTCTGTCGGACTGCTGCGCAACGCGAAACGCATGGATTTCAATCTCTTTACCGCAAGCGGCATCTTCCGTTATTGCGGCTCCACTCTGCTTGACTACTGCCGGAAAACGACCGGGCCTTCCTCCGCCACGCACGGCGTGCTTTGGGGCGGCAAGCAGGGGCTTGTCAACAGCCAGCACTATGTATATAAGGTATCCACGAGAGCACAGAACTATAAAAGCGGCAGACAGACGATTGAGTTTCCCTTTGTCGTGGATAACGATGCGCCGCAGGTCGTTTCCTGCTCCTACGCCGTTGAAAACGGGCAAGACATCCTGACCGTTTCGATCAAAGACAACCATTATTTGATGGGCTTCCAGCTTCTGACCGAGGACGAACAATCCATCGGTTCGGTGTCGTTTAAGGGCATCGAGCCGGAGAACGGTCTCTATACCTACACCGTTAATGTGTCGGAGATGGCGAAGCGCCTGACCGCGCAACAGCTGCAGACGCTGAAGCTCTATGTGGTCGACTATGCTTATAACGAAACCTTTGCGCAGGTGTCGCTTTCGCAAAACACGATTCAGCCGACGACGGTTGACCGAAGCGCCCTGCGTCAGGCCCGCGGCTATCTGATCAACAAGCAGGCCGTTGCGCTGGATACAACAAACGAAGAGGGCGAAAAACTGACCGGTCCGTTTTCCGCCCTGATTGAACAACTGGAGAAATGGAACTGATACAATGCTGCAAGTAAATCGTGTAACGAAGAAATACGGAAAGCTGATCGCCTGTCAGGACGTCAGTTTTCAGATCGGCGACGGTGAAATCGCTGTTTTGCTCGGCCCCAACGGTGCCGGCAAATCCACAATCATAAAGTGTATCGCGGGGCTGCTGCGCTTTGACGGCGAGATCTTGCTGGATAGCTTCGGCAACAAGTCGCTCGACGCGAAAAAACGCCTCGGCTATGTGCCCGAGATGCCTGCGGTATATGATATACTGACCGTCGGCGAGCATCTGGAATTTATGCTGCGCGCCTATAAGATGGAGGACGACGGCACGGCCGATCAATTGCTGGAGCGCTTTGAACTGCTTGACAAGAAGGATAAGCTCGGCAAGGAGTTGTCCAAAGGGATGCAGCAAAAGCTTTCGATCTGCTGCGCACTTGTGCACCGTCCGTCTGTCATCGTTTTCGACGAACCGATGGTCGGCCTGGATCCCCATGCGATCAAACAGCTCAAGGAGGTCTTTCTGGAGCTGCGTCAAAGCGGCGCCGCCATGCTGATCTCCACGCATATGATTGATTCCGTGGAGGATTATTGGGACAAGGCCTATATCATGAAGAACGGCAAGTTCGTTGACGAACGCAGTGCATCCGATACGACGGAGGAATCGCTGGAGGATCTGTTCTTTGCTTTGACGGAAGGCGGGGACGACGCATGACCGCACTGGTGTATCTGGTCTCTCACAAGCTGAAAAACCGTGTCCGGGAGATCTTTCACCGTCCGTCCGAGCTTGTTTTGCTGCTCGTCGGTGCGGCGTTGGTTGTGTTTGTTGTGTTCACCGGGAATATGGATGCAGACCCCGGCGCGGCCCGCCCGCGCGCGGAGTTGTCTGCAATCATCTTTGCCCTCTATGCGCTGGTGTTTGTGCTGACGGCGAAAAACGGCTTTGTCAACGGCGCCTCCATGTTTTCAATGGCGGACGTCAACTTGCTGTTCACCGGTCCGAACAAAGAAAAGACGCTGCTCAGCTACGGCCTGTTTTCCCAGATGGGCCGCTCGCTGATGCTCGGTCTTTTCATTCTGTATCAGTATTCCTGGGTGCACAGAACCTACGGGGTGACACTGGCGGATCTTGTAATCATTCTAGTCGGCTACGGCATGACGGCGTTTTTGGGCCAGATGGTCGCCATGCTGCTGTATTCCTTCACCTCCGGCAGCGACAGCAAGGTCCGGCTGGCCAAGGGCGTTTTCTTCGGAATCATCGGCGCGTTTTCACTTTATGTTGTCTCTCTTGTTTTGCGCGCGCCGGAACGGGAGCTGCTGGCCAAGGTGCTTGCCGCCGCTGCGTCGCCCGTCCTGCATTTCTTTCCGGCTGCCGGCTTCGTGCGGTTGGGTGTCGTCGGTGCGATGGACGGTAATATTGCTCAAATCGCAATCGGCCTCGGCTGCTTTGCCGCTGCGCTCGTGCTCTATTACATCCTCATTTCCGTGCTGGATATGGATTTTTATGAAGACGTGCTGAAGGCGACGGAGGTTTCCTTTTCCGCCATTACAGCCCGCAAGGAGGGAAAGGCGCAGGAAATCGCGCCGCGCAACGTTAAGGTTGGAAAAACCGGGCTCGGAAAGGGCTTCGGCGCTTCGGTCATTGCCCGCAAGCATGCAGTGGAAAACCGCCGCGGCAAGGTGCTGCTTCTCGATCTGACCTCCGTGATTATGGCGGTGATCACCGTCGCGTTTGCGTTCTTTATGAAAGAACCCGTCGGTGCGCTGATTATGAGCCTGTATTTGCTGCTGATGACGATCGGCACGGGCCGTTGGGCGAAGGAGCTGCTCTTGCCTTATGTTTATCTGATTCCGGAACCGCCGTTCAAAAAGCTGTTGTATATGCTGAAGGAACAGCTTCCGGCGCTTTTGGTGCAGTCCGCCGTGACGTTTATCCCGCTGTATTTTCTGCTGCGTTGCGACATTCTTACGGTTGTCTCCATGATTCTCGCGCGGACGGCGGCGGGCTGGCTGTTCATCGGCGTGGATCTGCTGCTGCACCGCTGGTTCGGCGCCGGCAGCAACAAAGCCCTTTTGATTATGTTCTACTTTCTGTTTTGCACCCTCTCGTGCCTCCCCGGCGCCGCCCTTGCGATTGCATTGTTCCAGGTGACGTTTTTTCCGCTTTCGTTCTGTTTGCTTGCAATGGCCGGGCTTGACCTGCTGCTCGCTTTGTTTTTGCTGTTTTTGTCGCGCAATGTGCTTTGCGCTTCGGAGTCCAACAATCGATAAGGAGAACCATTATGAAAGGCATCATTCTTGCCGGGGGATCCGGCACAAGACTATATCCGATCACCTCGGTGATTTCCAAACAGCTGCTGCCGGTGTATGATAAGCCGATGATCTATTATCCGCTCTCTACGCTGATGCTTGCGGGCATCCGCGAGATTCTTATCATCTCCACACCGCACGATTTGCCCGCGTTTCGCCGCCTGCTCGGCGACGGAATCGACTTCGGCCTTTCGCTGTCCTATGCCGAACAGCCGTCACCGGACGGCCTTGCCCAGGCGTTTTTGATCGGTGAATCGTTTATCGGCGGTGATTGCTGCGCCATGGTATTGGGCGACAACATCTTCTACGGCAACGGATTCTCCGCTTTGCTCCGTCAGGCGTCCGCCGACGCCCAAAGCGGCAAAGCGACCATCTTCGGCTATTATGTGGAGGATCCGGAGCGCTTCGGTATTGTGGAATTCGATGAAAACGAGCGCGTGGTTTCCATTGAAGAAAAACCGAAACAGCCGAAATCCAACTACTGCGTGACCGGCCTGTATTTCTATGACAATACGGTTTGCGAAAAAGCAAAGCGTGTGAAGCCGTCCGCAAGGGGAGAACTGGAGATCACTGATCTGAACGTGATGTATCTGGAAGAAGAAAAGCTCTCGGTCAAGCTGCTCGGCCGCGGCTTCGCCTGGCTCGATACCGGCACGGTAGAAAGCCTTTCCGAAGCGTCCAATTTCGTGCGCATGGTGGAAAGCCGCCAGAGCATCATGATCTCCGCGCCGGAAGAGATTGCCTACCGCAACGGCTGGGTGACAAAACAGCAGATGGTGCAGTCCGCCGCGCGCTACGGAAAATCGCCCTATGGCGACCATCTGCGCAAGGTGGCCGAAGGAAAGTATAAGTATTGATCTGTTCAACAAAGAAAGGGAGAATCATCATGAACGAAATGTATATTACCTGTCTCGATATGGAAGGCGTTCTTGTGCCGGAAATCTGGATTGCGTTTGCCGAAGAAACCGGGATTCCGGAATTCAAAAAGACAACGCGCGACGAACCGGATTATGACAAGCTGATGCGCTATCGGATCGATCTATTGAAGCAGCACGGCCTCGGCCTCAAAGAGATTCAGGCGGTGATCGAACGAATCGAGCCGATGCAGGGCGCAAAAGAATTCCTTGACGAACTGCGTTCGTTCAGTCAGGTCATCATCCTCAGCGACACCTTCACCCAGTTTGCCGCGCCGCTGATGAAAAAGCTCGGGATGCCGACCATCTTCTGCAACACACTCGAGGTGGCGCCGGACGGCGAGATCACCGGGTTCCGCATGCGCGTGGAAAAGTCGAAGTATACGACGGTCAAGGCGCTGCAGTCCATCGGCTTTGAAACCATCGCTTCGGGCGACAGTTATAACGATCTCGGCATGATTCAGGCGAGCAAGGCGGGCTTTTTGTTCAAGAGCACCGAACAGATCAAGAAGGATTATCCCAACATCCCGGCGTTTGAAGAATACGACGAGCTGCTTGCCGCAATCAAAAAAGTGATTCTCGGCTGAAGTCTATAGCAAGTTATTGTGTATTTTTGCTGATTTTTTTCCGTAAAAACACAAAATGTTTTGCAGCCGATCTCGTTGACTTTTCAACATGCCTGTGTTATAATTTCAACAACAAATCTTTAAGACGATACAGAGAGATCGGCAAGAGAAATATGACATGGAACCGGCTGCTTGCCGGTGTGCTTTGGACGTATTGCGCCTTGCCGAGCGGCAGGGCGCATTTCTCTTCTTTTGTCGGAAAGGAAGTCCGAGATGGAGAACAGAAATCTTACGTTTGATCTTCAGCCTGCGTTTTGCTCCGCCGATTCTCTTGCCTGCTTGTCCGAAGCGACCTTGGCTTCGCTTGCGGGCGGCTGTTTCGCCTTGTTTCCCGGCTTTTGCGATGTGCATGTGCATTTTCGCGAGCCGGGCTTTTCTTATAAAGAGACGATCCGCTCCGGCTCGCTTGCCGCGGCCGCCGGCGGTTATACCGACGTGTGTACGATGCCGAACCTGAACCCGGTGCCGGACTCAATGCCGCATCTTCAGCAGCAGCTTGATCTGATTGCACACGACGCCATCGTTCATGTGCACCCTTACGGCGCGCTGACCGTAGGCGAAAAAGGGGAAGCGCTCGCCGCCCTCGACGACATGGCGCCGTTTGTCGTTGCTTTTTCCGATGACGGGCGCGGGGTGCAAAGCGAAAGCCTCATGCGGCAGGGTATGGAACGCGCCAAAGCGCTCGGCAGGGTCTTTGCGGCCCATTGCGAAGTCAACAGCCTGCTGCGCGGCGGTTATATCCACGACGGTGTTTACAGCAAAGCGCATGGCCACTGCGGCATCTGCAGCGAAAGCGAATGGCGCATGATTGATCGCGACCTGCGTCTTGCAAAGGAAACCGGCTGCGCCTATCATGTCTGCCATATTTCAACAAAGGAAAGTGTCGCGCTGATTCGCCGGGCAAAGAAAAACGGCGTTGACGTCACCTGTGAAACCGCGCCGCACTACCTGACTTTGTGTGATGAAGATCTGCAGGAGGACGGCCGCTTCAAAATGAACCCGCCGCTGCGCGCAAAAGAAGACCGGGAAGCGCTGATTGAAGGGCTGCTTGACGGTACGGTTGACATGATCGCCACCGACCACGCGCCGCACTCTGCCGAAGAAAAAGCAAAAGGGCTTGCCGGTTCAGCGTTCGGCATCGTCGGACTGGAAACCGCGTTTTCGGTGTTGTACACAAAACTGGTTTTGCCCGGAGCCGTCCCGCTTGAGACGGTTATCCGCGCTTTGACGGAAGGCCCGCGTCAACGGTTTTCCATCAAAAAAGACAACAGCTTTTCGCTTTGGGATCTGGAACAACAATATACCGTTGAGCCGGAACGGCTTCTTTCCAAAGGCAAAGCCACGCCGTATGCCGGCGAAACGCTGCAGGGCGTCTGCAAATTGACCATCTGCGGCGGTAAAATCGCATATCAATCCTTTGAAGATACAGACATCAGGAGGTAACATCATGGCAAAGAGAACGGATATCAAAAAAGTGCTGATTATCGGCTCCGGCCCCATTGTCATCGGCCAGGCGGCCGAGTTTGACTACGCGGGCACCCAGGCGTGTCTTGCGCTGAAGGAGGAGGGCTATGAAGTCATCCTTTGCAACTCCAACCCCGCGACCATTATGACCGACACGACCATTGCGGACAAAGTCTACATGGAACCGCTGACGCTGGAATACATCGCCAAGATTCTGCGCTATGAACGTCCGGACGCCATCGTGCCGGGCATCGGCGGACAGACCGGCCTGAACCTTGCCATGCAGCTCGAGCGCAAGGGCGTGCTGCGCGAATGCCATACGCTGCTGCTCGGGACGAGCTCCGACAGCATCGAAAAGGCCGAAGACCGCGAAAAATTCAAGGAGCTTTGCGAAGCCATCGGCGAACCCGTGATCCCGTCTGAGATTACATACAGCATTGAAGAAGCGAAGGCGGCCGCCGAACGGATCGGCTATCCCGTGGTACTGCGTCCGGCGTTTACGCTCGGCGGCACGGGCGGCGGCTTTGCCAACAACGAAGAAGAACTGGTTGAGATCGGCATGAACGGGTTTGCCCTGTCGCCGGTGCATCAGGTATTGATTGAAAAGAGCGTAAAGGGCTATAAAGAAATTGAATTCGAGGTGATGCGCGACTCCAACGACACCGCAATCACGATCTGCGGCATGGAGAACGTGGATCCGGTCGGCGTGCATACCGGCGACTCCATCGTTGTCGCGCCGATCATGTCGCTGAACGAGCACGACCTCAAAATGCTCAACGATTCCGCGATCAAGATTATCCGTGCGCTTAAGATCGAGGGCGGCTGCAACGTGCAGTTTGCACTGAACCCGAATTCCAGTGAATACTTCCTGATCGAGGTCAATCCACGCGTGTCGCGTTCTTCGGCGCTCGCTTCCAAGGCAAGCGGCTATCCGATTGCCCGCGTCACAGCCAAAATCGCGCTCGGCATGGCGCTCGGGGAGATTCCGGTCGCGGGCGGCACGGCGGCGATTGAACCGCAGCTCGACTATGTGGTCGCCAAGTTTCCGCGCTTCCCGTTCGATAAATTCGCCGCCGCCTCCAACAAGCTCGGCACCCAGATGAAGGCCACGGGAGAAGTGATGGGCATCGGCTCCAATCTGGAAGAATGCATGCTGAAATCGGTCCGCTCGCTGGAAACGGGCGTCTGCCACTTTTATATGCCGAAGTTTGAGGTAATGCCGAGTGACGCCCTGCGGGAATATATCAAGGACTTCACCTCCGACGGCATTTTTGCCGTGACGGAGCTGCTGCGCCGCGGGGAGACGATTGACAGTCTCTATCGCCTGACTGCGATTACGCCGCTGTTTTTGGAAACGCTGCAGCGCATTGTGGAAATGGAACGGACGCTCAGCGAAAACAGCGGGAACCCGGCCGTTCTTGCCCGGGCAAAGAAGATGGGCTTTTGCGATCAGTACATAGCAAAACTTTGGAGCTGCACGGAACTGGATGTTGCAGGTCTGCGCAGACAGCAGAATATCCGTCCGGTGTTCCGCATGGTTGACACGCTGCATACCGGCGCTTATATCCCGTACCTGTATTCCTCCTATTCCGGCGAAAACGATTCGCGTCTGACAAATAAGAAAAAGGCCGTTGTGCTCGGCGCCGGCCCGATCCGCATCGGTCAGGGCGTGGAGTTTGACTATTCCACCGTCCACGCCGTGACGACCATCCGCAAATGCGGTTATGAATCCATTATCATCAACAATAACCCGGAAACGGTCTCCACGGACTATACCACCGCCGACAAGCTCTATTTCGAGCCGCTGACGCCGGAGGATGTGATGAGCATTGTGGAGTTTGAACAGCCGGAGGGCGTGATCGCTTCGCTCGGCGGCCAGACCGCGATCAACCTTGCGTCGCCCCTGATGGCGCGCGGCGTGCGCATTATCGGCACCGACTGCGCTGCCATTGACCGCGCCGAAAACCGCGACCTGTTTGAAAAGCTGCTCAAAAAGCTGGAGATTCCGCAGCCGGAAGGTCAGGCCGTGACAAAAATCGAAGACGGCGTTGCCGCTGCCGCGCGGATCGGCTATCCGGTGCTGGTGCGGCCCTCGTTCGTGCTCGGCGGCCGCGCCATGCAGATCGTTTCCAACGAGGAGCAGCTGCGTCAATACCTCAAAAACGCCGTGGAGATCGATGAAGACAAGCCTGTGCTCGTTGACAAATACATCACCGGCAAGGAAGTGGAAATCGACGCAATCTGCGACGGCAGAGACGTGTTCGTGCCCGGAATCATGGAGCTCGTGGAGCGCACCGGCATTCACTCGGGCGACTCGATCTCGGTCTATCCGACCTTCAGCATTTCCAACAAGGTGAAGGGCACGATTCTGCAATACGCCAAAAAGCTCGGCCTCAGTATCGGAATCGTCGGCTTGTATAACATCCAGTTCATTGTGGATGAAAACGAAAAGGTTTATATCATCGAAGTCAACCCGCGTTCCTCTCGAACGGTGCCGTTTTTGTCCAAAGCGACCGGCTACAGCCTCGCCGATATCGCGACCGAGGTCATCATGGGCAAGAGCCTGAAGGAGCAGGGCATCTTCGACCTGTATCCTGAGGAAAAGAAACGCTGGTACGTCAAGGTGCCGGTCTTCTCGTTCAACAAGATCCGCGGTCTGGACGCCTATCTTTCGCCCGAAATGAAATCGACCGGCGAAGCGATCGGCTATGATGACCAACTGAACCGCGCGCTCTATAAGGCTTTGCAGGCGTCCGGTATGCACCTGCAGAACTACGGCACCGTATTCGTCACGATTGCCGATAAGGACAAGGAAGAAGCGCTGCCGCTGATCCGCCGCTTCTATAACCTCGGCTTCAACATCGAAGCGACCGAGGGCACAGCCAACTTCCTTAAAGCCAACGGCATCCGCACGCATGTGCTGAAGAAGATTAAAGAGGGAAGCGACGAGATTCCGCGCTCCATCCGCCAGGGCTACATCGCCTATGTGATCAATACGTCCGCTGCCGGTGCGGCGGACAGCCACAACGACGGCTACCTGATTCGTAAGAGCGCAACCGAGAGCAATGTGACCATGTTCACGTCGCTTGATACCGTGCGCGTGCTGCTCGATGTGCTCGATGAAATTACGCTGCGCATCTCCACCATCGACGCGTGAGGGAACTATGAAACAATGTATCTATAAAATCGAATCCAACGCGCCGCTGACCGGAACAGTTTACCGCATGCGGCTTGCCGGGGATACCTCGGCGTTCACAAAGCCGGGACAGTTCCTGAATATCGCGCTTGACGGTTTATTCCTGCGCCGCCCGATCTCGGTCTGCGACTATGATGGAAATGGCGTCACAATCATCTATAAGGTCGTCGGCAAGGGAACGGCGCAGATGGCGGCCATGTCGCCGGGTGAAACGCTTGATGTATTAACCGGCCTCGGCAACGGCTATGACAGCGCAAAATGCGGCTCTCACGCGCTGCTGCTCGGCGGCGGCGTCGGCGTGCCCCCGCTCTTTGGGCTTTGCAGGGAGCTGCGCAGACAGGGCAAACAGGTCTCCGTCGTACTCGGCTTCAATACCGAAGACGAAGTCTTTTATGAGGAAGAATTCCGCGCGCTCGGTGCCGATGTGACTGTCACGACAGTTGACGGCAGTTCCGGCGTCAAAGGCTTTGTGACTGACGCGCTGCCGGAAACATATGACTGCTTCTTTGCCTGCGGTCCGGAGCCGATGCTGAAAGCCGTCTGTTTGGCAACGACAACCGGCGGGCAGCTCAGCTTTGAAGAACGTATGGGCTGCGGCTTCGGCGCGTGCATGGG
>JAEEGL016520545.1_pt1 | contig 13365 bp, 11 predicted proteins | sample 9134231 | NCBI WGS metagenome assembly JAEEGL01 (sample SAMN16246548, study PRJNA631951) | gut metagenome | biome: gut microbiome; feature: rumen; material: fiber-attached | host: Bos | place: Iran: Karaj | collected 2018-10 | reverse complement strand
GTTATTTTTTTGTTTGGTCGTATAGTTTTCGAAGTTTGGTGTAATGTATTCGTTTACGAAAGCGGTCAAATCCCACGCGGTGCGTTCTTCGGTAATGGTGAGATTGTGATTAGCGTCTTCGTTTTTGAATTCGATGGTGACTTTGCCGTTTTGCGAGGTGATGCCGACAAGATTGTATCCAGACGGAACATACTTTGGATAGGTTGCGTCAATGCCACTTTGCATAGCATTTACGCGGAAAGAGAAGTCGGAAATATTGCGGTTAACGACATAAGTAAGTGCAAAGACGAAGACCGTAGCGCAAGTAAGCGCAAAGACGACGCGGCCAAAGCTGAGTTTTGGACGAGTTTTAAAGGTTTTAGCTTCTTGTTCAGACTTAATGGTGGAGCTAAGTGCCTTTTTGATAGCGCGTTCTTTGAGCTCTTGAGCAGAAAGCTTGGCTGGAGCTACTGGAGTAGCTTTACGAGCCTGAAGCTTTTCATTAGCGGAAACTTGAAGCGGGTGAGATTCTGGAGCAATGTCGACCGTTTCGGTTTTGGCATGGCTAGATGCTGGCCTTTTGACATACTTGCGATTAAGTGTTGTAGACGGACTGACTCTGCGACGGATTGCAACTGCTTCGCTACCAGTTTTGTTCATTGAATATCACCTCTTTTTTATTCTTAAGCCTATTTTAACATTAAGCGGAATAAAAATACAAGAGTCAATTTTGATGTTATAATATATTGCATATGGACATAGAACAAGCCAGGAAGCGCCAGATGGTAAAAGTGGTGTTTACTGAACTTTTGATGGTTTTTGCGGTTATCGCCCTCGTGGTGGTATTAGTTTTGATCGTGTCCGGATATTGGATTAATCAAAATTTTGAAGTGGAGCGTTCGGGGCTTTTACAAGTTTCTTCGCTTCCCTCTGGTGCAAATGTAGTAATTGATGGCGAGGACGGTGGATTCTTCCAGCGCACTAATACTAGTAAGATGCTAAAGTCTGGTGAACACGAAATTGTGCTTAAAAAAGACGGTTACGATACTTGGACTAAACATGTAAATATTAAAGAAGGCCTGCTTTACCGCGTGCATTATGCTCGACTATTTTTGAATGAACGTACGGCTAAGCTAGTGGGCGACTACGGAAAGCCAGTGCTCACGAGTGTGTCGCCAGATTATACTCAGATGTTGCTCGTGACTGATAAAAATGAATGGATGTTGCTAGACTTAAATAGTGAGGCCGTTCCAGCTACCAAGTTGACGGTCGCAAAAGTTCTGCCAAAGCTTAAGGTTACCGATATACAGCAAATCGAATGGAGCAAAAATGGCGATGTGGTGCTATTAAAAGATGCTTCGGACTGGATGCTTCTGACCTTGCACAATATTGATAAAAGCGTTTCATTTAAGGAACTTTTTGGCTTTAGTTTTGACGATGTAAAGTTTTATGACGATTCGGCCAGTGTGTTTGTGGCGACCAGTGATGGCTTGCTGCGTAAGTTAGATACAAACGCGCAGTCGGTATCTAAAGTCTTGGTTGAGAATGTGAGTAATTTTACGGTCAAGAATCACCATATTATATATGTTAGCCGTGACGCAGACGGTACTTTTGTTGGTAGTTTGTCAAACGATCGTAATACAGAAATTTTGAATGTTTCCGGGCGCGTCTATGCTGGACTGTCGAAGTTCTACAATGATGAATATCTTACCGTAGTAGAAGATGCTAAGGTGACTATATATAAAGGTGGCTTTGCTAATTCGATGCGTGGCGCAGAGACGTTTGGAGAAAGCGTAACTTTTGAAATTGGTTTTGTTCCGACCAAAATTTATGCGGGGCATAATGGCGAATTCTATGTGTTTGAGAATGGAAATAATCTAGCCACACTCGATATGGAGGCTTCAAAGATTATTAATTTTACAACTGAAGCTAAGCCGCAGTGGCTTGATACGGATATGCTCTATGTGGTAAATGATGGTGATTTAATCGTGTATGATTATGACGGTCTTAATCGTCGCGTGCTTGCTCAAAATGTCGATGCTATGTCCGTTACCATTACTGAAGAAAGATGGCTGTATTACTTTAGTGACGGCAAATTAATGCGTGAAAATCTTTTACCAGAATAATTTAGTGTTGTCCAGTTAGCCATTTCCAGATGCCTTCAAAGAAGGATGGTTCGTTGGATGGCATCACGGCTTCGTCAGTATCCTCACTGGTGCTTTCACTTGGCTCGTGAGCAATGCTACTAGTATCGTAGTCTGGCGAAATTTGCTCAGCGGTAATAAGTAGGCGGTAGCGGCTGGTACCGAGTGGCGTACAAGTGACAAGGGTGAGCATTGGTTTGGCTTCGTCGCGAATGAGTGCAGCGACGTCGGTAGGTTCAACGGTTTTGCGATCGAAGACGCGGTAAGTATAACGTACGGATTCGTAGTTGACATAAATCAGGTCGCCGTTCTCAAGACGTTCTAGTCCGGAGAAGATAAATTTGTACGGGTTGGAATTATAAACGTCGCCAGCGGAGTGTCCGGTAATGACAAGGTTGCCGATTTCGCCAGGAAAAGCATCAGCGCCAGCAATGCGATAATGTGCAACGCCGTTTAACATGGCGTTGTCAACCTCGCTAAGTGTAATACCAAAATGTACTGGCACATCTACATTAAGTTTTGGAATGATAAGCTTTGGATCTGGCGAGATAGCTCTGGTAACGGTAGGGTCAACCGATTCGATTTCGGAAGCTGGCACGTTGCCCGGCGAGACATAGGCCATAATTGGTGCAAAAATCAGACGGTTGTATTGAAGGAACAAAATGAAGAGTGCGACAAAGGCGCCGGCTAGGATTGGGATAATCTTGCGATGACGACGAGTCTTTTTGGCTGAGTCGGTAGCTTTTTTGCGAATGAATGAGCGGAGTTTATCTTCGGCGTTGCGTTTGCCGACGATGATTTCTTTTTCTTCTTCTCTTTCACGCTCGTCTTTTAGACGCTCACGATTAATGTAGTCTTGGGCGGCACGAGAATAATAATCGCTGTAATATTTTTGGTAATAGTTTTGCCAGGCAGTGTGATAACGATTCCAGGATTCGGAATTGATAAGCGGGTTTACTTTTTCGTTTTTTAAATTTGAGGCGTTGTCGGTGTGATTTTCGTAGGATTTTTGAGCAGCATCAGAATAAGCCGCAATGACTTTTTTGCGTGCAATGACCGATGCGGCCTGTCTTTGAAGGTCGTCAGAATTAGATTGCCCACCGTTTTCCGGATTCATATAAAAAGTATAACATAAAACCCTGAAGATATGATAAAATAAGAACACGGGCGAATGGCGGAACTGGTAGACGCGCCAGACTCAAAATCTAGTGATAGCAATATCGTGAGGGTTCGATTCCCTCTTCGCCCACCACACAGGGTAGGTACATAGGAGGCAAATGAAAAAAATTTTAGGTATAGTCTTGGTGGCACTGTTTACTTTGATGCCGTTCGGCACACAAGTAATGGCAGAAAGTGATGTAGAGGGTACTCAACGTTTTGAATCGAGTGCTTTTTTTATTGGCGAAAATACCCCAAATCGTGCCGCTGTTAATGGAATTGGTTTTATTCTGAATGATTCGGTCAATGCTGCTGGCGAGTATGAATATGGTGCGATGGCTGGCAATGCTGTTAGCGTGGCCGGCAAGATTGCAAAAGATGCTTTCATTGCTGGTAATGTGGTTGATGTCTCTGAACAAGCTGAGCTTGGGCGCGATTTATATGCTGCTGGTAGTAATGTGACGATTGCCACTAATATTCCTGGCAATGTATATGTTTATGCGAATACCGTTGTAATTAAAAATGCTACGATTGGCGGAAATTTAACTGTGCTTGCTAAACGCGTGATTTTTGAAAATGCTACGATTGCCGGGGATTTTAGCCATGATTATGAAACCGAAATTGCCGGTAACTATACCGCCACAAATACGATTAAATTCACTCGTTCGGACGCCGTGGCGATGCAATATAGTCCTAGCACGGTAATTACGAACCATATTTTGTCACTGGCTAGATATTTGGTGGTTGCGATTCTTGTGGTGATATTTGGCAGAAAGATGTTTGAAAAATTAGATCATGATACGGAGTCGTACAAAGCCATCGATATTGCTACTACTACGTTCAAAGGGCTTCTTTCAATCATTGCTGTGCCAGCTGTAATTGCGATTTTGGCTTTGACGGTGGTGGGCATTCCAGCGGCGCTGCTTATTGTGTTGTTCTATGTTGTATTAGTTTGTTTGTCGTCGATTTTGGTGGCAAACTTTGTGGGTAAAAGAATTTTCAAAAAACAGCAAACTTTGTTCTGCGTAACGCTCGGTTTAGTAATTTTTACGGTGATTGAGTTAGTTCCGTATGTTGGCACGCTAGTATCGCTCGTGATCACGTTGTTTGGTTTAGGTTTGTTTATTAATTTACTTTTTGCTAAGAAATGAAAATAGCTTTCTTTAATGACTGTTATCTGGATTTGACCGGCGGAATTATTGGCTCGACTAATTCGCTTAAAACCGAGCTTGAACGTTTGGGACACACGGTATATATTTTTTCGACCGGCTATCCTAAATCGAAGCGTAAACGTGCTGAGCTGGCACGAAAACATATTTATCAAGTGCCAAGCTGTAAGGTGTTCTTTTATGGTTTAACGCCGATTTCGAGGCGTCCAAAAGTCATTGAACGTTGGGTGCTAAAAAATTTTCCGGAGATTAAGGATTTTGACGTGTTTCATATTCATTACGAAGCTGGCTGTTCAATTGCCGGCATTAGACTCGGTAAGAAGCTGGGGATTCCGGTAGTCCAGACGATGCACGGCCGTGAGGACGCGGGCGAGACGAACTTGATTCCGTATGGGTTAAGAACTTTTGTGGCGTGGCATTTGAATTGGTTCCATTCGTGGTATTTGCCGCATCGCACTAAGGTAAAGAAGGATAATTATCTAGCGGATACGCGCGCTAGAAAGCGCATGTGGGAGCTAATGGTGAATCATGCCAATGCTGTAGATGCGGTGATCACTCCGTCTGAACACTTCCGTAAGAAATTAAAGCATTATGGTGTGAAGAAGCCGATTATAGCGGTGCCAAATGCGATTGATGGTGCAATTGCGCCGGAGCAATGCGCAGCACGTACGCTCAGGCCGGGTGAGCCACTAAGAATTATCTGGCACAGCCGCGTATCAGCCGAAAAACGTATGATGGTGTTTCTGCAAGCGCTCACGATGGTGAAGGGTAATTATCGTCTGTCTGTTTATGGTGGTGGTGGAGATTATTTTAGAGCTAAACGTTTTGCTAGGCGCCATCATTTGAATGCGGTTTTTTATAATACGACGCCGTTTAAGAAAGTCTACAAAGAGCTTTTAAAATCACACCTCGATGTGTTAATCTCGTATAATTTTGACACGTTTGGTATGACGCTTGTTGAAGCTGAATCGGCGGGTGTGCCGTCGCTAATTTGTGATCCAGACTTAAAAGAAGTGGTGCCGGAGGGGAGTTTTGTGATAAGCAAGGGTGCTGATGCCGAATCGATTGCAAAGGCTCTTGATGATTTGATTTCGCATCCGGAAAGAATTAATGAAATGAGTAAGATTCTGCTAAAGCATCGCCACGAAATTTATCAGTCTGAACGTATTAAAGAGACGATTAAAGTTTATCAGGAGGTGAAAAAATGCAAAAATATTTAGCGGATATTTTGACGCTGATGCGCTTGATTTTGTCTACCGCGATGATTGTGTTAGCAATTACCGGCGGAGCGGTGAGTGCGAGCTTCGTGATGTTTGTCTTGGCCGAGCTGACTGACTCGTTTGATGGAACTTGCGCTAAGCACTGGCCGTTCCCTGCCGGCAAAGAGCCGAAATATCGTAAGTATGCCGTTAAATACGACATGTTTGCTGATATGTTGCTCTGGTTTGCAGCGGTTTTAACTTTGACGCTCCGAATTAATTTGGCGGCAGGGCTCATCGTGATGTTCGGCGCGGCGATAATCTGCGGATTAGTTGAGCTAATTGTGTACGGACGTATGTTTGGGCATCCAGACAATTGTTCCCCGTGTTCGCTTTGTGCACGCAATTTTGTAGTGGCCAAAAGAATTATTATGATGCGCCGCTGGTTTTACCTTGCGACTATTGTAATGGTGGCGGCCTGGATCTTGGTGGCTGCCGAATGGGACGAACTAGTTAAAATTATCGTGTTTGCCAGTGGGATTTTGATTTTGGTATTTCTATGGTTTTTCTTGAAGCAACGCCGTCAGCACATTTCGCGCGACGCGGTAGATTTAGAAGATAAACTTACGAAAAAAGCGCAGCAATAGTGGCTTTTTCGAGCTGATTTGGATTATACATATTATATATAGCGATTTTGGTGGCGATTTCGCCAGTCCAGAGCGTAAGCATGGAATATGGCGTGCTGGTAAGCGGTACGCCGCTGATCTTGCCGTCCTTGGCCACAAGCAATTGGCCATTATTAAATAAGATAATAGTAGCTGGGTAGCTCAGTGTGAATTTATGAAGTGTATCCACGATAGCAGTGAGCGGTTGGCTTAGCGTAATGACCTTTGGATAATAAATCGCATGGCAGAGCTTTTGAAATTGCGGAGTGGAGGCGAAAATTATGGTGTTTGGATTTGCGAGGATATTTTCCGGATTGCCGGACGCGATCAGATCGACTGCGTCGCGTAAAATTAGAGTTGGTTTTTCGGCGTTTTCACAGGCGCTGATTACAGCACGTTCGGTGATAGAATTCTTGGAAAAATCACCTAGCATAATATTAAAGTCGGCCTCGTTTACGGCAGATTTTAGCTCGTCAGATTCGGCGAGCGAGCCGGATTCGGTGGAAGGTAGGAATTTAAAATTAGACAGCGGCGGGAGGGATTTTGAAAGTGTATCCGGAAAGACATTAGTGACGTCTTTTACTGGGGTTTTGCTGAGCGATTCGGCGATTCTGATTTCGGTATTAAATGATTGACTGTTGCCACCAAAAACGTAGACACTTCCCTGCTTGTTGTCTGGTATATTCCAAGATAAATCAGTGTAGGGGTTTTGTTCGAATTTAGTGAAGTGCTCCATTAGAACTCCATTTCTATGCTAATTGGGCAGTGGTCCGAGCCGAGGTAGTGCTCGTAAATTTCGGAAGATTTGAGCTTCGATGCGAGCTCTCTAGAGATAAAGAAATAATCGATGCGCCAACCAACGTTATTTTCTCTGGCGTGACCCCAGTGAGACCACCAGGTGTAGCGCGCTACATCTGGGTGCTGGGAACGAAAAGTGTCAATAAAACCGCTAGATATAGCGTTCGAGATGCCTTCGCGCTCTTCGTCGGTAAAGCCGGCAGCGTGGTGGTTAGCACTAGGTCTAGCGAGGTCGATTTCGGTGTGGGCGGCGTTGAAATCGCCACAAGTAATCACTGGTTTATCAAAAGATTTAAGAGTTTTAAGGAAATTTGGATCCCAATTATCGTGACGAAGTGTTAGGCGGGATAAATCTGGTTTGGAATTTGGGGTATAGACATTGACTAGATAAAAATCTGCAAACTCAAGCGCCAAGATGCGACCTTCGGTGGTGGCAAGAGCCCCAAAATCGGCGTCACCAAAATCTAGCTGGCAGACAGCTGGCTGCGATAAAGAAGATTTGACGAGTGTAGCGGTACCAGAATAGCCCGGGCGCACGGCAGGATTCCAGTAGATTTGGTAGCCAAGTTTACTAAAATCAAATTCGATTTGCTCTGGCTTGCATTTGATTTCCTGCAAGCATAAAACGTCTGGTTGCTCGGTGGCGAGAAACTTTTGCAAAGCTTCTTTAGACAAAACTGCGCGCAGACCGTTAACATTCCACGAGTAAAGTCTCATTTGGCGACTCCCTTAAAATAGCGGTCTAGTTTGAGACTATCGACAAAGTTAGTGATAACTTTGATGTCTTGCTGGATTTTGGCGAGCTCGGCTTGTTCGTTTAGTGGCTGGCTAATGCGGGCTGGCGGCTCGAAGGAGTCTTCGTGATCGTCGATGGCAATGTAAACTTTTTTATCCATAAAAGTTAGCAAAAGATCGTGCTTACAATCTTCGTAGAGCTGCTGGATTTTTTCCATAAAGGCTGGGTCTAGGATATAGAGTGCGTCAACACCATCCTGCGCATAGACGTAGAATTTGCGATTAAAATCGCCCGATTCGGTGGTGATACGTTGAAATTTGCGTTCGCTAGCAGAGCGTGGCAGGACTTCACCGGCAAAACCTTTACTACTGACTTGCAGACTAAACGAGAAATTGCGATTAAAATCGAAAATCAAGAAACGACCTTTAAAAATGGTTTCGTAGTAGGTATGAGTTTGGCCGTTACTATCGGTGCTAGTGTGCCTTTCTTCGGTATGAACATCGGCTTGAGTGAAACTGATATTCTTGTAAGTGGCGGTAAGTAAATCATTAGAGCTATAACGGTCGGCCGTGCTCATTACGGCGGCTACGGTTTGCGCAGGAAAGCCGCTTTGATGCTCGTAGTGAATGTTGGTGAAGACATTATTAAGGCTGCTGGCAACAAAATAGGTTTTGTAAGCTTTTTTGTAGGCTTCGTAATCTTTGGCGGTGGCGAAGCTAGCGATGATAGTTGTGATTACAAATGTAAAAAACGCCAAGAAAAATATGAAGAAAATTGACATTATGCCGTTGACGCGAAGAAACAAAGCTCCAAGGACGACAAAGAGTAATACGATGCCGCCTTTTTTATAAATGCTTTGGCGCTTTGCATGAAGCGTGGCGCGGGCTTTCTCGACGGTGGCAAAATCCATTAGTAGCGCCCCCTATCGAGATCGCGTTTTTTGATGGTTTCACGCTTGTCGTATTTTTTCTTACCTTTACCAATAGCGATAATAAGTTTGATATAACGACTACCGCCAAGTAGGCGAACTGGAACAATAGTAGAGCCGGCAACTTTTTCTTTGGCGAGGCTAGCAATTTGCTTTTTGGTGGCGAGTAGCTTGATGTTCTGAACGTTTTCGGCGCCAAGGGTAAGATTGTTTAGCCATAATTCCCCATTTCTGATAGTAACGAAGGTACCTTTTAGCTGAACGTGATGGTCGCGAATGGCGCGAACTTCTGGCCCGGCCAAGCACATGCCCACAGAAAGCTCGTCGCCCAGCGCGTAATCGTAATGCGCGCGGCGATTTACTACGACTGAATCAGCAGGTTTTTTGGGCTTATTCATAGAGATATTATAGCATATTGCGGATGAAGTTTTTTGGGGTTGACTATTGATAGTTTTTATGCTTAAATTGTAGGGTAACTTAGGTCATAACATAAACAAGGAAAAACCAACATGTCTGCTACGACACGTTTGACAATTACCGCTAGTGGTAGTGGCGCCAGCAATACTAACGGCGGCAACGCCGGTCAGTCCGGAGAAATCTCCGTACCAAATACTGGTATTATTAATCATGCAGATGCCCCATTTTGCGATTGGTGGCATAATTTTATTCGTTGTAGTGTTGCTAATTATCTTTAAACGCCATCACAAAAATAGCTTTCATATTTTTAAAAACGTACTTTTACCTTGTCTATTGTTACACTTCTAGTTCTGTCTGGGCTTGCGGTAGCCTTGCCTAAGTTGCAACAAACTAACGAAGCGCAAGCCTATAATCCGTCGCTAGAAAATATTGATGAATATCTAGCGATTGATTCGTCATCGGTGGGGCAGCTCGAGCTAAACCTAAGTGATTTTGCTGGTCAAGAAGTTGCTTATATTAAAGATACGATCACAGTTAATGAGGCGGTCGAGGAGCCACATACGGTTCATTTTAAGATTACGCCAACTTCGTGGGTGCCATTCTCGGAAGCTTTTGTTTATACTACGGATGATCCGACCTCTGCTGATGCAACTTGGCAACCAGTGACGACAGACAGAATTGCTGCGGTTGGCGCGGAGACCGCAACTAACGGCAAGACTTATAATATTTATTATGGTGTCAGACTGGGTGAAATTCCGGCCGGAACCTATTCGGTAGATATTAATTACGATACGCTAGTGGATTTTGATGGTACGATGCAGGCAATGAACCAAAAAATTTGTCAGCGTTTGCCGCTAGAAACTAATGTTGTACTAAGGGATGTGCGTGATGACAATTACTATACAATTATGCGCGCAGCGGACGATTCTTGTTGGATGATGGAAGATTTAAGACTGGTTCTTTCTACGAAAAAAGCATTGACGAGTGCCGATACGGATCTTAATACTAAAGATTCTTGGAGGCCAGGCATTGGGACTGGATATGAGTATTATGATGAAGAAGATGACGAATGGTATTATTATGCCGATTCGTCTATGCAAACCTTATTAAATGATCCATGCGAAAACGCATCTGATTGGCGGGCTTGTGCTTTTAATGAGAACTCTTCCTGGGTCTATGACGATGAAGGGGTAGTCTGGTATAATTTGAGCGCTGCTATTGTTAGTAGTTTGAGCTATGATGATATCCTCGATCGAATCGATAGATACGGTGAATATGTAGCGGAAGATTCAATTTGCCCTAAAGGATGGCAAATACCGGTTGACGCTCATTTTGATAGCTTGTCGAGTAATGGCATGGCGCACTATTCGAAGCTGAAACTTGGCTACAATCACCCATTCTTCCTCCCTTCGGAAATGGTATGGGGTAATGGCAGGATTCTTATGCAAACTTATGGATCAGAGGGCTATTACGGTGGATTCTCATTCACGGATTATCACGAAACTGCAGTTCGTTGCGTACTAAGTTATTCTGGCGAGGCTACGTTGACTCTCGATGGAAATATTCAGACCGCCGAGACTTCTAGAATGGGTGCCGAGTTTATGGTCCCAAGGAGCCTTCCTACTAATTTCAATCCTGATTTTCGTGGATATGTTGCGGTTAATCCTGAAGGCTTTTATATTTATAATAGGTATGATAATGACGGCACGTTCTATGTCAAGGTTTATGAACCGGGTGAGACCTATACATTCTATGCCCCACATACGGTACTTTATCCAGTGTTTGTAGACTCTAGTGGTTATCTATACACTCCTAAGGAAGAAGAGCCGAAACCTTTCCGCCCATAGTTGACATCCGATTCTGTTTATGCTAATATCAACACATAATAAGGTCATCAACATAAACAGGACATAAAATATGTCTAACATAAAAACAGCGCTCAACGTTGTACTAAGCACCCGGGAACAGGCTGCTCCGATTGAGGACGTGTCGGTTCCAGATACGGGTTTACTTAACAGTACTAGTGCACCAATCGTTTTCGGCGTGCTTGCAATATTAATTATTCTCACGGTTGTTATCGCTACGTTAATAAAACGTAGAGTTTTGCGTCCACATTTTCAGATTGCTAAGAAGAAATCTTTGGTGATTTTGCTTTTGACGATCTTTGCGGTATCTGGAGTGGCGAGTGCGCTAATCCAATTTAATATCGTAAATGACAATGATGCTAGTGCGGTTGCTGGCACTATTACTGATGACCTTCTTGAAGTGACCGGAACTTCTACCGGCGCTTTGACTCTTAACGCTGGTATTCTCGGTACTGAGGAGCTAGCCTACATAAAAGACACAATTACCGTCTCTGAAGAAGTTTCTGGTCCGTATACAATTTATCTCACGGCCAGCGACAATAAACTGGTGAATGCCGAAAATCCTGAATTATCGATTCCATCTATTACTGCGGCTGGCGCACTGACTGATAAGACTTTTGGCTACACAATTGGTAATCCAGAGGGGCAAACTGATGTGACCTGGAACCCAGTGTCTGCCACTAAAACTGCTATTATAAAAAGCAATGCTACGGTAGCTGATAAAACTTTTGATGTGTACTATGCGGTTCGCGCTAAAGATATTGAAGCCGGTACTTACAAAATCGAAATGAATTATGAGATTTCGATTGATTTTGACGGTACTTTGCAAAAAATGAATAGCGCAATTTGCGAGCGCATGAATGACGAGGCGGTCTACACATTTGTGGATGCGCGTGATAACAAATCTTACCCTGTTGGTAAGACGGATGATTTATGTATAATGATAACGCCACTTGCGCTAGAGCTTTCTACGCGCATGGTATTGACGAACGAAGATACGGATTTGAATACAGTTGCGTCGTATGTTCCAACGGAGAATACAAGGAATTCTGAGCCAAGCGATTTTACGCCAATGTCGTCGTATAAAGTAGAAGATGGTCCATTCCAATTCGTAGCATACGGTCCATATGCGGCTTATCCTAGCCCGAACGCGGATATAATGAAAGACTTTAGTGTGTCCGATTCGCTTTGCCCTAAAGGTTGGCATACATATGATAGTAGATTTGAAACCTCTAGTGGTATTGCACACAGGTCGGATATGTTTGATGGCGGAACATTTATAAAAGGGCCAGTGGCTATGCTGCGTGGTACTATGGTTAGATGTGTGGCGAATACTACTGCCCTTGCTAAGGTTGCGTTTGAAGGTGCGACTGGTGCTGAGCCGATTGCGGTTGTTACTACTCGTGGCGAGACGGAGTTCATCCTCCCAGAACCTACCGAAGAGCGCGAGGGGTATGAATTTATTGGTTGGTCTGTCAAAGATGATGGCACGGTAGATTATCTACCTAATGTTACCTATACGCTTGGTTCAATCTCAAATAAGCTTTATGCCGTGTGGGCCAAGACAATCACCGGCGTTGCTTATATGCAAGACTTTACCGATTCTGCTTGTTCAACCTTGAATGTAGGCAAGCAATATGCGCTGCGTGATAAACGTGACGAGAAACTATACTCTATTACCAAGATGAAAGACGGTGGGTGCTGGATGACTCGCGATCTTGACTTTGATGTGGTGGCTGGAGAAACTTTGACTAGCGACACTACGGCACTTGTTGATGTTACATCCTGGACGTTTAGCAAGGCGGATGAGCGTAAGACCCTGAAAGATGATAGTGGTGCACATTATTATCATCCTGATGTTGCAATGATTGGCGATGGGGGTTTGAAGGTTAAACCAGACCAAGTAATCTCATATGAAGACCATTTGATGGGTATAATAGACAGCTCAATTTGTCCGGCTGGATGGCATTTGCCTGGTATTGGCGTAACAAGTGCTCTATGGGAAAGCTATTCTAAAACGGCCAGAGACTACGTTAGGGCCTACAATCAGCTTTATGGCTCTTCCGATAATCCGGTGGCAGAAGATTACAATGAAGACAGTGACATTGTCCATATAGAAGATTATTTCCAGGCGTCGGATGCTGGTTTGCTATACGACATGGAAAAACACTACGGCGCACCGCTAGCAGAATACGAAACGGCTGCAGTGTATTTATCTACGGATGGTGATGCGATGAGGATTTCTAGAGTTAAAGATGATAGCGTTATCTCTCCAGCAATTAAACTTATGGTTCCTTCTGAGTATAT
>JAEEGL015756619.1_pt1 | contig 13365 bp, 9 predicted proteins | sample 9134231 | NCBI WGS metagenome assembly JAEEGL01 (sample SAMN16246548, study PRJNA631951) | gut metagenome | biome: gut microbiome; feature: rumen; material: fiber-attached | host: Bos | place: Iran: Karaj | collected 2018-10 | reverse complement strand
CGGCGTGCTGCGCGTGAGGGTGGAGAAGGTCTTCGGGGAATCCACCGCCAGCCGCATCCTGGAACTCGTGGAGCACGCGGCCGACCACAAGTCGAAAAGCGAATCCTTCATCACCCGCTTCGCCAGGGTCTACACCCCGATAGTTGTGGGGGCGGCGGTGCTGCTGGCTGTCATCCCTCCCGTGTTCTTCGGGGGCGCCTTCGCCACCTGGCTCTACCGGGCGCTCACCTTCCTCATCGTGTCCTGCCCGTGCGCACTGGTGATTTCGGTGCCGCTGAGCTTCTTCGGGGGCATAGGCGGAGCATCCCGCAAGGGCATCCTCGTCAAGGGTTCCAACTGGCTTGAGGCCCTCTCCAGGCTCGATACGGTGGTGTTCGATAAGACCGGCACGCTGACAGAGGGGGTGTTCGAGGTGACCGCGGTGCATCCGGAGATGATAGGGGAGAGGGACCTGCTGCACCTGGCTGCCCATGTGGAAAGGCTGTCTACCCATCCCATCGCAGAGGCGCTCAGGAGGGCCTACGGGAACGAGAAAGATGAATGCGCGGTGGCTGACATTCAGGAGTTTGCGGGCAAGGGCGTGCGGGCCCGCGTTAACGGCCAGACCGTGTGTGCCGGCAATCTGAAACTGATGGAAGAGCTTGGAATAGAGGTTCACGAATGTGGCAGGGGAGAGCACTCCGGCACGGTAGTGCATGTAGCCATTGACGGCACCTACGCAGGCCACATAGTGATATCCGACAGGGTGAAGCCCGGTGCGGAGGAAGCGCTTTCGGCGCTGAAGAAGGCTGGAGTGGAGAAGACTGTGATGCTCACCGGAGACAGCGCTGCAGTGGCCTCCTCGGTGGCGGCGGAACTTGGTCTGGACGATGTGCGTTCGGAACTCCTGCCGGATGGCAAAGTGGCTGAAATTGAGCGTATTCTGGCAGACATGACCGGCACCGTTGCTTTCGTTGGCGACGGCATAAACGATGCGCCGGTGCTCGCCAGGGCGGACGTGGGCATAGCCATGGGAGCCCTTGGCTCTGATGCCGCAATAGAGGCGGCGGACGTGGTACTGATGGATGACGACCCCGGCAAGATAGCGACCGCCATCGGAATCGCCCGCAGGACGGTGCGCATCGCCCGTCAGAACATCTGGTTCGCAATAGCCGTGAAACTGGCAGTGCTGGTCCTTGCGGCCGTAGGCCTTGCGCCCATGTGGCTGGCGGTGTTCGCCGACGTGGGAGTCACGGTGCTCGCCGTATTGAATGCAATGAGGACGCTCGCCTGAGCGCCCTCATTATTTTACTTTCTCTTGAATTCCGGTTTGGGATCCCCACGCCGCTGGAGCACGTATTTGCTGGGGGCTCCTCCGGCTTCGGCATCCAGAGCCTGCTTGCGCAGGTCTCCTATGCCGGGTTCCGTCTGTCCCTTGTCGATAATCAGGCCTACGCGCATGCCTGGGAAGGATGTGAGCATGGAGTAATCTCCATTGCTGTCACCGCCGATGAGGACAGGGTCGCGCCCGTCATATTCTGGCGTGGTGTATGCGCGGATGGCATCCGTCTTGCCGGTTTTGTAGGGCTGCACATATCCTTCGAGATAATTCTGACTCACAAGGCCGGTTGAGTCTTTCACCATCCTGAGAGCAAACACCTGGGCGGTGTCCAGCCCCAGATACTTCGAGTCGCAGGCCATTGCTTCCACCACGGCTTCCATCGATGCGGAATATACATAAACGTCGATGCCGTTTTCGGGAAGGGCCTTGTAGAGATTGCGCATCTCCTGGCTCAGCGCCAGTCCATCCGGAATGGTATAGCTTACCTTTCCTGCCTGACCCATCTCCGGGCTCTCCCAAACCACGTTTCCTAGACGCCCCTTGGCCACCTGGGCGGCTATGCCTTGCTTCATCAGCGCATCGACTTCCGGGTAGGTCATCCCATGGAACATGCCCATCAGCACGGGGAAACTCTCGTGATAGCTGAATGTGAAGAACAGCCCTTCATAGAGGCACCATACCTTGGCCCTGAAATCCTGGAATTCAGGCATCTGCTGCAGTTTGGCAAGCTGCTCAGGAGTAAGCTCCCAGCCGCATTTCACTCCGGCGGCATCCATCATGGCGCGGTAGTCGGAGGCGATGTCGGCTATGAGCATCTTTGAACTGACGCATTCTACATCAATTCCAGTGAGGGCTTTGTCGGTGTCGGGGATGCTGGCGGAGAAAAGGCCTTCCACCTGATCCGGTGTAAACTTGAAGCGGAGGTTTTCAATCTGCCAGGCGGTGCAGGCCAGTTCCACGTCTTGAAGCACGGTGGTGTTGTCGTAGTCGAAAATGGCATAATTAACGTTGTGCCCGGCCATATCGGCTTCCGCCTTGCATTCTTTCATCAGCTGGCATAGAGCCTTGTACGGAACTTTGCTCCAGTTGCCGCGGGGCATAGGAGCATTGCAGGCGGCAATGCCTGTGAGCACCGCCGCCACAAAGATGGGATAAAGGAGTTTTCTCATATATATTACTGTTGCATACTTGTCTGCGCGCTTTGCTGCTGCATAGCATTCTGGGCATTCACCACATCGTCGTTGGTGATGGTCCTCTGGACTTTCCGGACCTGGATATTGCTCTTTCCGAAGTTGTAGGTAAGTTCTATGCCGATGCTCCGGATGGGAATGAAAGCAATGCTATGCGTAGTGAAGTCGTTGCCTTCGGAATAGTTCTCGAAAGAGAAGTATTTTCCGCCTTTGATGTTTGTAAACCCACGCAGGGAAACGTTAAGCTTTTCTTCCAGGAAGCCCTTGCTTACTCCAACAGACAATCCGCTGAATCCGCTGTTCCATCCCTGAAGGGAATACCTGCGGGTGGATCCGAACAAATTGGCGCTGAGGCGGAGATCCCAGAAAACGGTCTGCTGGGCCCCCAACATAAAGTGTCCGTTGAAGCCGTTGTTACGCTGGTTAAGCTGCGGGCTTGAGATTACTGTGTATCCAAGGTTGCTGCTCGTATAGATCCTGGTGTCCTTTACCGGATTCCAGTTGATAAACCAGTTGACGCCGTAAGTGCTGTTGCTCACGATGTTGCCGTAGGTGGAATGAAGGATCATCCTGGTAGGGTCGTCAGGGTCTGCAGCGTATTTCTGGTAGGATGATATGCCTCCTTCGCCGAAACGGTACAGCATGCCTGCATTCAACATGAACTTTGGGGAGAAAAAGTTGTACTTCAGGGCAAAGTTATGGGTTTTCTCCGGCTGGATATCGGGATTGCCATACGATAACTTGTTTGGATCGCTGCGGTTGATGAAAGGATTGAGGTATGTGATGCCGGGGCGGCTGATGCGCATATTGTAGGTCAAGCCTATGTTGGATGTCATTCCGAGATTGTATTGAAGGCTGACGTTCGGGACAAAATTGTCGTAATGTCCATCATAGCCGGTTCCATCTTCGAACTGAACGTCAAGTAAGGTGTATTCGTATCGCAGGCCGAGCTTTGTGGAAACCTTACCGAAACTGCCAGAATATTCGGTGTAGGCTGCCGCGATGTTGTTGTGGTGATGGTACTCCGAATTTTTGGTGGGCTGGAGCACATACCCGGTGCCGGGGTCGATGTAATACTCGTCGTCCGAGTAATTGTTGCGGTAAATATACTTAAGGCCGCTGCTCAGGGTCTGTCCCTTGGCTATGGGAGTTGTATAGTCTGCCTGGAACGTGTGCTCCTGCGAAACGTTATTTCCGTACACCTTGACATCGTTCATGGTGGCGCCGGTAACGTTGCTGTATCTCCTTTCCGTGAAATCCTTTTCAGGGTCGCTGGAGAAACGGTAGGACAGTGTGAACATCTTATTCTTGTTGCCGGCGAAGTTGTGCTGCCAGTCTAAACTGGCATTTATGCCGTTTGACCCGCCGGAAGCTGTGCCTGTCGCATCGTAGTTGTAAAGGGGAGTTCCGCCGACCATGGCGTTCCCGGTGCCTGTCGCATCCTGGTTGTATGCCCAGCTCATTATTCCCAGACTTGCGGAGAATAGATTCAAGGTGTCCAGTTCATAGCTGGCGTTGATGTCTCCGAAAAGATACGGGTTGGTACTTTTATCGACATGTGCGTTTTCGGTGACGTCAGTCTTGGTGGAAGCAAATTGCTGGCTGGTTTCCTGTGAAAGGTCCCATTGCCTCTCGAGTCCGGAATAGATATCCCCGCCCACGGTGAGTTTTCCCTTCTTGGCATTGAGGTAGAGACCTCCGCTGAGGCTTCCTTGTGTGTCTATTCCAGCGCTGATGCTGCCGTTGGCGCCATCCGGAAGCGCGCTTTTGCCGTCTTCCGTGCGGGCCATAGTCAGGTTCAGCACGCCACCGGTGCCTTCTGCGTCATACTTCGCGCCGGGATTGGTAATGACCTCGATGCCCTTTACGGCTGATGCAGGCATGGACTTGAAGACCTTGGATGGATTCGAACTGATCATCTGGTTGGGCTTGCCGTCCACATAGACCTTGAAGTTGCTGCTGCCGTTCACGGTGATATTGTCCTGACCGTCCACGGTGACCATGGGGACCTTGCGGAGCAGGTCCAGCACATTGCTGGCCTTGGCGTCAGTGTCGTTCTCCACATCGTAGGATATCTTGTCTGCATCCATCTTGATGAGAGGTTTTGCCGCTGAAATCTTGGAACTTTGTAGAGCCTGGATATCGTCTTCCAGGGCTATGGCGCCGGCGTCGGTAAGGCCTTCCCGGAGGGTGACGGAGCGTTGTTCGGTCTTGCGCCCCATGTTAAGGACCTGCAGGATGCACAATGTGCCAGGCTCTATACTCTTATATGTGATGGAAAACAGCCCGAGGGAGTCGCTCAGGGCGTAGCCTTTCATGTTCTCGTTTTCCGTGCCTCCAGCAAACAACTGCACCACTGCTCCCGGTTCGGGGGAGAGGGTGGCAGCATCGATAACTTTGCCTGTAACTTTATTCTGAGCTGCGGCAGAAAGGCCGGACAGCGCGACAACAGCAATAACCAACAATTTCTTTATCATAACCTGTTTTTAATAGTGTATTAGTTTACTATCACACTGCAAAGGTAAATATATTTTTTCATTATGCAAATATAAAACCAAAAGAATGACGAATAATAGTTAAATTTGTTGCACAGATGTTGGATAAGCAGAAATCTTTCCTAAAAAACTGGATGCTGCCCATTGCAATGACGCTAGGGGCGGCCATATTCCTTGTGCTCCACTATGTGCCTACTTTCTCGGAAGAGAGCTATATGGCGGTAGCGCGAAGGCTCCAGCCCTTGCTCGTGAGCATCATGCTGTTCATGCAGCTGAACGTGGTTGCACCCACCGACCTCCGTTTCCATAAGTGGCATTTTGAACTTGTGGCTGTGCAGGCATTGCTTTTTGCCACTTTTGCTTTTCTGGCCACGGGCGTGAGGGAAGGGGGAGGACGCATCCTTCTGGAATGCGCGATGTTGTGTTTCATCTGCCCCACGGCAGCCGCGGCTGGAGTGATTACTTCCAGGATAGGAGGTAGCCTTCCGGGCATAATGACATACACGGTGCTTTCCGATACTTTGGCGTCTCTGTTGATTCCCTTGATGATTCCGATGGTGCATCCGGGTGTAGAGATGAGTTTTCTTGCATCTTTCTGGGCCATAATCAAGAGGGTTTTCTCCATCCTTGTGCTGCCGTGCGTGCTTGCATGGCTGATCCGCTATCTTCTCCCCGGAGTGCAGCGCTGGCTTGCGCGTTATGTGGCATGGGCGTTCTATGTGTGGGGCATCGGCCTGACCCTGGCGCTTTCTCTCGCCACCGGCGCGCTCGTGACGAGCGGAATCGGAGTGCTGGTAGCTTTCGGCATAGCAGGCGTTTCTCTGGTGTGCTGCCTCTTCCAGTTCTGGCTGGGCAGGAAGGTGGCGAAAGGCTATGGCAGGATGGAATCTGTGACCGCAGGACAGGCTCTCGGGCAGAAGAATACCGGGTTTATCATCTGGCTTGGAATTAATTTCATGACCCCTGTCACCTCGGTGGCCGGAGGCCTTTATGCCGTGTGGCACAATCTGGTGAATTCTTATGAGCTCTACAGGAGCCGCGAAAAGGAATAATTATTATATTTGTACGAATATACCAATCAGTCAATGAACCACAAGTCAATAATCATCACCGGCGGCGCCGGATTCATAGGCAGTCACGTAGTCAGATTGTTCGTCAACAAATATCCCGGGTGCAAGATCATCAATGTGGATAAGCTTACCTACGCGGGCAATCTTGCCAACCTCAAAGACATAGAAGACAAACCCAATTACCGCTTCGTAAAAGCGGATATATGCGATTTCGACGCGATGCTGGCCCTGATGCAGGAAGAAAAGGTTGACGGCATCATACATCTGGCCGCAGAGAGCCACGTTGACCGTAGCATCAAGGATCCTTTCACTTTTGCCAAAACCAACGTGATGGGCACCCTTTCGCTCCTTCAGGCCGCCAAACTCTGCTGGGACGGCGATTGGGAAGGCAAGCGTTTCTACCACATCTCCACCGACGAGGTGTACGGCGCCCTGGAAATGACGCATCCTGAAGGCTTGGAGCCTCCTTTCACGACCAAAGCCTCCTCCGGCAAGCACCACCTGGCTTATGGTGAGAAATTCTTCACCGAGGACCTGAAGTATCAGCCTCACAGCCCGTACAGCGCAGCCAAGGCCAGCAGCGACCATTTCGTCCGCGCGTTCCACGACACCTACGGACTGCCTACCATAGTCACCAACTGCAGCAACAATTACGGCCCGTATCAGTTCCCTGAAAAGCTCATCCCCCTGTTTATCAATAATATACGCCATCGCAAACCTCTGCCGGTCTATGGCAAGGGCGAGAATGTGCGCGACTGGCTTTACGTCGAGGATCACGCGAGAGCGATAGACCTCATTTTCAACGAAGGCAAGGTGGGCGACACCTACAACATAGGCGGGTTCAACGAGTGGAAGAACATAGATATAATAAAGGTGCTTATTTCCACCGTGGATCGCCTGCTTGGCCGTCCCGAGGGCGCGGACATGGACCTCATCACCTATGTGACCGACCGTGCCGGGCACGACCTGCGCTATGCCATCGACTCCTCCAAGCTTCAGCGAGAGCTCGGTTGGGAGCCCAGCCTGCAGTTCGAAGAGGGCATAGAGAAGACGGTCCGCTGGTATCTCGAGAACCAGGAGTGGATGGACAACGTCACCTCCGGCGACTACCAGAAGTATTACGAAGATATGTATAAAGGCAGATAACAGATGGCCTTGAAGGAATATGATGTAATAATAGTCGGCGGTGGCATCACCGGCGCCGCTACCGTGAGAGACTGTGCTATGCGCGGTCTTTCTGCTTTGTTGATAGAACGCGGAGACATCTGTGACGGCGCATCCGGCCGTAACCACGGCCTGCTCCACAGCGGCGCCCGCTATGCCGTTACCGACAGGGAAGGCGCCGAGGAGTGCATACGGGAGAACAGGATACTGCGCCGCATCGCATCCAACTGCGTCGAACAGACCGAGGGCCTTTTCATCTCCCTCCCGGAGGACGGGCTGGACTATCAGGCCAACTTCATCAAGAAGTGCCACGAGGCCGGAATAGACGCGGAAGCGATAGATCCGGCGGAGGCCCTCAGGATGGAACCGGCGATCAACCCGCGCATCATCGGCGCCGTCAAGGTGCCGGATGCGTCGGTGGATCCTTTCCGCCTGGTTGATGCCCACATCCTGGACGCTCAGCGCCATGGCGCGGATATCCTCAAGTTTACGGCAGTGACGGAGCTTGTGAAGGAAGCCGGCAGGGTGGTTGGCGTCAAGACCCAAAAGGGGGATGTCATCCGTGCCCGCGAGGTGGTCCTTGCCGCCGGCATCTGGACCGCAGGCCTGGCCAGGGAGGCGGGTGTAAGCATAGGCATGATGCCCAGCAAGGGCGCCCTCATCATCTTCGGCCACCGTGTGGCAAAGATGGTGATAAACCGCTGCCGCAAGCCGGCGAACGCCGATATCCTGGTGCCCGGAGATGTAGTCAGCGTGCTGGGTACGACGTCGGACAAGGTGCCGGTCGAGACCTGTGACGATATGCATGCAACCCCGGAAGAGGTCGAACTGCTGCTTAGAGAAGGCGAGCAGCTCGTGCCATGCCTGGCGCGCACTCGCATAATACGCGCATACGCCGGAGTGCGTCCACTGGTAGTGGCGGATCCGGCTGGCGACGGGCGAAATGTCAGCCGCGGCATAGTGCTGCTGGACCACGAGACCCGCGACGGCATCCCCGGGCTCATTACCATTACCGGAGGAAAACTCACCACCGCCCGCCTCATGGCGGAGATGGCTACCGACCTGGTCTGCAAAAAACTGGGATCTTCCGCAAAGTGCGAGACCGCCGTCCGGCCCCTGCCCGGTTCGGAAGGCCGTGTGCCCAGCTTCAAGGATCCTTTCTACATGCGGGCGGCCATAGGCAGGCACGGCAACGAGGTGGAGAAGATGGACTTCAAGGCCGGGGGAGAGATTCTCTGCGAATGCGAGAGCGTGACCCGGGCGGAGATTGAGTACGCTGTGAAGAGATTCGGCGTCCGCAACATATCAGACCTTCGCCGGCATACCCGTATCGGCATGGGGACATGCCAGGGGTCTTTCTGCATAAGGAAGATAGCCGACGCGCTTGCAGATATCCTGAAAGTGTCTGCAGACGAGTTGGTTAAAGAGTACAGGCAGGAAAGGTGGAAGGGGATGACACCGGTTCTGTGGGGAGATACGCTGAGGGAGGCGGAGTATATGCAAAAAACCAACAAAGATGAGATTTGATGTAGTTATCATAGGAGGCGGATGGGCAGGATGCGCTGCTGCCGAGAATCTGGTGGAAGCCGGCAGGAAGGTCTGCATGGTGAGTGAAGGCCTGTCGCTCTCTGCTGTCACGTACGACAGCCCATACGCCCGTCTTGCGACCCTGCAGAAGCAGGGAGTAGTTGTTCTGCGCGGGGACCGCGCCGTTTGCGGGAAGATTGAAGGCGACAGGGTCGTAGAGGTCCGCACCCGCAATCTGGACGAGCCTCTGGTCGCGGATGAATACATCCTCGCCACTGGCAGATTCTTCTCCCGCGGCCTCCTTTCCGACAAAGACCATATCTGGGAACCTGTTTTCGGGGCGGATGTGGATTATGATCCCGACCGCACGAAGTGGTATGATCCCGATTTCGATGCTCCCCAGCCATTTATGAAATTTGGCGTCAAGACGGATGCCGAAGGTCATGTGCTGGTGGGTGGCCAGGCTATTGTTAATCTTACAGCAGTGGGAGATATTTGCAATGACTAATCTTGAACAATGCCTCAAGTGCAATCTCTGCACGCTTGTATGCCCGATGATGGAGGTAAATCCGGACTATCCCGGGCCCAAGAAAGCCGGCCCCGACGGGGAAAGATACCGCCTGAAGGATCCTGCCTTCTTCGATTATGCTCTGAAATACTGTCTTAACTGCAAGCGCTGCGAGGTTGCCTGTCCGTCCGATGTGCACATCGGCGACATGATACAGATGGCCCGCATTAAATATGGCTCCCAGGCTAAGAGAAAGGGGCTTACCGGTCTTCGGGACTGGACCCTGGCTTCTACCGACCTGGTGGGATCCCTGGCCACTCCAGTCGCCCCTGTAGTAAACGGCGTCCTGGGCCTGAAGCCTGTCAAGGCGATCATGCATGGCATGATAGGAGTGGACAAGCACCGTACTTTCCCGAAATATGCTTCCGAAAAGTTCGTCAGGTGGTTCAGGAAACAGGACCAGAGTCAATTCGATAAGTTCGTGACCTATTTCCATGGTTGCTACGTCAATTATAACTATCCAAAGCAGGGGCAGGATTTCGTGGAACTCATGAACGCCCTCGGTTACGGCGTGCATCTCCTTGAAAAGGAAAAGTGCTGCGGCGTAGCTTTGATGAGCAACGGATTTGCCGACAAGGCACGCAAGCAGGGTGAGGTGAATCTGGAATCCATTCGCAAAGCGGTGGCGGCAGGGGAGCCCGTGCTCACCACCTCCTCCACCTGCACCTTCACCATGCGTGATGAGTACCCCGACGTGCTCGGTCTCGAGAATGCCGACGTGCGCAGTTCCATCATGCTCGCGACCAAGTGGCTATACGAAAAAGTGTCTTCAGGGGAGATTGAACTGAAGTTTCGTAAAGACTTTAAGGACAAGGAGAAAGCTGTATATCACACCGCCTGCCACATGCAGAAGATGGGATGGCAGTATTATTCCATTGAATTGCTGAAGATGATTCCCGGTCTGGAGCTGACCGTTCTGGAGCAGAATTGCTGCGGCATCTCAGGCACCTTCGGTTTCAAGAAGGAGAATTACAAGTACTCGCAGAAGATAGGCGAAAAGCTCTTCAAGGATATTGAAGAAGCAAAGCCGGATATTGTCATTACCGAATGTGAGACCTGTAAATGGCAGATTGAGATGAGCACAGGAAACGTGGTTCTGAATCCTGTCGAAGTCCTTCTGGATTACCTCGAATACTAGTCGAATTCCAGCCTTTCGCTGAAGCAGGTCCTGTCGCCCACCTTACCGGTGACGAACCAGACGTTTTCAGTCCTGGCGATATGGAAGTCCACCTTCTCCCCGAGGTGGATTTCGTGGTAGTAATTAACCTCTACATCCTTGATAATATGAGACTTGACATAGTCTGCCGGAAGGGCGTCCACGGCCCATCTGGTATAGGCGCAATTATTCGCATGCCCATTGATGTCCAGATCGGACCAGACAACTTCGTGGGTGCCTGCAAGCACGGTTTCAATATCCGCGGGGATCTGGATCTTGGCGCAAAGGGGAAGAGTCTCCACCGGATAGTGGCGGGATGAGTCGAAGCCGGGATCGTCCCGGCATATGCTCCTCTCGCTGATGTTTACTATGGTCCAGGCTGACGTGCCCAGAACAATGGGCAACTCGGGGGCTTCTGCACGGACCATTCTGAAATTACGATGCCATAGCGGACCTGCCTGCCCGTAAGACCAGGTTTGGAGAATCACATTATCGCCCCATTCGGGGATATCCAATATTCTGAAGTGAATTCTGTTAAGTGCCCAGAACAGTCCCTTGGACTGCATTACGTCCTGCCCGCAATTGCAAAAGTCGGAGCCTTTGTATGCTATCTCCTGAAGCAGATTCTGAAGGGAGGATGCTTTAATTCTGGAGTTGGGATCGGTTTCGTAGCTGCATATTTCGAATGCACGGCTGACTATAGGCGCATCATTTATCATACCTGTATTCTTGCAAATTTTATGCCCTATGATTATATTTGCCAGACTATAAGATAACGTTCTATATGGCAAACACTAATGACTATGGCTTTGTGCGTGTGGCCGCCGTTTCTCCCAGGGTGTTCCTTGCAGATACGGTCCGCAACACGGCAGAAATCATCCGCCTTGCAGAAGAAGCCGCCGCCAAGGAAGCTTCCATCGTGGTTTTCCCGGAATTATGCATAACAGGCTATACCTGCGCAGACCTTTTCGGCCAGAAGCGTTTGCTTGATGCTGCCGAGAAGGCGGTAGAGGATATCGCCGGCGCCGGGCTCCCATCCGGGATGCTGATTGCCGTGGGCGCCCCCGTGCGATGCGCAGGCAGGCTCTACAACTGCGCCATACTGCTGAAAGGTGGCAGGATACTCGGCATCGTGCCCAAGTCCTATCTGCCGAATCACGCCGAATTCTATGAGTCCCGCTGGTTTGAGAGCGGCGCCACAGTGAATAAAGAAATAGTTTATGCGGGCCAGTGTACTAAACTGTGCGCCAGGCAGATATTCTCTGTCGGGAAGGCTGTTGTTGGAGTTGAGATCTGTCAGGATCTGTGGGTCCCGGTGCCGCCATGCACCTATGCTGCCCTTGCCGGAGCGAACATCATTATCAACCTGTCCGCCTCCAACGAGGCGCTCCTCAAAAACGATTACCGCAAACAGCTGGTTGCATCCACCGCTTCCCGCCTGTTCGCCGCCTATGTGTACTGCAGCAGCGGTTATGGCGAGTCCACTACCGACCTTGTCTGGGGCGGATCTTCCCTGATCTATGAGAGTAACTCCCTGCTGGCCGAGAATGAGAGGTTCCAGCGCGCATCATCTGCCATCTATGCAGATGTGGATGTGGAGCGTATGGATGCCCTCCGGGCCAGGACTCCCAATTTCAAAGATGCCCTTTCATGCAGGGCCGATGCCTATGTCACCGTTCCGGGAGGGGATGCCTTCCCCACCGATTTCAGCCGTGGCCTGCTCAGGAAACTTGAGGCGCATCCCTTCGTGCCTCAGGGGGTTGAGCTGGCGAAGCGCTGCAAGGAAATACTTGATATCCAGGTCCTTGGCCTGTGCAACCGCCTGGAGCATATAGGATGCAAAAAGGCCGTGGTCGGTATTTCCGGAGGCCTGGATTCAACCCTTGCCCTGCTTGTGAGCGTGCTGGCTTTCGACAAACTCGGGCTGGACCGGAAGGGGATAATAGGCATAACCATGCCGGGATTCGGCACCACATCCCGCACCAAGGGCAACGCCTGGGTTCTGATGGAGAAACTGGGTGTCACATCCCGCGAGATATCCATCGTACCCTCTGTGACTCAGCACCTTGCCGATATAGGGCATGCTCTGGAGAATCACGACACCACCTACGAGAACGCCCAGGCGCGCGAGCGTACACAGATACTGATGGACGTGGCAGGGCAGGAAGGAGGCATCGTGGTGGGCACCGGAGACCTTTCTGAACTGGCCCTCGGCTGGTGCACATACAACGGGGACCACATGGCCATGTACGGGGTGAACGCTTCCGTTCCCAAGACTCTTGTGCGCGCCCTGGTGGCTTTTGCCGCTTCGGAGCATTTCGACGGCGCGCAGGATGTGCTTTCGGACATCATAGACACTCCGATTTCGCCGGAACTCCTGCCGGCGGCCGCAGACGGCACCATCCTTCAGGTTACGGAAGATGTGGTCGGCCCCTATGAACTCCATGATTTCTTCCTTTATAATATCATGCGATGGGGATACGCTCCGGAGAAAGTGTTATTCCTGGCCGGGAAGGCATTTGAGGGCCGGTACGATGCTGCTACGATAGAAAAGTGGCTCAAGACCTTCTGCAAGCGCTTCTTCAGCCAGCAGTTCAAACGAAGCTGCATGCCCGACGGCCCCAAGGTGGGCAGCGTCTCCCTTTCGCCCCGTGGCGACTGGCGGATGCCGAGTGATGCATTTTCGGATTTGTGGGTGAAATAGAAAAGGCAGCCAATTCGGCTGCCTTTTCTTGTACACCCTCAGGGGCTCGAACCCTGGACCCATTGATTAAGAGTCAATTGCTCTACCAGCTGAGCTAAGGGTGCATTTAAATCTCAAAGTTCTGTGACCCGTTCGGGGCTCGAACCCGAGACCCCAACATTAAAAGTGTT
>JAEEGL014820836.1_pt1 | contig 13365 bp, 12 predicted proteins | sample 9134231 | NCBI WGS metagenome assembly JAEEGL01 (sample SAMN16246548, study PRJNA631951) | gut metagenome | biome: gut microbiome; feature: rumen; material: fiber-attached | host: Bos | place: Iran: Karaj | collected 2018-10 | reverse complement strand
GCACAACCGCCGTGGACCCGAACCCGATTACGTAGGAAATGTTTTTCAGTTTGATCCCGTACGCCTTGCCCTTTTCCAGGTTGCCGGCGCCCAGCTCGTTCCCGACCATGATGCCCGCCGCACTGCCCACGCCGTTGCAGACGCAGCAGATCAGGTCCCGGACCACCGCCGCCACGGAATTGGCCGCCGCGGCGTCCGTACCCATCTGGCCCATGATCGCCGTATAGGATGTGAAGCCGACGCCCCAGAACAGGCCGCCGCCCAGCAGGGGCAGGCACTGCTTCCGGAAGTCCTTCGCCAGCTGCTTCTGGCGCTCCAGGATCCGTTTCCAGTCCGGCCGGATATATCCCTCCCGGAACGCCAGGATCACGCACGCCGCCAGCTCGGCGGTACGGGCCAGCGTCGTTGCCAGCGCCGCGCCGCGGGCTTCCATTCTCGGTGCGCCCAGCAGGCCGAAGATGAACACCGCGTTCAGGAGGATGTTCAGCACCACCGCGCCGCTGGAGATCCAGGCGGAAGGAGCCACGTGGTCCGACACCTTCATCGTCGTCAGGTAGCATTCCGCAATCCCGGTCAGCAGGTAGGAAAAGCCCGCGATCCGCAGGTAGCTGCTGCCGATCGCGATGATCGGCTCGTCATGCGAAAACACGTGCATCAGCGCTTCCGGGATAATCTCGCACGCCGCGAAGAACAGCAGGGAAATCAGCCCGCTCCAGCGGAGCATCAGGTTAAACAGTTTCCGCACCGTATCCCGGTCGCCCTTGCCGAAGTACTGCGCGCCGAGGATCGCCCCGGCCGCCGTCGCGGCCATGATGAACATGTTCTGCACGAACTGGATCTGGGTGGCCAGCGATACCGCCGTCATCTGGTCCTGCGCCACGCGGCCCAGCATCAGCGCGTCGCCCGCCGCCACCGCCGCCAGCATCAGGCTCTGGAACGCGATGGGCAGGGCCAGTTTCTTCAGTTTTCCGTAAAATTCCCTCTTGTCGATCTCCATGGATCTTTATCCTCTTCTTATTCAGCCTTTCCGAATCCGTTGAACCAGGCCCGCTGCCCGAACGGCAGCTTTTTCGGCATGCCCGGCTCCGATTCCGCGATGCCCACCGGCAGGATGCAGACCAGCTCATATTCCTCCGGAACTCCGAGAATCTTCGCGATCTTATCCCCGATCCGGTCCGTATCCGTAACGTGCCCTTCGTACCAGCAGCTCCGGTATCCCAGCGCTTCGGTCGCCAGCAGCATGTTTTCGATCGCCGCGGAATAATCCTGGGTTGCGAAACACCGGTCCCGGTACGCGATGATCCGCCGCGTCAGCACGCAGATCATGGCCGGCGCCGTCTCCGCGACAGGCGGGTCGATCTCCGCGCGCAGCCGGGCAAGGATTGCGGGATCATCCACCGCGATCAGGCTGGTTGTCTGTTTGTTGCAGCCGGACGGCGCCGAGAGCCCGGTCTCCAGGATGGCGGCCAGGTCCTCCCGGGGAACCGGGTCCGGTTTGAATTTCCCGCGGTAGCTGCGGCGGTTCATGATCAGGTCCAGCATCTGTCCCGCAGCCGCATCATACGTTTTCATGGCATGGTCCCTTCCTTCCTGACAGCTCTTTTCCTGCATTGTTCCGGAGCTGCAGCTGCCGGCCTGTTTTCACTTCAGTTCCGCCACCGTCCTGCCGGTGACCAGTCTGCCGCTGACCGTCATGTCACGTTCCGCGGCAGGGCCGTCCTTCATGATTTCCAGCAGGATTTCCACCGCGGTCCGGCCGATGCTCCGGGTGTCCTGCCAGTAGGTCGTCAGCCCGGGGCCGGCCGTCTGGGACAGGTCGATACCGCCGTAGCCGGCGCAGCTGAACTGTTCCGGAACGGAGATCCCCTTTTCCCGCAGGATCCGCAGCGTATGGGCTGCGCTGTAATCGTCCGGCATCAGGATGCAGGTGGGCGGGTCCGGCAGCGCCAGCAGCGCTTCCGTATCCCGCACGCATACCTCCGGATGATTGTAACGCCCGGACCGGATATAATCCGCCGGCAGCTCCAGGCCGCAGGCCGCCATCGCTTCACGGAGGCCTTCGATCCTTTCCCGTGACGCAAAGCCCATCTCGCCGTGGATCAGGGCGATCCGGCGGTGTCCCATGGAAACCGCGTATTCCGCCAGTTTCCGAGTTCCCTCCCGGTAATCGCTGAGCACGGCGCAGGTCTGCCCCTCGTATATGTCGATGGAGATCACCGGGATATTTCCCTTCGCAAGCTTCCGGACGTTCTCACTGGTCACATCCGCATAGATCACGATAATGCCGTCCATCCGCCGGGACAGAGCCATCTCCGTATAGTCCATCCTGCCGTCCCGCTTGACCCGTGAAAGCAGCAGCACGTCAAACCCGGCTTCCTCCGCGCGGGTCCGGATCGCGTCGATAACGCCCGAGAAATAGGGATGGGTCAGCTTCATGTCATACAGGATGCCGATCATATCCGACCGGTTGGTCTTCAGCGTCCGGGCCGTCATATCCGGCATATAACCCATTTCCCCGGCCGTCTGCAGCACAAGCCTGCTGGTATCCGGACTGATCAGGGCATTTCCGCTCAGCACACGCGAAACCGTTGAAACCGAAACGCCGCACTTCTGCGCGATATCCTTCATCGTTACCATTTTTTGTCACACGCTTTCCGAAAAAGGAGCCGCTCCGCGTCCCGGAGCGGCTCCTGAAAGTTGTCGGCAAAAGACAGGATCAGTCGTTGGCGTCCATGTACTCGAAGCACTTCTGGATATCCGCCAGCCTCTCAGCCGCAACATCATCATACCCGTAAGCCTTGCAGGTTTCAACCATTTCTTTCCAGAGGGCGTCAAATTCAGCGTCATCCTTGGCGTATACGCACTTCCAGCTGTATTCCTTCATAATCGGAGCAAACTGGGCACGCTTGGCCTGCGCGTCGTCGGAAGCGGGAGCCTTGGTGAAAGCGATGGCGGCGGGGCTCACGACGGAGGCCTTGCCGGTCTTCCGGTACAGATCGATGCCGGAGACGGCGCCGTCCGCGTAGTCCGCGCTCCATGCCTTGCTCAGCTCGGTCGCGTTATGCTCCGCGTAGCAGGGCCAGCCCTTGTTGGAGAAGCTGTAGGTCTTGCCGGGGATCATCTGTTCGACTTCCAGCGTCTCATGGTTAATCTTGTTCTGGCCGTCCATGAAGGTGCCGCCGCCGTATTCTTCAGGCATCTGGGTGTTCTCCGCGTCTTCCTGGCACAGCCAGCCGAAGTCGGTCATGAAGGGCACGCCGTCTTCACCGTAGTCCCAGCACAGGCCTTTCGGGCCGTAATTGGAAACAATGATGCCTTCCTCGGAGCACAGCCAGTCGAGCACTTCCAGGGCACGCTCGGCATACTGGGTGTTGGCGCCAAGGCCCCACGGCCAGTTGCCGCCCTGGGTGGAGATGGTCTGTACGGCAGGAGCGGAATCGCCGATCAGGAAGGTCGTGAAGCCTTCGCGGTTGGCCGCGTGCTCCGCGCTGTTATAGTTTCCGATGATCCAGCCCCACAGCGCCATCAGGTAACGGCCGCCGCTGAGCTTCTGGGAATAAGTATCATAGTTCTGGGAAACGGATTCCGGATCGAACAGTCCCTTCCGGTACAGCTCGTTGTTCACCTTCAGCGCCCGGTAATACAGGCTGCCTTCGTCCAGGGGATTCACGATCTCACGGGTCGCGTAATTGACGCCCATGAAGTCAAATTCCTGGTATCCGTAGAAGGTCATCAGGTCCCACGTGAACTTCATCACGCAGTCTTCCCAGTCTCCGAATCCGCCGTACGCGTACACGGTCTCGTTGTCCGCATTGGTGGGCACGGCATTCTGCAGCGCCTCGAGGAATGCAGGCAGGTCTTCCAGGGTGTTCAGCTCGGGCTTTCCGGCCTTCTCCCACGCGTCATAGCGAATCTGCAGCGCGTAGGTGGGATCGGTCAGCTCGGCCCAGGCGCCGTTTTCCATAGCCACGGAGCCGGTGAAGCCGTAGATGCCTTCATAGCCTTCCGCCGCGCACATGTCGGAAACCTTCTTCATGGAATCCTGCATGTAGGTGTTGATGTTCGGATAAGCCGTCAGGTCGATGTCGCTCCAGTCCAGGATCAGGTCAGCCTTGACGCAGTCCAGGAAATCGCCGCTCATTTCGCCCATGACGACCATGTCGCCCAGCTCGCCCGCGCTCATCGCGGAAGTCAGGGCATTGGAGTCCACGTTCGAAGAGACGATGTTCAGCGTCACGTTGAACCGGTCCTTCAGCTCCTTGGCAAACCAGCCCTTTTGCTCGCCGGCAAAATTGGCCAGGCCGGAGTACATGGTCAGCGTGATGGGCTCACGGTAGTCTTCCGCGGCAGCCGGAATGACGGCGGCCATGGAGACCAGCAGCATGAGCGAGAGAACGAGGGACAGGATTTTTTTCATGGTTTTTTCCTCCTTATTCATTTGCATATCGCGAACCCGCAGATCTGCGTCTGCGGGGCATAGCCTCCGATGTTCCCTGTTGAAACTCCTTCCGCAACCTCAATCGTCGCGGCTGCCCGCCGGGCAGATCGCTCGTTTCGGTTGAATTCACCTCCGGCGAAACTCCTGCCGCTGGCAGCCGCCGGAGGTTCATCCTTTTACGGCCCCGATCATAATTCCCTTGACGAAATACCGCTGGAAGAACGGATACACGCACAGGATCGGCAGGGTGACGACCATCGCGACCGTCATCCGGACCGACAGGGCCGTCTGCTTCGTCGCCACATTCGCCAGGGCGTTTGCGTCCTGTGTGCTCCGCACCAGTGAAGCCAGGGAGGAGGCCTCGTTCTGGTACTTATACAGCAGGAACTGCAGGGTATAATTCTTCCCGGAGGGCATCAGCATCATCGTATCGGTGAAGCTGTTCCACTGGCCGACCGCGGAGAAAATGCACAGCGTGGCCAGGATCGGTGTAATCAGCGGCATGATGACCGAGATGAACACACGGGTATAACCGGCTCCGTCCAGCGTCGCGCTCTCTTCCAGGGACGGAGGCAGCGCCTCGATAAAAGTCTTCACCAGGATCACGTTGTACGGGGAGACCAGTCCGGGGATTACATAGACCCAGAAGTTATCCAGGAATCCGAGCATCCGCAGGTTCATATACCAGGGGATCAGGCCGGCGGAAAAATACATCGTGATGATAATCAGCCGGTACCAGAGCTTCCGCAGCCACATCTCCTGCTTGGTGCACAGGTAGCCGAGGAACGCGCATCCGCCGACAGTCCACACCGTGCCCAGGACCGTCCGGGCCACGGAAACGAACAGCGCGTCCAGGATGCCGGAGATCTTCATGACCTGGACATAATTCTGGAAATGGATCTCCCGGGGATACAGCTGGATCTTTCCCAGCCGTACCAGTTCGTTGCTGGAGATCGTATTGATGAACAGGTAATAGAACGGGAAGATGCACGCGAAGGTGATCAGGATGAACACCGTATAGTTCACAATATTGAAAGCAATATCTCCCCGGCTCAGCCGGATATGGTCGCCTCCCCGCCGGACGCTTTTCCGGATGGCGGTCATGCCCTTCACCTCCTCACATGATCGATTCGCCGCGCAGTTTCTTCGACAGGAAGTTCGCGGAGAACAGGAGTGTCACGCTCACCAGTGTTTTGAGGATACCGATGGCCGTCGCGTAGGAATACAATGCCGTACCGCCCGACGCAATCGTGATGTTGTACACATACAGGTCCAGCACTTCGATGGTCTGCCGGTTCATCGGGTTCTGGAACACCAGGTACTGGTCCATCCCGTTGTTCAGGATGTTTGAGATCGACAGCAGCAGCAGGACAAAGAACGTCGGCAGCAGGCCCGGCAGCGTAATGTGGCGCATCAGGCCCCAGCGGCTGGCACCGTCCACCTTCGCGGCCTCATACAATTCCTGGTCAATGCCTGAGATTGCGGCCAGGTACATGATCGCGCCCCAGCCCAGGCCTTTCCATGTGCTCCATCCCCACATCTTCAGCCAGATATGGTCGCCGGAATTGAGCCAGACCGTCGGATTCGCCGGATCATTCAGTCCGAGGGACATCATCAGCCGGGAATAGATTCCTGTATCCGCGGCAAACAGGCACATCGCGAAGGAAAACACCAGCGCCCAGGAAATAAAGTTGGGCAGCGTCGTGAAGATCTGCACGAACTTCTTGAACCGCGTCCGTGTGATTTCGTTCAGGAACACAGCGAAAATCATCGGCAGCCAGCTGGTGGCGAGGTTCAGGCCGCTCATGCCCAGCGTGTTTTTCAGTACACGGACGATGCTGTCACGGTTCGCCGGGTTGGAGAACATTTCGGTGAACCACTTCACGCCGACAAATTCCTGCTGGTCCATCGGCAGTCCGAACTTATAGTTGTAGAACGCGTAGCTCCAGCCGTAAAGCGGCAGGTAGGCGAACAGGAACACGGACAGCAGGAAGGGAAGCATCATCAGGAACAGCTTGTATTTCTTCGGCAGCTCCTCCCGGTCCGCAAAACAGGTAAAAAACGCGGCAAAGACCAGCAGCGGAATCGAGCCGTACAGCCACAGCTCGCCCGCGCCTGTCGCGACCTCCCGTGGGAGCCCGCGGGTCGTGCACAGCCATGTCGCGATCCGCAGCACCGCCGCCGCGAGCAGCAGCAGGATCACCGCCTTTTTATTTCCCCGCAGCACGCACATAACCAGTGCCGCGGCCGTCAGTGCCAGCGCAGCCCATGTCAGCCAGGTATAGGTCTGTGCAGCCTTTCCTGTCGCGGCGTTCACTGCTTCACGGGAGAAGGTTTCATCTTCTTCCGCGTATACCGGCTTCCCCTTTGCGTTCACCGGGTCTGCCAGCCGCTCCGCCGCGGAGAAAGTGACCGCGTCCAGCCCGCGGATCGTCGCGGTCGCCTGAACCTTGTTCTTCCCGGGCTGGGTGAAGGAAACCGTCACTGCCGGCAGCAGCATGCACGCCAGCGAAACGGCCGTCAGCACGGCCGCCACGACGCGCAGGCGCAGCCGTTTGGGCACCGGGTTGACAAAATAAGGTTCGTTCGCCGTGCGCACGCCCAGGGCACCGGCACATGCCGAGGCAAGGCCCAGCAGCACGGCCAGCAGCGGTACAGGCGTCACGTGGCCCAGGCCGAGGTACAGCAGCTGTCTCGAGGCAGAGGAGTACATATCCGCCGCCGAGACCGACAGCATCTGCAGGCTGTTCAGGGCCATCATCACCGCGCCGAGCGCGGAAGCCGCCAGCGGGAACCACCGGTCAGCCTTCGGCAGGAAGGCAAGCACCGCTGCAGCAAGGAAAAGCACCGCTGCGATCAGGACCGGTGCGTTCAGTGCGCTGTTGTTCCCGCGGATCACAAAAATCCCCTGGATATTGTTCGCATCAGAGGAAAAAGGTTCCAGTTCCTTCAGGTCGCCGCTGAGGATATCCGTGAAGGTTCCGTCCTGCTGCCCGACGGCATACAGGTTGTCCTCCGTCCCCATCGTCACCTGGTACATATTCACACTGCGCCGGATGGAAGCGGCGTCCGCCGCGTTTCCCGTCAGCGTATCCGGCACCTGTACGCTGTATACCGGCAGAAGCATCACCAGCAGTACCGCTGCCGCGAGCACGCCCCCGGCCAGCCGCAGCTGCCGGTCGTTCAGCCTGTATTCCCTGCGTTTTACAAACCGGATCAGGTTCACTGCGGCGAGGATCACCAGCACGATCAGCGGCAGGTAGATCCATGCCTGCAGTTTCAGGAAGATCACAAACAGGAGGCTCCCGCTGAGATTGCTCCACTGGGCGAGGAACGTGCTGTACAGTACCGCCGCAAGCCCTGTCAGCGCCAGGGGGATCCCGGAGTTTTTCCGCAGCAGTGCCGTGCAGAAAATCGCCGCGGCTGTCAGCAGCAGGCCGCCGGCCAGGTACAACCGGCACAGGTCCGGCACCGCCATCGACGGGAACGACGATACAGGCAGGCAGTCATTTCCCCGGACCGCGATGTCCCACAGCGATATCCGCTCCGGGAACAAAGCTGCCGCTTCCTCACCTATCCGGGAATGCACATAGATTCCCGCGGCAGGCAAAAACAGCGCCGCGATCACGGCGCCAAGTAGGATCATGACCGGCCATCTGGTCTTCATTCCCAGCTTGCTCCTTTATGCAATCGATTGCATGGTCATTATATTTCCATTTTGTACATTTGTCAACGAGTTATTTGTATATTTTTATCTGTACATTTGTTTGTTTTTTTATGATGAAAGGTCTGTCCCTGTCTTATTTCCCGCTTCCGCCCTTCCGGCTGTACTTGGCTTTCTGGGCCGCCTGGTGGGCCTTCCGGCAGTTGGGGCAATAGTTCGGATAGTGCGCGATCGTGTTCGGGAAGGTAAAGAACTTCCCGCACTCTTTGCACTTCCGCTTGATCTTCCGCGGCGCGCCCGCGCGCTGCTTTTCTTCTTTTTCCTGGGCAAACTGCTTCTTGCAGTCCCTGCAGTAATTGGGAATAAACTCCCACGAAGGATCGTAGGAGAACGTCTTCCCGCATTTTTTGCAGGTCTTCTGCAGGCGTTCAGGCGTTTTCGGGACCTCCGCCGGTTTGTCCTGCGGGGCGGGCTTCCGGAACAGGTTCTTCAGTTTTTCAAACAGGCTCATTCAGACTCCTCCGGGGTTGTTTTTTTCTGATAGGACAAATTGTACCGCCCCCTGCGAAAAAAAGCAAGACGGTGCGCTTTCTCCGGGGTTGTAAATTATCCGGAAATGCGCTATAAATCACCTCAGTGAATTCATGAAAGAAGGAAACGCGCCATGGAACTTTACACGGGACGCCCGGAAAGCACGGAAGGCCGCCTTCCCCGGGAGGTCCGCACCTACGATTTCCTGGACCGCCTGGGTATCGGCTATCAGCGGACGGACCACGAACGGGCGGACAACATGGAAGCCTGCAACGTGATTGACGCGGTGCTCGGCGTCGTCATCTGCAAGAACCTGTTCCTCTGCAACCGGCAGAAGACCGTCTTTTACCTCCTGATGATGCCCGGGGACAAGAAGTTCAGGACGAAGGAGCTGTCCAGCCAGATCAATTCCGCCCGCCTGTCCTTCGCGGACCCGGAGGATATGCTGAAGTACCTGGACATCGAGCCCGGCGCGGTCAGCATCATGGGCCTGATGAACGATACCGGTCATAACGTGCAGCTGCTGGTGGACGAAGACGTCCTGAAAGGCGAGTATATCGGCTGCCACCCCTGCGTCTGCACCTCCAGCCTGAAGATCCGTACTCAGGATATCCTGGAGAAATTCCTTCCCGCCACCGGGCATACAATGAGGACAGTCCGGCTGCTCGGGGAAGACTGATTCATAACCCTGGAGGAAAACATGGAAACCGCAAACCGCACGCCGGAGGAGTTCCGGATCGAAATGGCGTCCGCTGCTGACAGGGATGAGGTCATGGCGCTGTACCAGCTGCAGAAGGGACGCGAGTTCTGCGCCTGGACCGAGGCATATCCGGCTCCTGAAAATTTTGAAGATGATATCGCGCACGACGCGCTGTTCGTGCTGCGGACGTCCGCCGGCCGGATCGTCGGCACGGTCTCCATCGAACGGGATCCGGATGTGGACATTCTTCCCTGCTGGACGCTGGCGCTGCAGCCCGCGGGAGAGATCGCGCGGCTCGCGGTGCATCCGGATTACCAGGGCCGCGGGCTGGCACGCCAGCTGGTTGCCTTCATCATGGAGGAGCTGGCACGCCGGGGATACAGGAGCATCCACCTGATCGTCAATTCCCGCAACGAGAAAGCTCTCCGCTCCTACGCCGCTTTCTCCTTCGATACCGTCGGGGAGTGCGACATGTATAACCAGCATTTCCTCTGCTTCGAGAAAGCGCTCGGGGAACAGTGAAAAATTTTTCCCTTGACGCCGCTCCCCGTTCAAGGTATACTCTGCTCAATTATTTCCGGAAAGGAGTTCCCGGCATGTCAGCTGTCCGCATGAACTATTACTGGATGACTACGACCGAAACTGAAGGTTACGGCCGCGCTTTTGCGTACAGTCATCCGACGGACAGGGAACAGTGAACTCCGGAAAACAGCGGATCACCGATCACTTATCCCCCGCGGATAAGTGATCTTTTTTTATACTTCCGGCCTGATCAGCCGCAAACAGAACAAAGGGGGGATCTCATGGACCTGCACGATTACAAAGACGTCGCGGAAAACTATGACCGGTATCTTGAAGTGATGTACGAACACGACAACCATCACGAACGCTTTCAGGAGTTCTACCTGGACCTGGCCCGGAAGTACGGTTCGGGCGGCGTGGTGGATGTGGCCTGCGGCACCGGCGCCGTCCTCCTGTACCTGGCGGAACACGGCGTCATCGCCGACGGAACCGACCTCTCGGAAGAGATGTGCCGGGTGGCGGCCGGAAAGGCGGAAGCCCTGGGCCTGCGGCTGAACATCCTCCCCGCGGACATGACAAAGTTCTCTTCCGGCCGGAAGTATTCCCTGGCGATCATCGCGCGGAGCGGTTTCATGCATCTCCCGACGCAGGAACTGCAGAAGGCGGCGCTGCGGAACCTGCGGGAGCAGCTCCTGCCCGGCGGGATCCTGACGCTCAACACCTTCGATCCCTGGCCGCCGATGCAGGCGCAGCAGATGAAGACATCCCCGGACGATTATTCCTTCCGGCTGGAATACGTCAACCGTGCGGGAAACCGGGAAAAGATATATAATGCAATTACCTATAACCTGTATACCCAGCAGATGTACGGCAACTGGAAGTTCGTGGAGTACAACGAAGCCGGGGAAATCATCGGCGAGCGGATCCGCCCGCTGCTGATGCGCCAGACCAGCCGGTGGGAGATGTTCCTGCTTGCGGAGCTCTGCGGCTTCGAAGTCCTGGATATTTACCGCGGATACGACGGGGACAAAGAGGACCTCAGCGACCCGTCCTCCGCCTCGAAATACCGCACCAACCTGATCTGGATACTGAAACGAAAGGATTGATATACGATGAATAAAACAGGAACCCAACGAATCGAGACCCGCCGGCTGGTCCTCCGGCCGTTCAGGATTGAGGACGCGGAGGATATGTTCAATAACTGGGCGTCCGATCCGGAAGTCACGAAATTCCTGACCTGGCCGCCCCATCAGAACGTCGACGGGACGCGCTGGCTGCTGGGCCAGTGGATCACCCATTACGATGACGGCGCATACTTCCAGTGGGCCATCGAGCTGAAGGAGACCGGCGCCGTTATCGGCAGCATCGCCGTGGTGAAACTCGAGGAAGCCATTGAGTCCGCCGAGATCGGCTACTGCCTGGGCCGCGCCTTCTGGGGCCGCGGCATCATGCCCGAAGCGTTGCGGGCGGTCATGGATTACCTCTTCGACACCGTCGGCCTCAACCGGATCATGGCCGGACACGACGTGAACAATCCCAAATCCGGCCGCGTCATGGAGAAGGCCGGCATGAAAAAGGAAGGCGTGCTCCGCGCTTCCGGGATCAATAACCAGGGCGTCCGGGATGTGGCGATCTGGGCCGCGCTCCGTGAAGACCGGGAGCCGAAGCCCGTGCGCGCGGCCGCGCCGGTCACAGTCCGCTTCGCCCGGGAGGACGAGCTGGACCGGGTCAACGAGCTGCGCCGGCAGGTGAACGACCTGCACGTGGAAGGCAAGCCCGAAGTGTTCAAGCCCGGCTTCTGTGACGAGCTGCGGGATTTAATCCATAATATATGGGAGGATCCGAACAAGGAGATTGTTGTGGCGGAATCGAACGGTACAGTATGCGGCTTTGCCGTACTGAACCATATCGTCCGTCCGGAGAATCCGTTCATGTACCCGAGGGATTTCCTGGATATCGACGAGTTCGGCGTGGACACGGCTTTCCACCGCCTGGGCGTCGGCTCCGCGATGATCCGCTTCATCCGGGATTACACGAAGGAGCAGGGCATCCATCGGCTGGAGCTGAACATGTGGGAGTTCAACCATAACGCGCTGGCCTTCTACGAGGCCACGGATTTCAGAACCTTCCGCCGGTACATGGAGATTCACCTGTGACCGGACCCGGAACAGGAGTGCACAAAATGTCGGGCATCCGTTCCTTCCCCCGGGTATACTGGCATTGCAACGGAAAGGAGTGACCATGATGCAGGGCTGGATCGAAGGGCTTCAGGCTTCCATCGACTTTATCGAGCAGCACCTGGACGAACCCCTGGATGTCGGGGAAATCGCCGGAAAGGCGGCGCTGTCCCCCTTCTACTTCCAGCGGATCTTCGGCGCCATGTGCGGCCTGACCGTCGGCGACTACATCCGCGCGCGCAGGATGACGCTGGCTGCCCAGGAGCTGGTCTGCTCAGAAGCGAAGGTGATCGACGTGGCGGTGAAGTACGGCTACGATTCGCCGGACAGCTTCACAAAAGCGTTCCAGCGCTTCCACGGCATCACCCCGTCACAGGCCCGCGAGCCCGGCGCACCGCTTCGCTCCCTGGCCCCGCTGCATATCAAAGTATCACTGGAGGGAGGAAGTATGATGGATTACCGTATTGTGGAGAAAGCGCCGTTCACGGTCGTCGGCGTCAAAAGGCCGTTCAATTCCGACACCAGCTACCAGGAGATCCCGAAGTTCTGGGACGAGTGGCTGGCCCAGGGGGAAAAGCGTTCCGTTATGGGCACCTTCGGCGTCTGCGCCGGCACCGGCGGCAAGGACTTCGACTACTGGATCGCGGATCTCTATTTCCCCTGGGAAGAGATCCCGGCCGGCTGTGAGACCAAAGTGATCCCCGGAAGCCTGTGGGCGCAGTTCCCCTGCACGATCCGGACCCTGCAGGACACCAACACGAAGATCTGGTCCGAGTGGCTGCCCGCGCTGCAGGGCTATGCCCTGGCGGGAGACTACGACATCGAGGTCTACCTGCCCCCGGAGGAAGGCTCCGGTGACATGAAGGTGTACATCTGGGTCCCGCTGAAGAAGGCATAAACCATCCGTTCCATGAAGATCCCGCATCCGCGGGATCTTTTTTTCGACAAATATTGTATAATCGGTTCAACCTTGCGTCTATACAGGTGAAAGGAGGTGAGCAGCGCCATGGAAACGGTAAAGGGCCCTTGCCGTACGCCGGAAGAAGAAATCACCCGCCTGGTGGAAAAGCATCAGCTGGCGCTGCTGCGCCTGTGCTTTGCCTATCTGCATGACCGGGCACTGGCGGAGGATGCTGTGCAGGAAACCTTCCTCAAAGCCTACCGGAAGCTGGATCAGTTCCGGGGAAGCGCCGGCATGAAGACCTGGCTTTCGGCCATCGCCATCAACTGCTGCCGGGATATGCGCCGGGGCGGCTGGTTCAGGCATATCGACCGGTCCGTGTCTGTGGAGTCCCTGCCGGAGAGGGCGGCGGAAGCGTATACCGCGGAGGAT
>JAEEGL014240476.1_pt1 | contig 13365 bp, 15 predicted proteins | sample 9134231 | NCBI WGS metagenome assembly JAEEGL01 (sample SAMN16246548, study PRJNA631951) | gut metagenome | biome: gut microbiome; feature: rumen; material: fiber-attached | host: Bos | place: Iran: Karaj | collected 2018-10 | reverse complement strand
TGCTCTCTGACAAGCGGAATGATTTTGATTACCAGGGACCTTATCACCTTTACCGGAAAGCCGGATTTACGGAAGTCGCGCGGGAAAACGGACAGGCGGTTATGCGAAAAGTATTATGAACGCACAGCGACAATTTCCGGTGTAAGAAAGGGGATGTCCGCAATGACGATGGAAGATCTGCAGCAACTGCTGTTTCAGTACCAGGATACGGCGTATGGTGATTTCTTTGCCAGACTGGTCCCGACGGTACCCCGGGAGAAGATCATCGGCATTCGTTCCCCGGAGATTAAAAAGATTGTCCGGCAGATCGGAGATGATCCGGTCATACCGGTGTTTCTTGCGTCGCTTCCGCATACGTGGCATGAGGAAAACTGCCTGCATGTAATGCTGATCAACCGGATCAGGGATTATGACGCCTGCGTCGCGGCATTGGAGCAGTTTATACCCTATATCGATAACTGGGCCATCAACGATGCGATCAATCCCGCCTGCTTCAAAAAGCATCGCGCGGAACTGATCGGCAGGGTACAGGGATGGATTGCTTCTGAAGAAACCTATACCCGCCGCTGCGGAATGCGGATCCTGCTGGCAAACTACCTGGATGAGGACTTCCGGCCGGAATACCTCGACCAGGCAGCGGATCTCCGGTCGGAGGAATACTATGTAAATATCATGACTGCCTGGCTGTTTGCCGAAGCGCTGGTGAAACAGTGGGACGAAGCGGCGAAGTATATCGAGACCCGCAGGCTTGATCCGTGGACGCATAACAAGGCGATCCAGAAAGCCTGCGAAAGCTACCGCGTTCCGGATGAACGCAAGGCATACCTCCGGTCCCTGAAGTATGGCCGGAAAAAGTGATAAGGATAAAAGAGGCTGCTGGCGAAACGAAAAAGGAGGAAGACCCTTATGGATAAGAAAACATTGATGGAAAACCTTGCCCGTGAAGCGTACGAGAAGGGAAGCTTCAACGGAACCTGGCTTTATGCCGAAAACGGGAAGATCGTATCGAAGGGCGCTTTCGGTTTCCGGGACGCGGACAATCAGCTTCCCATGCAGGAGGATACCATTTTCGAGATGGCATCGATCACCAAAATGTTTACGGCAACCGCGGTGATGCTGCTGGCCCGGGAGGGAAAACTGAGCCTGGAGGACGAATTCACAAAATTCTTCCCCGAATTCCCGTACCAGGGTGCAAAGGTCCGGCATCTTCTGACCCATACAAGCGGTATTCCGGATTACGATGTGGCGGGATGGGTTGCGCCTATCTGGGAAAATGAAAAGAGGATTCCGCCCTGCAGCGAGGTGCTCCGCTTCATCAGCGAAAGCAATATGGAACGGCTCTGCGAACCGGGAGAGGAATTCTGCTATTCCGATATCGGCTACACGCTGCTGGCCAACCTGGTGGAAAAGGTTTCCGGTGTAAAGTTCGAGGACTATATGAAGAAAAACATCTTTGAGCCCGCCGGCATGAAGGATTCCGGTATTTACCACACCCGCAGGGACGGCAGGCCTTCCGACCGCTTTGCCCGCAATATGATCCTGCAAGACGATGGCAGCTATGTTCCTTCCGATGTTTCGGAAAAGGATGCCGGATACGTGAACGGGTCAGATGGCCTGAACGGATGCGACTATCTCTATACCACCATCTTTGACATGCTGGCCTGGGACAGGGCCCTGCGGGAAGAAAAAGTGCTGACCCGTGAGGAACAGAAGATCATGTACACGCCCGGGCGGCTCAATAACGGGAAGCCTGCCGGTACGGACGAAGATGAGGAAGAGAACGGAGACGAAGGTTACGGCTTTGGCTGGGGGATCCGGAACGATGAGAAGTTCGGCCTGATCGTCAACCACAGCGGCGGTATGCCCGGCCTGGAAACCTGGTTTGAACATTTTGTCGATACGGACAGGACGCTTGTCATCCTCAACTGCCGCGACTTTTCGGACATCCGGGCATTTGTCCGGTTCTGGGACGGACTGCAGGCGATTGCCATGGACAAGGAAGCCGAACCGGTGGTTGCCATTGAGGATATCGCGGTCAAGGATCCGGACCGGTCCCGGTGGGAAAGCTTCTGCGGCAAATTTGAACATCCCGAAGACGATTTCGCCATCGATGAGGTCTTCATGAAGGACGGGGAGCTTTGGGCGAACGCGTTCGACGAGGAGGGAGACGACATGACGTTCCGCCTCTATCCCATCGGAGAGGGTGAGTTCGGCCGGAAGCTCGGTATGCTGAAAGTGAAATTCGATGACGGCTGCCTGATGTTCAGCGGACACACCTGCAAAAAGCTGTAAGGGATTCTGCGGAATCAAACAGCGGAGAACGAAGGGGAATAACCAACAATGCAAATCAGGAAGAGCGTCCCGCAGGACCTGGAGCGGATCATGAAGATCTATGCTTATGCCAGGCAGTTCATGGCGCAGCATGGGAATCCGAACCAGTGGGGACCCACCAACTGGCCGCCGGAAGCGCTGATCCGGAAAGATATTGCGGACGGCAGCAGCTATGTCTGTGAAAACGGAGCCGGGAAGGTCATCGGCACCTTCTTCTTCACCCAGGGACCGGATATCGAACCGACGTACCGGGAGATCACCGATGGGAACTGGCTGGATAAAAGCACCTACGGTGTCGTGCACCGGATTGCTTCGGACGGCTCCGAAAAAGGAACGGGCGCATTCTGTATCAACTGGGCCTACGACCAGTGCGGCCATCTACGGATGGATACCCATGGCGACAATACGGTGATGCAGAACCTTCTCCTCAAACTTGGCTTTATCCACTGCGGCACAATCTACGTGCAGGAGGATTCCTATCCCAGACTGGCATATGAGAAATCCGAAGCATGTATGGGGGAGAGGAATATGGATACTTTTTGCGAAGCGCTGCTCAGTCCCAAAACAGACAGGATTCCGGATGAGTACGACTGGTTTGCTCCGCTGCTGGGAGACTGGGACTGCGATTATTATGACGAGCCGATGGCTGGAAAGAAGCGCCATGTAAAAGGTGAGTGGATCTTCCGCCGCATTCTGGAAGGAAGCGGAATACAGGATATTTTCATCTTTCCTTCCAGAGGGACAAAGGAGAAAAACCCGCAGCCGGATGGTGAATACGGAACCTCCCTCCGCATCTTCAACGGGAATCAGGGATGGTATGATGTGGTTTATACCTGTGCGGGAACCATGAAAAGGCTCTGCTTCAGAAAAGAAGGAGAGGCACTGGCCGGAAAGGTACTGGATGAGGAAGCAACATTTTGGATCTTTTCCGACATCACAGAAAACAGCTTTCACTGGGAATATGTGACCTTGAATCCGGACGGTTCCCGCAACCTGATCTGTGAAATCTTTGGCAGAAGGATACGGAAATGAGAGACTTTTCGACGATAACCGCCTGCGGTGAATGTTGCACCGGGTGCCCGAAGAAGCTGGACGGGAGATGCCCGGGCTGCATCGAAGCGGACGGCCGTGTTCCGGAATGGGCGGAGTCCGGCCGGTGCAGGGTACATGCCTGCACCCGGGAACATCATGCGCAGTTCTGCGGACTGTGCGCGGAATTCCCGTGTGAAAAGATTACCGAAATGATTTCCTGGAATCCTGATATTATCAGAAAGATTACCCTGCTGCGGGATGAGTATTTCGGGGCCGGAAAGTAGTAAAGCGAAGACGGAGGAAGCAATGGAATTCTTTTCTGTGGATGACCTGAAAACCGGCGAGATTTACCTTCGCCTGGACAGAACCTGCGAGGCGCAGCCGGAGAAAAACTGGGTGCCTGCGTATTACTTTTCCATATGCCTTCCCGACGGAACAAAGATCGGGCAATGCGACCTGCGGATCGGGCACAATGACAGGCTGTACATCGGCGGGAACATCGGTTATGGGATTGACGAGGCATACCGGGGGAAACATTACGCAGCGAAAGCCTGCGAGCTTTTGCTCAGGCAGGCCCGGAAGCACGGGCTGGAGTATGTGATCATCACGTGCGACCCGTCCAACAAAGCGTCTTCCAGAACCTGCGAACTGGCCGGCGGGAAGTACCTGAAAACTGCCCCGGTTCCGGAATGGCACAATATGTACGAATAGGGAAGCCGCCAGGTGATGGTATACCGGTTTGACCTGCAGAAAGCGCCGGATCCGGAGATCATCGCACTGCCGAAGGAACAGTGGAAAGGCGTGACCATTCCGCTGACCACCCGGAGCGACAGCTACTATGACCTGAAAATCAGTCCGCTGGACCATGACGGATGCACTGTTTCCCTGGTCCGGAAAAAAGCGGAGGAAGAGATTGTACACACACCGGAAGAATATGATTTCCCGGATGCGCTTTATCAGGATCACTGGGAGAACGCGGAAGCATACGGTGTTGTGGGTAATCAGGGAGAATTGCTGGCTTGCATTGAAGTGTGCCCGGAGGAATGGTCCAACCGGCTGATGGTAACGGAACTGTGGGTGTCGGAGGCCCTTCGCGGGAAGGGAATCGGGAAGCGGCTGATGGACAAGGCGAAAGAGGTTGCGGTCCGCCAGAAAAGAAGGGCCATCACCCTGGAAACCCAGTCCTGCAACACCAACGCAATCGGGTTTTATCTGCACCAGGGATTTGAACTGATCGGCTTTGATACCTGCTGCTACACAAATGATGATATCGGGAGGCGCGAGGTCCGGATCAACCTGGGATACTTTTTTCACCGGGAAGGACGAAGAAAATAACGCGGGGAGGAACCGGGATGATTGCATTCAGGAAGGTCACCGATTTTCCGAGGGGAACACTCTACGACATCCTTGTGGACGCGTATTCCTTTGATGAAAGGAACCGGAAGATCTGGGATACGAACTGGAAAGAAACGGATGCGTTCTTTTATGATCATCCGGAGATTGCCGACAAATACGCACTGGTCACCTGCCTGGACGGGGAACCCATCGGGTTTGTGTCATGGGATCCGCGGAACAGGCCGGATTATGTGGAGATCGGCCATAACGGGATCCTGGAGAAATATAAGGGCCGGGGTTACGGACGCCTGCAGCTGGAGGAAGCCCTGCGGAGAATAAAGGAATACGAAGGGCTGAAAAGGATCATTGTGGGCACGAACAGCAATCTGATCGCTCCAAGGAATTATGAATCCGTCGGTTTTAAACTGTATGACAGCAAACCGAACGATACGGAAAGTGCCTATACCGGGGATTACCTGTACTATGAAATCATTCTTTGAAAAGGGGCGATCGATACATTGATCTGCAGCCGGCCCGGAAGCCCTGAAAAGTGCAATACCCAAAAACGGATACATTGAATCGGGATGGATGAGGTAAAACGGATGCTGATAAGAATCGGACAGTTCGATATCACGGAGTGCTGGGACGGTGTGTTTTACAAAAAGCTGTCCCGGTATCCGCAGATCACGGCATGGGAAATACAGACGGTGCTGGACTTCATCCGTTACGAGGAATCAAACGGCAGAGCCTGTGAAATTGAAGCGGAGCAGGAGATCGTGGATGCGATAGAAGCTTACAGGCCTGCTTACGATCAAGGTATTCGCATTCAGCCGCCGGCCCTCATCGAGGAATGCACCGCATGCCCGAAATACAAAGGCTGCAGGACGGATTATGTCTGCCATACAACCTCTCCGGAGAACGCAGTCAAAATCTTTGCATGCGGGAAACTCCTCTCACCCATACGGGCAAGGGGAAAGAGCGCTGCGGAACTTCAGAAAGAGGCAAGGAACGCAGCCAACGATCCGGAAGATTATTTCGAATATATCATGTTTGCGTGGGGAAACTGCCAGGCGGGGGACCGCCTTGTGATGGAGAGAAAGCTTGGGCGCTTCCCGGATGAAAAGGATCTGAGCGACGACTTTACACCGGGTATCCGGTTCTTCTTCCGGTACAGTGACCTGATCCATCATCCGGGCGCAGTGTTTGAAGGAGTGCTGCCGCTGAAGATCCGGGACGAAGTCATATTGAAAGATTGGGTCTCGGCAGTCATTGTACCGGAAAGCTGCCGGCAGGCAGTTGAACCGTATATACCGGAGAACATAAGATCAAGGGTGCATTTCCTGCAGAATGACTGCAGGGATATCTGGGAATGGTCTGAGAAGGTATATGAATATATAAAATGCCATTAAGGGATGAAAAGGATTAAGGAGGAAACACGGATGGAAGTATTGCAGGCAATTGAAAACCGCAGGTCACACAGGGCTTACCAGGCGAAGCAGATCCCGGAGGAAGTGCTCCAAAAGATCCTGAAGGCGGGCCTCCAGTCCCCCAGCGCGAGGAACCACCAGCCATGGCACTTTTCCGTTGTCCAGGATGCTGCGCTGCTCCAGGAAGTTCATGACGAAGCGGCACGCATGATGGGGAAAAACGGAAGCCCCCGCTTTGTGGATCCCAAATTCCAGATCTTCTACTATGCGCCGACGGCTATCTTCATCTTCGGGGAGAAGAATTTCGACTGGACGGATGTGGACTGCGGTATCGCTGTGGAGAATATGGCGCTGGCTGCGGAAGGGCTGGGCATCGGCAACGTGATTCTCGGCCTGCCGAAGGCCGCGTTTATGGGAGAAAAGGCGGATGAGCTGCGGGCAAAGCTCCAATGCCCCGAGGGATATGACTTCGTGATCGCGATTTCCCTGGGATACGCGGAGGATACCAAGGACCCGCATGAGCTGCACGAGGAAAAGATCAGCCGGATTGGCTGAGCGCATCTGTCAAAGGTCTCTTAACCTTTTTAACCTGCTGTTAACACTAAATGTTGAATCATTTCCGAAAAAGCGCTACAATATGTCCGGTTTTGGAACAAGAATGAATTGGGAAAGGGGATCTCTATGGAAAGTTTCAAGAAGTATGTAGCAGAATTTATCGGAACATGTGTTCTGGTCCTGTTTGCCTGCGGCGTTGCCGGGCAGATCTGTGACGGCACCATCTCCGGGCTGATCGGGACGGCGCTGGCTTTCGGCCTGGTTATCGTAGCGATGGCCTACTCCATTGGCAATGTATCCGGCTGCCATATCAATCCCGCGGTATCGATCGCGATGCTGGCCAGCGGCAAAATCGGCCTGAAGGATTTCTGCGGCTATATCATCGCCCAGTTTGCCGGCGGTATTGCCGGTGCGGCCCTGCTGAACCTGATTGTCAAGGATACCAACAAGCTGGGAATGAACGCCCTTTACAACGGGGATGCGCTGGTGAGCTTTGTGATCGAAGTGATCCTGACCTTCGTGTTCGTGATCGCCATCCTGGGCGTTACCTCCCGGGAAAGCAACGGCAATGTGGCCGGACTGGTCATCGGCGGCGCCCTGGTGCTGGTGCACCTGCTGGGCATCTCCTTCACCGGCACTTCCGTCAATCCTGCCCGCTCCTTCGGACCAGCCCTGATCGGCGGCAACCTGAACGGCATCTGGGTGTTCCTGCTGGCTCCGCTGGTTGGCGGAATCCTGGCGGCGATCGTCTACAAATTCCTGGACAGCAAGAAGGCCTGAAAAAGTCTTTCTTCCTGACAAGGTGCCTGAAGAGCGGCTTTGATGCCGCTCTTTTTTTGACGGGAAGGGTGCCAGTTTGGTAAGATATGGCATAGTGGCGGAAAACTGTATGGAGGATTCGAAATGACGGAGAACGGCAGCATCATTGAAACCGGACGGCTGATCCTGCAGCCGTTTGCCGGATCCTGCAAAGAAATCCGGGACATGCTGAAAAACTGGATTTCAGACCCGGCAGTTCAGAATGAGTACGGAGAGCCGGTATACACAACAGCGGAGGATGTGGAAAAGCTGCTGACCCGCTACAGGGCGGATCCGTACAGGTGGGCGATCTGCGAAAAGGAAAGCGGGGAGTGTATCGGCCAGGTTGCTTTCTGCAAGGTGTGGGAGGATGTCCACACCGCGGAAATCGAATACTGCATTGGCTCCGCCTTCCAGGGGAATGGGTATGCGGGGGAAGCGCTTTCCGCTTTGATAGATTACGGATTTACACATACAGATTTCAGATGCCTGGAAGCGTACCATCGTGCGGCAAATCCAAGGTCCGGGAAGGTGTTGCTGAAATCAGCCATGCATCCGACGGACACGGTCGAACGGTTCCGGCGGGAGGGCATCACGCCGGAGAAAGAAATCTGTTATTGTATTCAATATGACGAATGGTTCTCAGGGAGATGAATGAAAGATGGCAGACGTGAATTATAAAGTGATTGACCTGGAGCAGTATTACCGGAAGGGCGTATTCCGCCATTTTTCCGAGGACTGCAAATGTTCCGTTTCCATGACGGCCCGGGTGGATGTGACAGACCTGGTCCGCTGGTCAAAAGCAAACGGAACGAAATTCTATATCAATTTCCTGTATGTACTGTCGAAGGTCCTGAATTCCAGGGAGGACTACAGGATGGCCTGGTTATGGCAGAGCAATGAACTGATCTGCTATGACCGGATTCATCCCACCCAGTATGTGTTCCATGAAGATACGGAAACCTGCACACCGGTATATACCACCTACTGTGAAGACTATGAAGTGTTTTACAGGAATGCCCTTCAGGACGTGGAAGCGGCCAAGCAGACAAGGGAATACGGCCTGGATGCGGCAAACCATCCGAACTGGTTTGATGCCTCCTATATTTCCTGGCTGTCCTATGACGCGCTGAATATCGAGCTGCCGGACGGGTACCTGTACTTCCTGCCGATCGTGAACTGGGGAAAATACCGGGAGGAGAACGGCCGGCTGATGATGCCGGTCAGCGTAAGGCTGAATCATGCGGTTGCGGACGGATACCTGGTGGCGAATGTGTTCCGGCTGCTGGAAAAAGAGATGGGGAACCTGTGCAGGGGATGATTGTAATGCTTAGTACTATGCAAATGAAACTATATTCGAATTGACCTTTTGTCTTTAGTTAATTTGGAAGTCAAAAAAACGCTTCCAGAATTTTGAATATTTAATAATACGAACGAATACGACCACCGTTCCGGTACAATTCCGGTACGGTTGCGGTAAGATGTCCAAATCAGAACTATGGGGACTATTTAAAAAATTATGCAGCTCAGCTCAGTAAATATTGCCTTTTATCACTTTTTTTCATAGGGGCCCGTGTGATATAATTAAGCTGTCCAGATTGGAACTTGGGCATTCTCCCAGGCCAAAAAGGTCGTTGGCACCTAAAAAAATGGTGCACTAAAAATCCTTGAACGCAAGGAAAATCAAGGACTTCATGGATTTTTGGTGCACTAAAACGGGGCGGCATTACCATTGATGATGTAAAGAAATACATCAAGAAGGTCTATCCCACCCTCTGATTCTCCAGACAGGAAAACAGTTTTCCCGAGGCAATCCCCCTCTTCCGGAAGAGGGGGATTGTTCCGTGTGCGGCTTGTAAGAACCGGGCCCGGCATGGTATCATAAGCTGACACGCGAAATGAACGAAAAAGAGAGAACGAATATGGACAGGACAGATACGCAGCGTTCCCGCAGGATACAGCTCCGGAACACGATTCTGAAGGGCCTGTTTCTGTATGTGCTCGTTCCGGCGGCAATTCTCTGGCTGCTGGCCAAGCCGCTGGGCAACGCGGTGCGCCAGAATGAATCAGCGGTCTTCTGGATTCTTCCGGCAGCCCTCGGCGTGATTGTGCTGAACTGGATCGCCTATGCGGCGATCCGCCGGAAACGGCCGTCGCTGCTGGTATTCTCCCAGGGCGTGCTGTGCCTGCTGGCGGTTGTAATCATCCTGCAGGAAGCGCTGCCGCCGATTCATAACATGACATCCGCCCTGATTACATCCGGCGCCTTCCTGGCGCTGGTGTACGCAATGCTGCTGTATTTCTGGTTTGCGTCCCGCAGGACGAAGTTTGAACACGCCCTGGCCGTCCTGATCCGGGTGCTGCTGGACATGCTGCTGGTTTACATGGTTTACCGGATCGTCCGGGATTTCGAGAGCAAGATTGCGAGCCCGGATACCTGGATCGCAATTGTATACCTGGTGACGCTGATAATCGGTTTCAGCATTCCGAAGATTGTTGCTGCCTGCCGCCGCTCCGCAGCGCGCCGCCGGAAAACCGGCCGGGCGGAAGGAAAGATTGTGCAGATCATCGGGGAAACCGACCTGGACCGGGATGACGAAGCGGTAACGGAGAACTATGCCCGGATCCTGTACACGGTGGATGATACAGAGTATGAAACACGAACGGATATTTCCCGGTATACCACCCGGAAATTCGGCAGGAAGGCTTTCATCGGGCAGAAAGTGACGGTCTGCTATCTTCCGGAGAATCCGAAGGACACCTATGTGGACCGGATTGACAGGCACTTTTTTGACGACCGTCCGCTGAATCCATCCGCGGAGGAGCCGGAAGGGGAAACAGGAAAAGAAGGGGAGGCATAAAGTATGGGACCTGTATTGATTGTGATTCTGGTTTTATTGGTTGCGGTGATTGGCGTCGGATACTGGCTGTGGCGGAAGGAAAAGACAGGAAAAAAGGACGTAACAGAAGACGCTGTTACGTTCCGGGACCGCTTCAACCGCGTGCGGCACATGAATGATGAAAAGGAATAAGGGATTACTTCAGTCCGAAGACTTCTTCCGCCAGGAGGACCGTTTCCTCCTGGCTTCTGTTTTCATCCCGCCAGATGACGTGGAAACCGGAATTCAGGAGTCTGTCATAGCTCTCCTTTGAATGGAGCAGGGTGAGCATTTCCCGGTAATTGTCCAGGGCGGCCTGGGGATCCGGCTCCTCCAGCATCAGCTGATAGAGGAACTGCTTTTCCGCGTCCGGACGGTCAAAGAAACGGTTGATGCCGTCCTCAGGCGGAGCCATCATGACCAGGACGTGCTGCGGATCCGAAATCCGGTGCAGGGTTTCGATGGAGATGTTGGTATCCACAAAAATCAGCTTGCCCTGTGCTTCCGGTTTGGCCAGCAGCTCCTCAATAATCTGCAGCTCGATGATCTCGCACTCTTTCTTCACATTGTGCAGCCAGGTTACATATTCTTCCGGCGTGCGCCGGATAAACTCGTGCCAGTCCTGCAGATCCCGGGTATAGGTCAGGTCGGGAAACTCCCGGCTGTCGAGCTCCGGCAGCTTTACGTCGTGATAGTTTTCCTCCAGGGCGATTCCGTGATGCTTTTTTGCCAGGTTTTTCACGACGGTGGATTTGCCTGCATAGGATGTGCCGATAACAAAATACATGTTGTGCAGATCCATTTTTTCTGCCTCCTCCCGGTTCTCCCCGCAGGGGAACTGTTTTTATATTATATCAGCTTTACGAACGGCGCGCTATTGGGTATGATAGGGATCAGGAGATGAACAGTATGCTGGAAAAAGAAATCCGGGAGGTTTATGCCCGGCATCCGGAAATCCTGTACGGGTTTACGGATCTGTCCTACTGCGAATATGCGGACGAATACGCTTCCGCGCTGATCATGGCGGTTCCCTACGGGGAGCAGCTGACGGCGGAGGACTATACGGAGGAACGGTTTGAGCAGGGGATCCGGACAGCCCGGGGCAACCTGGAGGCGGTGCTCGCGGAGATCGAAGCCGTCCTGCGGCAGCGCGGGGCAAAATACTGGGTACCGCCGGTAGCCCAGCAGAACGAGACGGAGCTGAAGGCCCTGTTTTCCTTCAAAACCGCGGCGGCGCGTGCTGGTATCGGATGGTTTGGGAAGAATGATGTGATCATCACCGAAAAATACGGCCCGCGGGTCCGGCTGTCCGCAATCCTGATTGACGCGCCGTTTGAATACGGGCAGGCATTCACGGAAAGCCGGTGTCCGGCGGACTGTACCCGATGCGTGGATATCTGCCCCTGCAGGGCGCTGAAAAACCGGCTGTGGAAAGCAGGCATGGACCGGGAAGAGATCATTGACTACCGGAAATGCAATAAAATGCGCAGCGCGTTTATCCCGAAGCTGGGACGCAAAAACGCCTGCGGAAAGTGCCTGGCGGTATGCCCCTTCGGACAGAAGAAAACAGACTGATAACTGCGGAGGAAAAAGAGAATGAATCAGGAAACAATCCGGGAGATCCTGGACAGGACAGACCGTGTGCGCTGCAGCGGATCGGCAGAGGAAAAGGAAACGGCTGCCTACCTGGAGTCCCTTTGCCGGGAACGCGGCGCAAACGTGTACCGGGAATCCTTTGAGGTGGATGTGGCGGAGGTCCATACGGCAAAACTGACTGCGGACGGCCGGGAGATTCCCTGCATTGGCTATACCCTCTGCGGCAGCGGAAGCGTGGAAGCGCCGCTGTGCTACCTGCCGAATACGGACAAAGCATCCCTCTGCCTTGCACAGGGAAAGATCGTGCTGCTGGATACCGGGATTACCTACTGGGTCTATCACGATCTGCTGGATGCCGGCGCCGTAGGCTTTATTACCTACGACGGGGATGTGCATTATGAAGACCGGGACATTGACCGGAAGCGGCTGCGCCCCTATGTTTCCCTGGGAAGAAAGGTTCCCTGCGTGAACATCAACGCGAAGGACGCCTTTGCCCTCGTGCAGGCGGCACCGGCGACGGTTGCCATCCGGGTGGAACAGACGGAATCGGTTACCACCTCCCAGAATGTGATCGCAGAAATACCGGGACGGACGGATGAATGGATCGCGCTGACGGCGCATTATGATACGACACCGCTGTCCCACGGCGCGTACGACAACATGTCCGGCTGCATCGGCCTGCTGGGGATCCTGGACGCGCTGAAGGAGAAGGCGCCGCTGCGCTACGGCCTCCGGTTCATTTTCTGCGGCAGCGAGGAGATCGGCCTGCTGGGCTCCAAAGCGTATACTGCCGCGCATGAGAAGGACCTGGAAAAGATTGCGCTGAACATCAACCTGGATATGATCGGGACCTATATGGGCAGGTTTATCGCCTGCGTTTCGGCGGAGGACAAGCTGCTCCATTACCTGGAATACATGTGCGCGCTGCGCGGATGGGGACTGGCCGGCCGGCAGGATGTGTACTCCAGCGATTCCACGCCTTTTGCGGACAACGGCGTTCCTGCGCTTTCCTTTGCACGGATCGCACCGAAATCCCAGGCGACCATCCATAACCGGTACGATACCAAAGCGCTGCTCTCGGAGGAGCAGCTGCTGGCGGATATCGGCTTCATAGCGGATTTTACACAGAGTATGGCGGACGCGGTGAGGTGTCCGGTTTCAAAGGATATCCCGGAGAACATTCAGAACAAGCTGGACGAATACCTGCTCCGGAAACGTAAAAAAGAGAACTGACAGAAGCCTGCCAGTTCACAACAGATACGCATGGATCCCGTCCGGAGAGGATTCTCCGTCAGATTTCTCCGTCTTTGTACATCAGGATGATGATCATGCCGCCGTTTTTGCTTGTATAGAAATCTTTGTCTTCTCCGACCTTCCAGTCGTCTTCTATATTGCCGATGTAGAGCTGGGTA
>JAEEGL014201339.1_pt1 | contig 13365 bp, 12 predicted proteins | sample 9134231 | NCBI WGS metagenome assembly JAEEGL01 (sample SAMN16246548, study PRJNA631951) | gut metagenome | biome: gut microbiome; feature: rumen; material: fiber-attached | host: Bos | place: Iran: Karaj | collected 2018-10 | reverse complement strand
GGCGGCGACTTCCTGAAGACCATGGACATCTCCACCCGCTGCGGCAACGATTCCGACTGCAATCCGGCCAGCGCCTCAGGCATCCTGGGCGTGATGTACGGCTACGATGCCATCCCCGACGTATGGAAAAAGGGAGCCGAACGGATCAAGGACATCCCCTTCCCCTACACCTCGCTCAGCCTGTCGCAGGTATGCCGGGCCAACTACGACCTGCTGCTCAAATGCAACGAAACCGACGGGAATCACATCTTATATACCGTGGAAACTCCTGAACAAGTACGTTTTGAGCAGTCCTTCGAGGGGATCCGGCCCGTGGAGAAGCGCGTCCTCAAAAAGGCGTTCGATTCATCGGTGGAACTCGCCTTCAAGGGAAACGGCATCGTGGTGGAGGGAAGCGTCCGCAAGACCGGCCATGCCGACGACAGCTATGTCGCCTCCATTACGGCCCTGCTGGACGGAAATGAAGTTGAAACCTTTGACATGCCGGTGGATTATATAACCCGGAAATACGAGATTTTCTCGTCGTACTGCTTCGGGAGCGGAGACCATGTGCTGACCCTCCGCCTCAACAATCCCCATCCCGATTATGAAATCTACGCTTCTGAAATGGTTGTCTATGATGAGAAGAACTAAATTCATGCTGCTTGCGGCAGCCCTCCTGTCCATCATTTCGTGCGGATGTGCCAAGAGGCACAACCGGGAGGTCCCGGATCCCGGGAATTTCATCAGGATGACCGACAATGTCATGGTGCAGAGCACGTTGCTGAATTTCAGCTTCCCGATGTCGGTCCTTCTGCCCAAGTCATACGTCAAGGAGCCTGACCGGCGGTATCCCGTTGTGTATATGCTCCACGGACTGGGAGACACCCCCACTTCATGGAACGACGGCGGGCTGAGGGTACAGCCAACCATCGAATCCCTGGAGGCGGACGGCCTCGGAGACATGATCTACATATTCCCGTCGGGATACAAAACCTATTATTGCAATACCTATAACGGCGGGTACCGCTTCATGGACATGCTTACTCAGGAGCTGATACCCTTCGTGGACAAGACATACCGTACCATGGCCGACCGGGAACACCGCGCGGTCACCGGCTATTCCATGGGCGGATTCGGGGCCTGCGCCCTAGCGCTGAAGCATCCCGAACTCTTTGGGGCCTCCGCCCCCCTCTCCATGTCGTTCCGGACCGACCTTCAGTATATGACCGAAGGGCCCCAGGACGGCTGGAACAACCAGTGGGGCCGGATTTTCGGCGGCGTAGGCCTTTCCGGAGAAGCACGCCTGACCGACTATTACAAGGCGCATTGCCCGTTCTACCAGTTCACGGCCGACAACAAGGAGGCCGTTTCCGGGGTCCACTGGTATTTCACCTGCGGGGACGACGAGGAGCAGCTCCTGATTGCAGGCGACGACCTCCACGTCCAGATGCGGGACGCCGGCATCGACCACCAATACAGGGTGGCTGACGGAGGGCATACCGGTTCCTATTGGCGGAAGGCCCTGATGGAGGTCCTCCCCATGTTCGACCATTACATGAACGGGGGAAGCGCATGGTCTCCCCTGGCCCCCAAAAAGGAAATCCAGCCGCTCGAGATGTCGGCGCCCTACGTATCCCCCGACTATGAAAAGGGCAGCGGGACGCTGGTGCTGCTCCTGCACGAGGGCCTTGGCACGGCAGAACTCGGAAAGCTGGCGGCGGCCATGGACAAGACCAACTTGAAAAAGGCCTTTGTGATCGTGCCCTGCGACCTGTCCCGGAAATCCCTGCAGGCGTGGTTGGAAGAGGCCGACGCCGCCTGGCCGGCCACAAAACGCATCTGCGTCACCATAGGCACCGACGGCACGCCCGCCCTGCAGAATGCCGGACAGTTTGAACGGACCATTTTCATCGACAGCCGGTTCTCATCGTCGCCCGCGGTATCCCAAGGGCAGAGGATCTATTTTGCCTGCAGCGACCAGGCGGTGAATTATGCCGGGATGGGCTCGCTCTACAAGGCGTGCAAGGAAGCCAAGGCATCATTTGAATACCGCGTCATCCAATCCTCCGGAGACAGGACCGACGACCGGGTAAGAAGCATACAATCACTTATTTCATATTTTCTCTATTAACTATTAAATCCATTTTCTATGAAAAAGTTTATTTACATTCTGATGACTGCACTCGCAGTGGGAATGGTTTCCTGCAACAAGGAAAACAAGAAGGGGGAAGGTGATGACAACGGCCCCAAGTACCGTATCAAATCCCTTTCTTACACGGACAACTGGTATGAAGAGGGTCTACCCAATCACGAGAATCCGGATGAAATCGGCTGGTATGACACCTGGACCTATACGTATGATGCGCAGGGCCGCGTAATCAAGGTGTTCCGTGAAGAAGGAAAGCCCGATAAGAACTGGACGCTGTCATACGAGGGCAAAAAGGTGACCATCACCCGCGAAGACAATAAAGAGATCATGACGCTCGAACTCAACGACAAGGGTGTCTGCACCTCCATTTTAGACGATGTCAAGGAGGGCGAGTATGGCCCTTATAAAGAAACCGCCGTCTTTGAGTATGACAATACCCTCCGTGCCACCAAGATCACCAAGGAAAATGAACTCCGCTCCGTGATCAAGCTCCGTGACAACTGCCTTGTATCCTGGACGAAGGAAAAGGAAAGCAGGACTCGCACCTTCACATACTCCACAACCAAGAACCTTGGTGACCTGCACGAGATTTACAGCGAGGCCATCGACCCGCCGGCACGCTGGCTTTACGAGACCGGCATGTTCGGCCACGGCCCCGCCTACCTTGTCGCGACCAGCGTATGGGAGGACGACCCCGAGAATGGCAGCACCATCACCCACAAGCTTGACGACAATGGCTATGTACTTTGGGAGAAGAAGACCTTCCCCGGCGGAGGAATTGAATTCTTCAAGATCGAGTGGGAGGAAATCCAGTAGTATTCCCTCCAGGATTACTCCGGGAGCCGGCTCTGCTTGAGCCGGCTCTGCTTGAGCCGGCTCCTTTTTTACGGGCAGGGAGATGCCTACAGGGGCAGGCCGTAGCTGCGTTTTATCTCGTTCATGACGAATGAGCTCTGGACCGAGCCAAGGCTGTCGATAGTGCCCAGGGTATTTATCAGGAAGTCGTTGTAATACTGCATGTCAGGAGCATAAATCTTCAGCAGGTAGTCAAAATCGCCCGAGATATTGTAGCATTCGGCGACCTCCGGTATGTCCTTCACCCGGTCAACGAAATCGTTGGCGATTTCCTTACCCATCCGGCGCAGGCGCACGCTGCAGAAAACAAGGAATCCCCGCCCCAGCTTGGCGGCGTCAAGGACAGCGGTGTAGCGGCGGATGAAGCCCTCCTTCTCGAGCCTGTGCAGGCGCTCGAAAACGGGGGTCGGGGAAAGATGGACCTTCAGGGCCAGGTCCTTGACGGTGATCCGGGCGTTCTCCTGCAGGACGCGCAGCATCTGGATGTCGGTCTTGTCAAGCGTTTCAGTCATAGTGGATTACTCTGTTTGTGGCGGCTCCGCCTATATCACAATAAACACTTCGCCTACAATTTGATGCAAATATAGATTAAAACACCAATTTTTCAAAGATTCTTGTTTGAAACTTCCGGCACCCATAACTTTGCAAGCAGAAAAACATACGATTATGGCAACGCGGAAACTTCACTTCGAGACCCTTCAGCTCCACGTAGGACAGGAGCATGCCGACCCCGCATCCGACGCCCGCGCGGTACCCATCTACCAGACGTCCTCCTACGTTTTCCACAACAGCGAGCACGCCGCCGCACGCTTCGGCCTGACCGATCCCGGCAACATCTACAGCCGCCTCACCAACACCACGCAGGATATCCTGGAGCAGCGGATAGCCGCGCTTGAAGGCGGAGTGGGCGCCCTGGCCGTAGCCTCCGGTGCTGCCGCCATCACCTATTCCATCCTCAACATCACCCGCGCCGGCGACCACGTGGTGGCGGCCAAGACCATCTACGGCGGCACCTACGACCTGCTGCAGCACACCCTCGTCCCCTACGGCATCTCCACCACCTTCGTCGACCCCACCGACCTCGGCAATTTTGAAAAGGCAATCCGCCCGGAGACCAAACTGCTGTTTATCGAGACCTTCGGCAACCCCAACGGCAACATCATCGACATTGAAAAGGTGGCGGAAATCGCCCATCGGCACAACATCCCCCTGGTGGTGGACAATACATTCGCCACGCCGTTCCTGCTACGTCCCATCGAGCACGGCGCCGACATCGTGGTACACTCCGCCACCAAGTTCATCGGCGGACACGGCACCACCATCGGCGGCGTCATCATCGACTCCGGCAAGTTCGACTGGAAAGCCTCCGGCAAATTCCCGCAGTTCACCGAGCCCGAACTGAGCTATCACGGGATCGTCTTTGCCGATGCCGTGGGCCCCGCCGCCTACATTACCCGCGCACGTGCGATCCTGCTCCGGGACACCGGCGCCACGCTCTCGCCCGTGAGCTGCTTCATTTTCCTCCAGGGGCTGGAAACCCTTTCGCTCAGGGTGGAGCGCCATGTAGCCAACGCGCTGAAAATCGTGGACTTCCTGTCAAGGCATCCGAAGGTTGCAAAGGTGAATCACCCCTGTCTTCCGGACCATCCCGACCATGGTACCTACCTCAAGTATTTCCCGAACGGGGGCGGATCCATCTTCACCTTCCAGATCAAGGGCGGGAAGGACGAGGCCTTCCGGTTCATTGATTCGCTGGAGATTTTCTCCCTCCTGGCCAACGTGGCCGACGTAAAGTCCCTGGTCATCCACCCCGCCACCACCACGCATTCGCAGCTTACGGAAGAGGAACTGACCGACCAGGGAATCTACCAGAGCACCATCCGCCTGTCCATCGGCACAGAGCACGTGGATGACCTCATCGACGACCTGTCACAGGCCTTCGACAAGATTGTAGGATAATAAAATTCTTTAGGAAAGAGTTGTGTTTCTTGCGGGAAATCCTTTTATTTGCATCAACACCAAAGCCCAGATTGTCAAATATGATTTACGATTCACTTTCCCAACTGATCGGCAACACGCCGCTCCTCAGGGTCACCGGCATGGAAGGCCAGGTGGCGGACCTCCTTCTGAAACTGGAATATTTCAATCCCGGCGGAAGCGTTAAGGACCGTATAGCCCTCGCCATGATAGAGGATGCGGAGGCCTCGGGTGTGCTGAAGCCCGGGGCGACAATAATCGAACCTACCAGCGGAAACACCGGTGTGGGACTGGCCTGGGTGGGGGCGTCAAAAGGCTACCGGGTGGTCCTCACGATGCCGGAAACCATGAGCCAGGAGCGACGGAGCCTACTCAAAGCCCTTGGCGCACAATTGGTTCTGACTCCCGGAGCAGAAGGCATGAAGGGTGCCATCCGCAAGGCCGGCGAACTCCGCGATTCCATCCCCGGTGCCGTCATCCTGGGACAGTTCGATAATCCTGCCAATCCCGCCGCCCATGAGAGGACGACCGGCGAGGAAATATGGCGGGACACTGACGGGAAGGTCGACGTTTTTGTAGCCGGCGTGGGCACCGGAGGTACCGTAAGCGGAACCGGAAAGGCCCTGAAGGCTCACAAACCGTCGGTCAGGGTGGTAGCAGTGGAACCGGCCACATCGGCCTTCCTTTCCACCGGGGTCGCCGGACCGCACAAGATACAGGGCATAGGCGCCGGTTTCCAGCCTGCCACCTACGATCCGGCGGTGGTGGACGAAGTGATCCCCGTGACCGACGAGGCCGCCGTCAAGGCCGGACGGGAACTGGCCGGGAAGATGGGGCTGCTGGTGGGCATCAGTTCCGGAGCGGCGTTCTCGGCTGCAGCGGCGCTGGCCAGGAAGCCGGAATATGCCGGAAAGACCATCGTCGCCCTCCTCCCCGATACCGGCGAGCGGTATCTGTCCACCATCCTTTTTGACACCGAAAACTATCCCGCAGTATAGGCCATGGCACTTTCCCTCAACCAGACCATCGCCCACCTCAAGGTGATGATGAACCATCTCAAGGACGTGGTCTTTCCCCAATACAGCGACGGGCAGGCCGGGTACGCCTCCCGCAGCATCCATTCCGAACTGGAAGCCGTGACGGACGCCGCCACGGCCTCCGCGTTCATGGAGAGGATCCCCCGGATCAGGGAACTGCTGGAAACCGACGTGGACGCGATAGCCCATAACGACCCGGCCGTCAAAAGCCTCCAGGAGATAGTATTCTGCTATCCGGCGGTCACGGCGATGATCTATTACCGTACGGCCCATGAACTGTACGGGCTGGGCGTACCGGTCATCCCCCGGATGCTCACGGAATATGCCCATTCCGCCACCGGGATCGACATCCATCCCGGTGCGGTCATCGGCGACCATTTCGCCATCGACCACGGAACCGGCATCGTCATCGGAGAAACCGCAGTGATCGGTTCTCATGTAACCATGTATCAGGGAGTTACACTGGGGGCCAGGAACTTCTCATACGATGCGCAGGGTCTGCCCCGGAACATCCCCCGCCATCCCATCCTGGAGGACGGCGTGACTGTCTATTCCAACGCCTCCATCCTGGGACGCGTCACAATAGGCCGGAACTCGGTCATCGGCGGCAACGTCTGGCTGACCCGGTCCGTTCCCGCCAATTCCCGCATCCTCCAGGGGAAGCCGCAGGAAACCACCTTCACGGACGGTGCTGGAATCTGAAAAATGCTCACCAATGATACGATTTGCCGCCATCTGCGCCGTTTCGCTTTTTGCCCCCTTCTGCCTGGCCTGCTCCCGGCAGGACAACCCCAAGGGCGCACTCCTTTCATATGAGTATCGATACAATGGATCCATGAGCCGCTCCGGCCTGTACTACAAGGTGGAGCGTTGCGACGACGGCATCCGGATCACATTTTCCGACCAGGGCTCCTGGGGCGTGAAAAGGGTGTACTCAGGCCCGGACGATGCCCTGGACACCATTGCAAGGAAGGCGGCCGGGGGAAAACTGAAAAGGATGAAGGAAAGATACAAGACCCCCTTCCACGTCCTGGACGGCTGGGACTGGAGCGTTCATCTACGCTATGAGTCCGGCCGCATCTCATCCGGCGGATATATGTCCAGGCCTCCCAAGGCCCAGACGGACGCCATAGAGGGGATCAACGCATACATAGGGACCCTCCTCACAGAAGAAAACATCCTGGGAACGGCCTCCCCTGAGGATTGAAAAAGGCGGCTCATTCCCGAATCGAAGACAGATGACCCAAAAGAAATACAGACACCTCAGAGAGGAAGAGATATCGCTCCTGCAGAGGCAGGGGTGCGAGTCGGATAACTGGGAAGATGTGCTTTTCAGCGGTGAAGACGACTCTTCGCTGTCCCGTATCCGAAACGTGGTTTTCAGCGGCACGGTCCGCTTCGGCCGCTTCAGCGGCACGTTCAGCCTTCCGGGCGGCATGGTCAAGAAGGCCGGGATGCGGGATGTATCCCTCCACAACGTCACGGTTGGGGAAGATTGCTGCATAGAGAACATCCGGGGCTATATCGCCGGATATGAAATCGGGGACGGAACCCTCATCGAGAATGTCGACGCCCTGGTGACCGAACCGGCATCGCGCTTTGGAAACGGGGTGGAGGTTGCCGTACTCAATGAGACCGGCGGACGCGAGGTAATCATCACCGACGTCCTGAGCGCCCAGACCGCCTACCTGATGGCCATGTACCGCCATCGTCCCGTGCTCACGGAAAAGTTCCGCAGGATGGCCCTGGATTACGCCGAGTCAAAGCGCAGCGACACCGGGCGCATCGGCAGCGGCGTGGTCATCCGCAATGCCGGAATGATCACCTCGGTCAACATAGGGGACAACAGCTCCGTAATCGGCGCCGGACGCCTTCACAACGGCAGCATCAACAGCAATTCCGCAGCGCCGGTCACAATAGGCTACGGGGTTGTGGCCGAGGACTTTATCATCTGCAGCGGCAGCCGTGTGGAGGACAACACCACCATCACCCGGTGCTTCGTGGGCCAGTCCTGCATCCTCGGCCACGGATACAGTGCCTCCGACTCCCTCTTCTTCTCAAACTGCCAGGGAGAGAACGGAGAGGCCTGCGCGATCTTTGCCGGTCCGTTCACGGTGACACACCACAAATCCACCCTCCTGATTGCCGGAATGTTCTCTTTCATGAATGCGGGGAGCGGCTCCAACCAGAGCAATCACATGTATAAGCTCGGCCCTATCCATCAGGGCATCCTGGAGCGCGGCGCCAAGACGGCATCGGATTCATACATCCTCTGGCCGTCCCGAGTGGGGGCGTTCTCACTGGTGATGGGACGTCACGTAACCCATTCCGACACCACTTCCCTGCCGTTTTCATACCTTATCGAGCAGAAGAATGAGACCTATCTGGTCCCGGGCGTAAATCTCCGCAGCGTGGGCACCATACGCGACGCCCAGAAATGGCCCAGACGCGACAACCGGACGGATCCCCACAAACTGGACATCATCAATTTCAACCTGCTGAGCCCCTACACCATCCAGAAGATGTTCAAGGGCATCCAGCTGCTGAAGAACCTTCAGTATGCTTCAGGCTTACTTTCCGAAGAATACGCCTACCACAGCACCAAGATCCGGAACCGGTCGCTGGTCAAGGGTATCGGCTACTATGAGATGGCCATCACCAAGTTCCTGGGGAATTCCCTCATCAGCCGCCTCGGCAACAGGACCTATTCCTCGGACGAACAGCTCCGCGCCGCGCTCGCTCCGGACTCTCCCGTGGGATCCGGCAGATGGGCCGATGTCAGCGGCCTGATCGCCCCCAAAACGGAAATCACGGCGCTGATGAATGCGGTGGAACAGGGGGAAATCGACTCCGTGGATGCCGTCAATGCCGCCTTCCGCAAGATGCACGAGCACTACTACTCCTATGAATGGACTTGGGCGTACGACCGCTTTGCGGAATTCTTTGGCGTAGACCCCGCCAGGATGACCCGCAGCGACGCCGTGGATATCATCCGCAAATGGCAGACTGCCGTCATCGACCTGGACAGGATGCTTTATGAAGATGCCCGGAAGGAGTTCTCCCTCGCTTCAATGACCGGATTCGGCGCCGACGGCTCCAGGGAAATCAAGGAAAAGGATTTTGGAAACGTGCGGGGCGATTTTGAGAGCAATTCCTTCGTCCGTGCCGTCCTCAACCACATAGAGGTCAAGCGTGCCCTTGGCGACGACGCCATCTCCCGCCTGCAGTAGGCACGGTGCAGGGAGAACAGGGGCCGGTTCAAACCCAAAAGGACGTTCAAGGTGCTTATAGGGGTCCACTAAAGATACAGGGTATAAGCATTTCGGGCCCTTTTTGCTTATAGGGGTCCATTGAAACTACAGGGTATCGTCACCTGGGCTGAAAAAAATCGAATCAACTCCCGCAGACCTTCAGGTCCGTGATGTCCAGCCAGCCGGAATCGTTCTTGGGAGAGTATCTGTTGCAGAAGAACCCCCAGCGGGCGCCAATCCAGCGTCCGGGCCGGGCCGTGAATTCCCTTCCGGCAGGCATCCAGGAACTGCCGTCAGTGCTATAGGAGAAGCGGCATACCGCATCGGGCACATCGCCTTCCACAGGGCGCGGGAACACCTCCAGCTTCACCCACAAACCGGCCTCATGCGCATCCGGGTAATTGACAGCCGGCACGTTCAGGGATTCATGCACATGCGAGACCGGGCATGACGTATAAGGCAGTACGCATAGCAGGGACGCATTTTCTTCCGCCCCCTTTGAAGCGCCCGTACATTCGATAAAGCGGAGCGCTGCGCCGTCCTCTGTGTCTGTAACAATAAGACCGGCATAATCATCCCCCGTCACCACAAAACCGGCGGTCTCTCCCCGCCCGCTCAGCTGCGGATTAGGGTGGAAACAAAGACGCGCCGTAACCGTAAAGGATTCCGCCGGAAATTTCTGCTGGAGCAGGTTCGGGCAATCGCGAAGGCTGGTTAAGGGCCGGTCGTGCGCAACGGAGTAGAGGCGTACGCCGCCGTCGGGCAGGGCCATGTGCCAGAAGGGGCTAGGAACCGCCGGGTACTGCCATGCCAGGGACAGTCCATAAGGACCCGTGCCGGCTGATTCCGCCGTGGAAGGGGCCGCTCCGATCCTGCCGCCTGCAACCGGCTGCCCAATGCCGTCGCCGTCGGGATCTTCGCCGATGAGCGGCCAACCGTCGGAAAGCCAGCGCAAGGGCTGAAGATGGACGATCCGGCCATACGCGCCCTTGTCCTGGAAATGCAGGAACCAGTTTGAGCCGTCGGGAGCCGATACCCAGCCGCCCTGATGCGGGCCGTTGACGGTACCATGGGCCCAGGCCATGACGATGCGTTCCTCCCATGGACCATAGGGATCCCGGGCGCGCAGTACCGTCTGCCAGCCGGTCGCCACCCCGCCGGCCGGACAGAAGATGTAGTACCAGCCGTCACGCTTGTAAAACTTGGTCCCCTCTATGGTCGGCTGGGTCATGTGCCCGTCATAAACGATACGGGAAGGGCCCTCCAGATGCGTCCCGTCGGCACTCAGGGGCGCTACGAAGATGACGCTCTTGAGCCCGGCGCGCGAGCCGGCGAGGCCATGGGAGAGCCAGGCCCGGCCGTCATCGTCCCAAAGGGGACATGGATCGATAAACCCCTTCTGCCGGACAACCCATACGGGCGCTTCCCACGGGCCGGAAGGGTCCTGGGTGCGCACCATAAAGATGCCACGGTCGGGGTCACCCACGTAGATGTAGAACCATCCGTCATGGTAGCGGATAGCCGGCGCCCAGACGGCCTCGCCGTGACGGACGACGGTACGGAAGTCGTCACCGGAGCCATCACACGGGTAGTCTGTAATGGCGGCTCCCGTCTGCTCCCAGTGCACCAGGTCCCGGGAATGAAGGATAGGAAGTCCCGGGAAGTGATTGAAGGACGAAGCCGTCATATAATAGTCCTCCCCTACCCGGATCGCATCGGGATCCGAATAGTCCAGGTGAAGGACCGGGTTGGAATATTCGATTGAATTTTCCGTATTCCCGCACGAGCAGTACAACGCCGCCATCAGGAGCCAAATAAGTCTTTTCATCTGTCGTGAAACTATCGTTAGTGCTTATAGGGGTCCATTGAAACTACAGGGTATCGTCACTCGGAGCTTTTATTGATTCTCCTCAAAGAACTTTTTCAGCTTCTCGTTACGGAGGATGGCGTCGTGGTAGCGGGGACGGAACTCGGCGAACTCTTCAAGCGTCCACCCTTTGGGGAAGCCATCCGGCAGGGGGCGCTCGTAGGTCCCGCCCATCGAATTGCCAGCGGAAATCCCCGGGCAGAAGTCTTCATACTCCAGATAGGGTTCACCATTGGAACGGAATCTAAGAGTGAGCTTTGTATTCATATGATACTCTTCCGAATGGAACCATCCGATCTCTATGTCGCAATGAGCAGGGAGCATACTGTAATACGGGATAAAGTTGATATTAAGGTTCAGCTATTGCCGCCTCCCCGTCCTCCAGGCTGGCGCCGGCCGTCCAGTCGGCGATATTGACGGCGGCCAGTTCCAGGGTCTCGCGGCCCACTATGAGGCCGAGCGTGGTAATCTTGCCAGAAGCCAGGGGAATATCTTCCGCAGACTCATATACATATTCCTTTCCGGCAATGGTGACGGTAACCTTTCGAACGCCTTTTTGCGGGACCTGCAAACCGCTGAAACCCAGCGCGTAACCTTCGGGGGCAGAGGCTGCGGGGATGCTCACTGCACCGGCGTCTCCGGTGGCCGTGACACCCTTTGTGAGATAATCCACGTTGGCGGCCGACTTTGCATAAGCGGTGACGCCGCTCACCGACGGCGTGGCGCCCCACTGGCTGCGGAACGTGCATTGACCGAAGGACGTCCCTCCTTCCAATCCCACATACCACGGCCGGTCCACCTGGTAGCGGGACGGCGACTCCTGCGCCAGCAGGCATTGCGATGCCCCAATCAAAAGCAGCAGAGCCGCAATGATTATAGTGTATACGTATTTCATAATAAGGGTATTGTCCGCTCAACCTCTCAAATATATGGCATCTGAACGAAATAATCAAATTATTCCGCGAAAACCCCTGCCCCAAAACAGTCCCCTACTTCAACGGCCCACACGATGAGTCAACGCGCTCCAGGGTGCTTATAGGGGTCCACTAAAGATACAGGGTATAAGCATTTCGGGCCCTTTTTGCTTATAGGGGTCCATTGAAACTACAGGGTATCGTCACCTGCGCCGCAATTGTTTTTGCTATTGAGAGGCAATTTGCCTACATTTGGACTATTTTAAAGCCAATATGAGATGAAATCCCTGAGAATACTCCTTTTTGCGCTGACCGCTTCTGTCTTTTTCATGATGCCCGATAAGGCGTCAGCCATCAGCAACCGCTACGGAATGGTCCTGATCGAGAAAAGCGACGGCAGTTACACAATCCGGGACGCCAGGAAAATCGAGGCGCTGATAGGCGATCCGTACCGGCTCCCCAAGGCGCTCGTCCCGTATGAATCCAGGATATCGGTATATGACCAGGCCTCCATTGACAGAATCGTTCCCGATGAGATTGTGTACAAGAAAAGCGTGACCGGCGATGATCTCCATATAATGGTGTACCGGTCTGGACGGAACAACTCTCCCGTTGCGTTCTACATTCATGGAGGAGCTTGGGCCAAAGGAAGTTACAAGGGGCTTTCCGCATTCTGCAAAACCCTGGCGGGTAAGTACGGGATAACCGTCGTCAGCATCCAGTACTCCTTTGCCGGCAACCCCGGGGTGCGTATGGAGACCACCGTCGGCGACTGCTATGATGCTGTGGAATATGTGCTTGCACATTCCGGGGAGTTCGGCATCGACCCCGAGCGGATAGGGTTCTGGGGCGGTTCCGCAGGCGGGCATCTTTCGGCCTGCTGCGCCATGCATTTCCCTCAGACCAAGGCCCTGGCCGGGTGGTATGGAGCCTACGACCTGCAGTACACCATGGGATTCTACGCTCCTGAATCGGACGCAAGGAGGCATAAGTTCTACGATGGGTTCTTCAATGGCTGGGATCCGGACTATATGGACAGGTTCTCTCCGGCCAAAATGGCGGATCCCGACAACAACATGTCGTTCAAGGCAATACTGTTTGTGGGAACGGCCGACATAACCGCCGGCCCCGACAATGCTCCACGTTATCGTAAAGCCCTTGCCAGTGCCGGGGTAAAGAATGTCAAGCTGAGGACTTACAGGAACGTCACCCACTCAATCGGCGCCTCTTTCGCAGGCGACGACATGTACTCCAGGACGCTCCGCCTGTTCGTAAAGACCCTTTAGTCCAGGAGTTTCCGCCCGGCAGAGGAGTTTCCGCCCGATAGAGAAGT
>JAEEGL013546566.1_pt1 | contig 13365 bp, 9 predicted proteins | sample 9134231 | NCBI WGS metagenome assembly JAEEGL01 (sample SAMN16246548, study PRJNA631951) | gut metagenome | biome: gut microbiome; feature: rumen; material: fiber-attached | host: Bos | place: Iran: Karaj | collected 2018-10 | reverse complement strand
CTATGAGACTTTTGATAATGAACGGTATGTAGTGTATTACCCGGCAGGAACGGCCCAAGGGAGCGCAGAATGAAAAGTAACTCAGATACGAATAAAACAGAAGAAACTGATCAGTCCGATGTGCTTTCTCATGGAGCGCAGGATGAAGGGGAGTATCGGAATGGAATTGATGACAAGTAAGTACAGAAAGTATATTCTCGTGGCGGCTTTTTTACTGCCGATCGTGATCCTGATCACCATGTTTTGGTTGCAGGGGTATTATCCCTTCGGCTCGAAAACAACGATCTTTATGGACTTGAAAGGGCAGTACATGGAATTCCTGTCTGCGTTTCGAACGGCAGGGGATCCGGATGGGAGTCTCTTGTTTTCCTGGTCACGTTCGATGGGCGGTAACGTGCTTGGATTGTACGCGTTTTATTCGGGTGGTATGATTTCCTTTATTGCCGCATTGTTTCCCGTGGAGGCTTTGCCACTCGCGATTGAGATCATCACGTTGTTAATGATCGGCCTCAGTGGTCTTACGATGGCTGTTTTCCTTGAGTTTGGCGTCAGTCAGAAACCCGGGCGGTTCAGTGTGGTGGTTTTCGCTACCTGCTATGCTTTGATGTCATATAATATGGTTTACGCCAATTGTTTTATGTGGTTGAATGGTAGTATTTTTCTGCCTTTGGTTCTTCTTGGGATAGAACAGATCCTTAAAGGAAAACGCGGATTGTTGATGTATATCACGTTAACGCTGGCCATGATCAATAACTATTACACCGCTTATATGATCTGTATTTTTTCCATTCTTTACATGGCGTTTCGTGTGGTTGGAATGCTTGGTAAGGATGATAAAACAGGCAAGTGGAATATCGCGTATCCGGTACGTGCGGTGTTGCGATATATCGGAGTTGCTGTTCTGTCCGCCATGAGTGCAGCACCGTTATTGTTTACGGTTTTCCGGGATCTTGTTACAGGAAAATTGACATCGACCATCGATTATGATGCCGGTAATTTTTATTATCCGTTTCGTGAAGTTTTTAAAAAAGTTCTCCCCGGCCAGTACGATTCCATCACAACTGAGAATATCCATCCACAGCTGTATGCCGGGTTGTTGGTATTGATATTTGCCATTGTGTTCTTTTTGATAAAAGGAATAAAAATTAAAGAAAAAGTGGCCGGCTTTGTCGTGATCGGAATAATGCTGATCAGTTTTTGGCATGTAGGCATCGACAAGATCTGGCACGGCTTTCAGATGCCGCATTGGTTTCCGTTCCGCTATGCGTTTGTGTTCGGCTTTTTCCTGGTGTACCTTGGTTACCGGGCATTCGACCTCGTTGTTCAGGAAGGATGGTATCTCAAGTTCGCCAAGCGCTTCAAAAGGAAATCTTTTCACGTGGAAATTGTGATTACAGCGTTGTTAGTCGTGATCAGCTTTGTTGAACTTGAGAGAAATGCAGTCAATTATTTCAAGGGGCTTGACAAGGACTTTGGTTTTATGGAAACGGAAGAGTATGATAGCTTCCTGAATCGAACCAGGCCTCTGGTCGATAAGGTAAAGCAGGAGGATACATCCTGGTACCGTATGGACAAGGATTATGAGTTCTCGAAAAATGACAGCATGTTGCTCGGCTATAAGGGAATGACCAATTATTCTTCAACCTATAATGCGGCGGTCAATACGGTGACACCGAAGTATGGGATCGCGCAGGGGTGGTATTGGAGTTCCGGTTACGGCGCAACACCTCTGATGGATTCGTTGTTCGGCGTAAAGTACCGGTTGGCAACCAAACCGATGCCGGACCTGTATAAGAACAAAGATGTCAATCAGGATGTGACATTGTATGAGAATACACTGGCTTTGCCAATCGGTTACGCGGCGGATCAATCGATCGTCGGAACAAAAATGCCGGAAAAGGATGTTTTCACTAACCAAAACGACCTGCTTTCCTCGATGATTGGTGAGAGTTCCGAGTGCTTCAAAGCGTTGGAATATGAGCGAACGGACGGTGAAAATGAAGCAGCGTTGACACTTACGGCACCAAGCGATGACCCACTCTATCTGTATATGAACCAAACGGAAGGATGGTGGGGAGACATCTACGTCAATGACGCGTTTGTCAACAACTATTTCTCGCTGGAAACCACCTGTGCGGTTTATCTTGGTACGTTCAAGGCGGGAGAGCAGGTGAATATCTCCGTAAGGTCAGATAACGCGCATTTTGATCAGGCATGGATCGTTTCTTTGGATAAGGCGATGTTGACCGATCGGCTTAACAAACTGAAGAACCAGTCGTTGCATGTAAGTGAGGTTGGCGCCGGGAGCTTTACCGGTACGATCAATCTGAAAGAGGGACAGGTGATCGCAACGTCACTTCCATACGATGAAGGTCAGTCGGTGTATGTAGATGGAGAGCGTGTTGATTCAGAAAAATGGGCAGAAACCTTTTTGGCGATTCCTGCCGGTGCGGGTGAGCATACGATTTCAGTTTCTTACACACCGAAGGGATGGAATGTCGGACTGATGTTAGCGGCTGTCGCACTGCTTATTGCTATCGCTTGGTTCGGATATCCGTGGTTAATGAAAAAACTAAACAACAGAAAAGACAAACAGAAATTAACAACTCCTGATAAAGAAAAGAAAGAGTAAAAAAGAAAGAGGATTGAAACAGTGAAACGAATTGTGATTATCGGAGGAGGGCCGGCCGGACTTACGGCAGCTTATGAACTCCTGAAAAACAAAACAGATGATTATGAAGTGGTCGTTCTGGAAGAAAGCGATACGCTCGGTGGTATCTCCCAAACTGTGCACTATGAGGGGAACCGTATGGATATCGGCGGCCATCGTTTTTTCTCCAAAGACGATACGATCATGAATTGGTGGAAGGAGATCCTCCCGCTGCAGGGGCGGCCAGCCTACGATGACATCATTCTTAAGAAAAAAAAGGCATACAGTAAAGGCGGACCGGATCCGGAGAGAGTGGATGATGTTATGCTTCTCAGAGAACGGGTATCTCGAATTTATTATAATAATACCTTCTTCGATTATCCGGTTACATTGAGTATGAAAACGATCCGTGGAATGGGATTATTAGCGACGCTTCATGCCGGATTCAGTTATCTTGGAGCATGCCTTCACAAGCGGAAGGAAACCAATCTGGAAAACTTTTATATTAACCGTTTTGGCAAGGTGTTATACCGTATGTTTTTTGAGGGCTATACAGAAAAACTGTGGGGACGTCATCCGAGTGAGATTTCAGCAGACTGGGGATCTCAGCGCGTGAAAGGACTGTCGATCCGCGCTGTGATCGGTAATATGTTCGGCAAGCTTTTCCACAGAAAAAAACGACGTGTAGAGACCTCTTTGATCGAGGAGTTCTTGTATCCGAAATACGGTCCGGGACAGCTCTGGGAGACGGTCGGGAAAAAGATTGAGGCTATGGGCGGTGTGATCCGACAGCGGCATCACGTTACAAAGATTAATGTAAACGACGGTCGAATCTCTTCGGTTGTTTGTGATACCGGGCGTGGTGACATGACTATCGACGGGGATATTTTTATGTCGTCCATGCCGGTAAAGGAGTTGATCGAAGGGATGGAAGGTGCTTCCACGATCAAACCGGAGATTGCTAAGGCAGCATCCACGCTTCCTTATCGTGATTTTGTTACCGTTGGACTTCTTGTAAATAAATTGGATCTTGTCAATGAGACAGACCGAAAGACGATTGGAAATATCGTCCCCGATTGCTGGATCTATGTACAGGAGCGAAGCGTCAAGCTCGGAAGAATTCAGATTTTTAACAATTGGTCTCCGTATTTGGTTAAAGATCCGGATCATACCGTTTGGATCGGACTGGAGTATTTTTGTAATGAGGGTGATGAATTCTGGAATATGTCGGAGGAGGACTGCGTTTCCTACGCGGTAAAAGAGCTGTGTCAGATGGGTGTGATCGAGAAGGATGCCGTGCTTGATTCTCACAGGGTGCAGGTGAAAAAAGCTTATCCTGCGTATTTTGACGGATATTCGCATATGAATGAGCTTGTCAAGTTCCTGGATGGATTTGAGAATCTGTATTGTATCGGACGCAACGGTATGCATCGCTATAACAACATGGATCATTCGATGGCGACGGCAATTGAAGCGGTCAAACTGATCCAAAAAGGAGAGAAGGATAAGAGTTCTGTTTGGCGCGTCAATACGGAGGCGGATTATCATGAAAAAAAATAGTTCGATGAAAAGAATTAATGTGCCGACATGGTTTCTTTTTATCGCAGGAACTGCACTTCGCCTGTTTTATATTATTATCACATCGGTGGGTGAAAGGCAGCATGACGTTGCATCATTTGGCAGTTCCGATGGCCATTACGGATATATTGAATATATCATGAATCATGGAGTTGTTCCTGATTTTGATCCATCTACGGTGTTTCAATTTGCGCATCCGCCCTTGCATCATATGTTGTGTGCCGGCTGGCTCAAACTAATGACCGGGGTTTTCGGGGTTGATTATTCGGATGCCGTGGAATCGTTGCAGTTTCTGACACTGCTTTACAGCGTGGGGTTGATGTATGTTTGCTATCGGATCTTCCGTTATCTGAAACTGGAGGGTGTTCCGTTGTATGTGGCAACAGCGGTGGTTTGTTTTCACCCGACATTTGTCTTTTTGTCCGGAAGCCTGAACAACGATATGCTTTCTGTGTTTTTAATGGCACTCGCAATCCTGTTCGCCCTGAAATGGTACCGGGACGATCGTTGGCGTGATCTGATCGTATCTGCTTTAGCGTGCGGTCTGGCCGTGATGACAAAACTGTCTGCCGTTTTTGTGGCAGTTCCTGTCGGTATTTTGTTGCTTGTGGTTTTGGTCCGAAAAATCCGTGAGCATCAGGTTCAACGAGGGATTACACAGATGGCGGTTTTTGCCGGAATCAGCCTGCCGATTGGGCTTTGGTTTCCGATCTACAACGCTGTTCGATGGGATTTGCCACTGTTTTTCGTGTATAAGCTGAAAGAAGGAATCCCGCAATTTCTCGGAAATGAGTCGACCTGGGATCGCCTTTTCAACTTTTCGCCATCGAAGTTTTCCAGTGTATATGAACAGTGGCTTAGTTATACCGATGCCGGACCGGTGTCATACAATGAATCCAATCCGCTGATCGTCGCGCTGAAAAATTCGATGTTCGGAGAATATATCAAGGATGATACGTTTGAAAAAATCCCCGCCATAAACGGCTTTTGTACCGTGCTTTTTTACGTGGGAGCGACACTGGCGTTGATCGCGTTCGTTTTTATGATACGTAATCTGATCCGGGATCGGAGCGAAAGGTGTTTTGAGCGGCTGGCGCTCGGTGTATTTTTCCTGGCGATGATGATTGGTTATTATGTGACGGCATTTCGGTATCCGTTTGTCTGTACGATGGATTTTCGCTATATTCCCTTGACGGTGCCTGTGGGGGCGGCGTTTCTCGGAATGGGGATGAACATGTGTATAAAGACGGAAAATAGTGGTAAGAATACTAAGAAAATCCATCCGAACAATGTGTTTATGTACGTAATCTGTGCCCTGGTGGCAGTGTTTTGTCTGTGTTCGACAGTGATGTTTATTGGTTTGAAGTTTTCGGTATAAATACACCGTAGGTCGGCGAAACTCCTTGTATTTCACGAAAAAATGACGAAAAAATAAAAAAAATGGTTTACAACACGATTGGATTGTGGTAACATATCTGTCGTGACTAATCACACAGTTACCGCTGCTTAGGATTCGGATCACTCCGACCGATCCCCGGTAGACGGTGAAATCAAGTAAAAAGGAGGATAAAGCTATGATGACTACCGAGAGAAAAAAAGAGATCATCGAAGCTTACGGTCGTACCCCGAATGATACGGGTTCACCGGAGGTTCAGGTGGCACTTCTCACAGAGCGTATCAACACGCTCACGGAGCATCTGAAGGAGAACAAGAAGGATCACCATTCCCGTCGCGGTCTTCTGAAGATGGTTGGTAAGAGAAGAGGTCTTCTGGATTATCTGATGAAGACGGATCTTGAGGGCTATCGTGCGCTTATCGAGAAGCTCGGTCTGAGAAAGTAATCTGTTTGGGCACTTCCGAAAGGGAGTGTCCTTTTTATTACTTGTTTTAGAGAGGGAGATGCTTATGGCAGAGAATAAACGGGATCGGGCGCAGTGTATGGTGTGTCGCGGGGATCAGATTTTAATGATCGAGCACACGATGCGTGGAAGGCATTTTTTCAATCTGCCCGGTGGTGGCGTCGAGGATGGTGAGACACCTGAGGAAGCCGCTCTTCGTGAATTGAACGAGGAAGCAAAGGTTGGCGGGAAAGTTCTTCGTCCTTTGGCGAGAGAATATAAGCCGGATGGTATGAGTCGCGTCTTTACATTTTTGGTCGAAATACCAGACGACGCGGTTCCTGAAAAAGGATACGATCCTGAGCTTAGTGATGATGAGCAGACGATCGTTGGTTTTGCCTGGAAGAAGTTGTGTGAGATTCCGGAGAGGGATCGGGCGTATCTGTTCGGAGCCGGTCTTATGCGTGTGCCTCTTTTTCATGATGAGGTGCTGAACTGGGGGGATGAGGATTATTCGTATCCCGGAGATGTAGAGCAGGAATCGGAATAAATCAAGCTTTGAAGTGGGGATCTGCGAGTGCGGTGTTGGATTTCGCATGGGTTGGCAGAATTCCCATTTTTCTTTAATTTATGGTTGATTTTTTGCGTCATTTCGTGTATAATGTTATAAGTTTGTGACAAGGGAGGAAAAAAACAAATGTACAAGACTTACAGTATGGAACTGGCTGGTCGTACACTGACCGTAGAGATCGGTCGTGTGGCAGCTCAGGCAAACGGTGCGGCTCTTATGAGATATGGAAACACAGTCGTACTGTCAACAGCGACGGCTTCCGAGAAGCCGAGAGAGGGAATCGACTTTTTCCCTTTGAGTGTAGAGTATAGTGAAAAAATGTATGCCGTTGGCAAAATCCCGGGTGGATTTACCCGTCGTGAAGGTAAGCCTTCGGATAATGCGATCCTGACGGATCGTGTCATTGATCGTCCGATGCGTCCGCTCTTTCCGAAGGACTATCGGAATGATGTAACACTTGAGAACCTCGTTATGGATGTCGATCAGGATTGCGCACCGGAGGTGCTTGCGATGCTTGGTTCGGCACTTGCGACAACAATTTCCGATATCCCGTTTGACGGACCGGTTGCGGCTACGCAGGTTGGTCTGGTTGACGGGCAGCTTGTGTACAATCCGACAGCAGCAGAACGTGAGGTTTCGGATTTGGCACTGACTGTCGCTTCTACGCGTGATAAGGTCATCATGATCGAAGCCGGAGCGAATGAGGTTCCGGAAGATAAGATGATCGAGGCGATCTACGGAGCTCATGATCTGAACGGTGAGATCATCAAGTTCTTTGATACGATCGTAGCTGAGTGCGGTAAAGAAAAGCATGAGTATCAGCATTTCGATTTCCCGGGTGATATGTTCCAGGATATGGTTGACTTCATCACACCGGAGGCAATGGAAGAGGCTGTATTTACGGATGTTAAGCAGGATCGTGAAGCGAATATCCGTGTGATCAAGGATCGTTTGGAGGAGCGTTATGCTCCTGAGCATGAGGATTGGCTTCCGTTCATCGATGAAGCTGTCTATCAGTTCCAGAAAAAGACGGTTCGTAAGATGATCCTGAAGGATCAGAAGCGTCCGGACGGTCGTGATATCAAGCAGATCCGTCCGCTTTCTGCTGAGGTGGATATCCTTCCGACCGTGCATGGTTCCGGCCTTTTCAAGAGAGGACAGACACAGGTGCTGAATATTACTACTTTGGCACCGCTTTCCGAGAAACAGCGTCTGGATGGTTTGGATCTGGCAAAGACTACCAAGCGTTACATCCATCATTATAACTTCCCGTCATGGTCGGTGGGCGAGACCCGTCCGTCGCGTGGACCGGGACGTCGTGAGATCGGACACGGTGCACTCGCTGAGCGTGCGCTTCTTCCGGTTATCCCGTCTGAGACGGAGTTCCCTTACACGATTCGTACCGTATCCGAGATTCTCGAATCCAACGGTTCGACTTCTCAGGGAAGTATCTGTGCATCGACATTGTCACTGATGGCAGCCGGTGTACCGATCAAGGCACCGGTAGCCGGTATCTCTGTCGGCCTTGTAACCGGTGAGACAGATGATGATTACCTGATCCTGACAGATATTCAGGGACTTGAGGATTTCTTCGGTGATATGGACTTCAAGGTTGCCGGTACTCATAAGGGAATCACGGCAATTCAGATGGATATCAAGATTCATGGTTTGACGCGTCAGATCGTAGAGCAGGCTATCGAGCGTACACGCGAGGCACGTCTCTATATTCTGGATGAGATCATGAAGCCGTGTATCGCTGAGCCGAGAGCCGAGGTTAACGAGTTCGCTCCGAAGATCGTTCAGATCAAGATCGATCCTCAGAAGATCGGTGATGTAGTCGGACAGCGTGGTAAGACGATCAATGCTTTGATCGAGCGTACCGGTGTCAAGATTGATATTGATGATGAGGGAAATGTTTCCGTATGCGGTACTGAGAAGGCTGCCATGGAGGAAGCAATCCGCTTGATCAAGATCATTGTTACTGATTTCGAGAAGGGACAGATTCTGACCGGTAAGGTTGTCAGCATCAAGGACTTCGGTGCATTTGTTGAGTTTGCTCCGGGCAAGGAAGGTATGGTTCATATCTCCAATATCGCCAATCGCCGTATCAACCATGTCGAAGATGAACTGACACTTGGTGATGAGGTGAAGGTTGTTTGCCTCGGCAAGGACAAGATGGGACGTATCTCTTTCAGTATCAAGGATGTACCGGCTGAATAAATATGTACCGGCTGAATAAATAGAAGAATTATAATTTATTATTCTGTGTAAGTATAATTAACCCCTGTAGTTAGATGATGCAGGGGTTATTTATAAGATTAAAGGTGGTAGTGTTTGCATGGCATCAAGCAGTAAGAAAGGGAATACAAAGCGTCAGGCCCCAAATAAATCCGAGGAAATTGTCGAGAATAATCCGATCCGTTCCGAGGTTTTCTTTGTCATTGTTTTGGTTGTGGCGCTTCTGATCGCCATCAGTTTATTCGGATGGGGTGGCGTTGTCGGCCGGGGAGTCAGTTATGTACTGTTCGGCCTCTTTGGTGCCGTTTCATTTTTCATCCCGATTTTATTGATTTTTATCGGTGGGTTTGTTATTTTGAATTCTAAAAATGATCGCGTTCGCCATAAGGGATGGTATGGCCTCGGGTTCTTTTTGACGTCCTGCGGTCTGGTTCAATGGTTCTTTAATTCCGATGTCAAGGATGTCTGGGATACGTTTAACCATAGCGCGACTAATCATACCCGCGGTGGGTTTTTCGGCGGGCTTTTATCCTTTGAATTATCAAAGCTTCTGGGACGGGTTGGGGATCTGATTCTCTTACTCGGGCTTTTGCTGATGTTTTTTATTCTTTTCTCAAGAAAACTTCTTTTTTCTAACATGAAAAATAAAGTACAGGACAGACATGAGCAGCATAAGCGTGCCACTGTGGATGAGCGTGACCTGGCTGATCGTCAGATGCAGATCCATACGTTTGATTCCACGATGCGTCAGGAAGCCAAAGAGCATGTGGCACCAAAGAAAAAAGAGCAGAGTTTTGCACCGAAGTTGGAGCCGGATGATGAATCAAAGGTTGAGAAGAAGCGTAAGAATCGAAGAAAAAAGGATATGAAGGATTCTGCCGTGCTGGAGAGTGTGGCGCCGGAACTGCCGGAGACGGATAAGGAGAGGGCGCTTCAGGATGTGCATATTCGCGGGATGAGTCGGGAAGATCTCGCCGAGGATTCCGGCATCGCGGAGAAGGAGCTGGAAGCGAAGTTTGGAAAGGGAGATGAGGATGCAGGGCGCCGGACGCAGTCTGGTGCGACTGGAGATGAGAGTGATGGGCGCCGGCGGCAGGAGTTTACTCCCAGCGAGCCGGCGGAGCCGCTGAGTCAAACGAACCGTTCCGGTTCGTTGAGTAAATCTCCGACCGCGTCCCGCGCGAATGGCGTTCCGACAGCGTCCCGCGCGGATGACGACACAACGAATTCCGCTGCGAGCGATGGCGACAAGCCGAAGGTACCGGAGCCGATCCCTTACGAATTCCCTCCTGTAGACCTGCTTAGCAAACCGAAAGCCGGTTCCCGCAGGATGAGCGAAAAAGAACTCAAGGATACCGCTCTCAAACTCCAGGAGACACTTGGCAGCTTTGGTGTCGGTGTCAGCCTTGGTGATATCAGTGTCGGCCCCAGCGTTACACGCTATGAACTGATCCCGGATCAGGGTGTCAAGGTCAGTCGTATCACGGCACTTGCCGACGATATTAAGTTGAGCCTCGCTGCTTCGGATATCCGTATCGAGGCCCCAATCCCGGGTAAATCCGCTGTCGGTATCGAGGTGCCGAACGCGACCCGTGTTACGATCACGCTTCGTGAACTGCTCGAGAGTGATGAATTCCAGCAGAGTAAGTCCAAGTTGTCCTTTGCTGTTGGTAAAGATATCAGTGGAAAGACTATTGTTACTGACATCGCTAAAATGCCGCACGTTCTGGTTGCCGGATCTACCGGCTCCGGTAAGTCGGTGTTGATCAACACCATGATCATGAGTATCATTTTTAAAGCGGATCCGAACGATGTCAAGATGATCATGGTCGATCCGAAGATGGTAGAGTTTATGGCTTTTGCCGAGATTCCGCATCTGATGATACCGGTTGTTGATGATCCGAAAAAGGCATCTGCCGCGCTGGCTTGGGCTGTTGCCGAGATGGAAAAACGATATAAAAAATTTGCCGAACTTGGCATCCGTGATATCGCGACATACAACAAGAAAATTGAAAAAATGAAAGTCAAGGATGATCCGGAGTATCAGAAGATGCCACAGATTGTGATCATCGTTGACGAGTTTGCTGACTTGATGATGGTGGCTTCACATGATGTGGAGGATTCGGTTATGCGTCTGGCGCAGAAGGCCAGAGCGGCCGGTATTCACCTGGTGCTGGCTACGCAGCGACCTTCCGTCAATGTCATCACCGGTGTCATTAAGGCCAACATTCCGTCACGAATCGCATTGTCGGTTTCCTCGCAGGTGGATTCACGAACCATTATAGACTCAGTGGGTGCGGAGAAACTGCTTGGAAACGGCGATATGTTATTCGCACCACAGTCATTACCGCAACCGATTCGTGTACAGGGAGCGTTTGTGTCGGATGACGACAGAGATAAAGTTGTGACATTTTTGAAAGAACACGGTGGCGCGGCCTATGACGAAGCCGTTACGGCCTCCATTGAAACCGTACAGGCGGATAATTCTACCGACGCTGCAGCTGCGGAAGCTCCGAGTTTTGGTAACGACCGCGATGAATACTTTGTGGAAGCCGGAAGATTTATCATTGAAAAGAACAAAGCTTCGATCGGAGCGCTTCAGAGGGCCTTTCGTATCGGGTTTAACCGGGCAGCCAGAATCATGGATCAATTGTCGGATGCCGGTGTGGTTGGTCCGGAGGAAGGAACAAAGGCTCGTGAAATATTGATGACGATGGAAGCGTTCGAAGCATTTTTACAGGAAGAGACAGGCGAGTAGACAAGGAGGCAACTTCGTGCAGGGAGTGCTTATCACGAATGGGTTTTTCTGGAGCACTAAGTTTGATGAATTGGCGGATATGCTGGTCAAATCAGCCAAAGAGCGAGGTGTGGAATTATCCAAGATGGAGAATACGGGATGTCTGGTTGATACCGGACTGACGGTCTTTCCCGGATTCAGGGAGAGACCGGATTTTGTGATATTCTGGGATAAAGATGTACTTCTTGCCAGATTTTTTGAGGATCAGGGAATCCCTGTATTCAATTCATCTCATGCGATCGAGACCTGTGATGATAAGAGAAAAACCCATATGGCGCTGATGAGACATGGACTTCCGACTCCGCGTACGATTTTTGCCCCGATGACCTATGATAATATCGGATTTACCGATCATGTGTTTCTTAACCGTGTCGCTGATCGTCTCGGTTATCCATTTGTCGTTAAGGAGGCGTTCGGTTCTTTTGGCGAGCAGGTTCACCTGGTAAGAAACAAGTCTCAGCTTTTTGAACTCTTCGGTCTGAACACGAAAGGAAAAAAGACGGGAGAGAGTAAGCTGAACAGTAACCGGATTCTTTTTCAGGAGTTTATCGCCTGTTCGTCCGGACGGGATGTGCGTCTGCAGGTAGTAGGTTCTGACGTGATCGGTGCGATGTATCGGTCTTCAGAGAAGGATTTTCGAGCCAATGTAACGATCGGTGGTGATATGCGGCCCTATGAACCGGACGATGATGAAGTTTGGCTTGCTAAACAGGCAGCGCATGCCGTTGGGGCAACGTTTGCCGGGGTGGATCTGCTGTTCGGCGAGGAAGGCATGCTGGTTTGTGAGGTGAATTCCAACGCGCACTTCAAGTCGCTTTTGCAGACGACCGGAGTCAATACGGCAGACGAGATCATCAACCACATCATAAAAGTCTGCCATTGGAGGCGTGGTTGAGCGCATTTTTTAAAAAAAATAGAAAAACAGACAAGATTTTGATGGAGTTTTATGAGATTATGTGTTAAAATAGTTTCGTAACTCCATTTTTGTACTGAAAGGGGCGGAACACATATGAAGATGAAAAAAATCAAGTCCGATATGGACATCGCTATGGAAGCGGAATTAAAACCGATTTTTGAGATTGCCGAGGGCCTCGGTATTTCGGATACAGAGATCGATCCGTATGGTCGCTACAAGGCAAAGCTTACGGATGAGTTGATGGACAGGGTATCGAAGAACCCTGACGGTAAGTTGGTCCTGGTGACTGCGATCAACCCGACACCGGCCGGTGAGGGGAAGACGACAGTGACGGTCGGACTAGGTGAAGCGATGCAGGTGATCGGTAAAAAAGCGATTATCGCGCTTCGCGAGCCATCTTTGGGCCCTTGTTTCGGATTAAAGGGTGGAGCTGCCGGTGGTGGTTACGCGCAGGTCGTACCGATGGAAGAACTGAATCTTCATTTTACGGGCGATTTTCACGCGATCACATCTGCCAATAACCTTCTGGCTGCTATGCTTGATAACCATATTCAGCAGGGGAATGAGCTTCGTATCGATCCGAAACAGATTGTGTGGAAGCGTTGTGTTGATATGAATGACCGTGTGTTGCGTAATATTACGGTTGGGCAGGGACGCAAGGTTGACGGTGTGACAAGAGAGGATCACTTTATTATCACGGTGGCTTCGGAGATCATGGCTATCCTTTGCCTTTGTACCGGGATGAAGGACCTCAAGGATCGTCTCTCGAAGATCATT
>JAEEGL013371462.1_pt1 | contig 13365 bp, 16 predicted proteins | sample 9134231 | NCBI WGS metagenome assembly JAEEGL01 (sample SAMN16246548, study PRJNA631951) | gut metagenome | biome: gut microbiome; feature: rumen; material: fiber-attached | host: Bos | place: Iran: Karaj | collected 2018-10 | reverse complement strand
TTTCATTTGCAAGACAGGGGCATTGTCATTTCTGAAGTGATAATAGGTCCTCTGCCATAGATCAGTATGAGGTTCGGTCATGATTTCAACCTTATCCTTTGTGACCCGACATGATTTCGGTTTTCTAATCCATTCCATTGAACTTGCGTCAATCTTCATCACTTTCTCCTTCTAGCCTTAGTATTTTTCCTGTTTACATATTTCATAAAAAGCATTCTCCTGTTTAGATTTTCTATAGTCGTACTTGCTGTTTATTATCCATTCAAAATCACAGATAATCAACATCTGTTCTGTACCCGTAGACGGTCACGATACCATCTTCAATTTCTCCGGGAACATGGATCCTTCTCAGTTCCGAAAGCACAAGATCGGAGTTTTCTTCTGTGAGCCTGATCTGCAGATAATCGATCTTGTCCCATTCGCGGGGCTCGAATCCATTAGGGAACCCACAAACCCGCATAAATACTGCATTTTTCAAGAAAAATTAGTGGTGACAATTAGGTGACTTTTATAAAAACAGAGGAAGGAGGAGCAAGACAACGCCCGTCACCTTTTAGGTCGTCACCCGAAATATTTTATTAAAACTCCCATACCTGCTGCCATTTTTCTCTCACTTTCTGTTCATCGTAGGTTTTCCGTGTCCGTAATAAATTGTTCTTTCTCCGAGATTACGGATTTTATCTGCACTTTTATATAACGCTTCTTTATCGAAATATAAATGACCGGTTCCGGGACTGATCCAGTTATCCAGTGCATCTCCGACAATCAGGTGCTTTTCTTCCACATCCACCCCAATGGAGCCGAGCGTATGTCCGGGCAGTTCGATAATTTTTGCATTTATTCCGTATGCATCCAGGTCATCGCCTTCTTTAACATAGATAAGTTTTTCCGGACGTTCCACATTCGTCTGTCTTAAAACCTTCAGTGAAACACCGAGCACAACCTTGCCTACAATGCCATAAGATTTTAACGGCTGCTTATCAAAACTTTCAAACAGCTCCTCATCACTTTGATGTATTGCTACGGGAATATCATATCTTTTTGATAACTCTGCCGCGTTCTCAGCGTGGTCAAAATGAACATGCGTAAGAACAATCAGTTTCATTTTATACTTGTCGCATTTCTCGATTACCTGACTCAAATGTTCTTTACTCGCGGTATCTACCAGAATGGCATTCTCGCCATCCGTTACCAGATAACAGTTATCCGTTCCGCCTTTGATTCTGATTATTTCGCTCATCCGTGTGCTCCTTCCATCACTCTTTTATAGAATGATATCCGCCATATTTATCCAAAAAGCCCGTATTGAAATCGAAACCGTTTTCACCTGCATCCTGCTTTATCGCATAGGTGTTCAAAATGTCTGCAACCGACATTTCTTCATCAATCATCCGTTGGAGCTGAACTTCATTATCGCTGTTTTTAAACAGTGTCTCTTCCTTCTCTCCAAACCGTATCGTGCAGTTACTGTTACGGAAACTTCGTTTGCCGTTTTCATCCCTGCCCTGCAGCACGTAAAGTGTATCCCCCGCATTATTTGCCTTTGCGAGGTCGTATCCCAAAGTCTCTTTTTCATACATGGCAACCTCTGCGATGAGTCCGCCGCCATCCGTGACCTTACGATTGGCCCGATTGAAGCAGACAACCAGCTTAAGTGTTTCAAACTCCGTGCAGAAATTATAATCACCGGTGGAGTCCATAAAGCCGGCCAGAGGCCCGTGATTATCATATTCCGGCGCAATGGCATTTACAATCGCAGTGACCTTGCCTTTGCCCTGTGTCTGGGATTTGGTCGGACGGGACATCCGTGTCCACGTTCCGTTTTCTCCGGCATAAAATCCACATCCCGCCTCCATATCGTATTGCGCCAAATACTTGCCGTTCTCATCTATCTTATTTGTCATGGCAAGCATGCCCGTGCAGTCATCATGAAGTCCAAAGGTATCAATTGCAGCGCGTATCGCTCCGGTACAGGATGCAGAACAAACCCATACGTCGATGCCATTATCATCAAGTGCCTTCCAAAGCTCTCTGATATTATCGGAAACCTGAATTCCCGAGGTCCACTCAACGCTTACAACACCTGTTTTCGATTCTATGTCCGAAGGGCTTGTCCAGACTTCAACAGATGTCTCCACATCCTTATATTTGGCAAAAGCCTCTGTCGCCAGATCATATATTTCATCCTCTGTCATCCCGGTAAACCAGTATGTAATCCACGGGTAGGCAACATCGGAAGACTCCACTTCGTAGATCAAATCATACAGAGTGCGCATTTTAGCTGAAAATTCCTGCCATTGAATGTCTGCATGCATTTCATCCAATCGATCCGCCGAAATTCCCTTCGCCGTAAATTCTCCGTATTTATCCCAAAGTACCGTATAAGCGGAACAGATATCGTCGACCCAGTCGTTTATACTCCCCTTTCCGTAACCCAAATCGGTCAGTTCCTTATCCGTGTCATTAAGTCCCGTAAGCAGTACGTCCCTAAGCTCCTGAGGGTTAACCGCAAAGGCCATGACCTGAAGCTGATATATCGCTAACTGTTCCTCCACATCAAAAATTGAAGACGTATTGTCAAAGTCAAAAACCACATAGGGTGTCCTGGCCGGGGTTACGCCATCTTTGCCATAGGTTGCAAGCAGATCATTTAGTGCAAGTTTTACATCGTCTGCCCAATCATCCCTCTCCAGTTTCAGATGTTCCGTTGCCTGGGATTGGTATGCCTGCTCCGAAGTCTGTACCGGTACAGGTTGCTTTATGCAGCCGCACTGCAAAAGCAGCACCATCACAAGCAAAAATACAATCATTTTTTTAATCATATTTCCATATCCTTTTTCTTTGCCGAAAGCAGTCCTGCCGAAAGTTCTTTTTCCCAGTCAATCGTTGTCTCAACGCCTGACATACAGGCGATTGCTGCCAGTCCATGTGCGGAAGCCCATATATTCAAAAGCTCCGCTTCCTGCTCTTTTTTCGACTTCCTGACTCCCGTCTCTTTCAGCCATTTTTTGTATGTATCTTTCAAAAGCACAAACGGCGGGTAATCCTCTGCATACTGCTTACCCGGGTTTAAGTGAGCAATAATATTCTGACCGGCAAAGAGAAACTTAAAATAATCGGGATTCTTTATAAAAAATAATACATAGCTCTTTCCCATTTCAAGAATGGCACATTCCGCATTCGGTGCGCCTTCTACCGCTTCGGACAGCGCTTCCGTAAACTGTTCGGTAACGCTTGACTTGATGGCTTCAATAAGTTCATCCTTGTCCTTAAAATGCGCATACGGCGCTGCATGAGAAACATTGCACAGCGCTGCAACTTTTCTAAGCGAAAGATTATCTTCCCCTTTTTCGTTTATTATTTTTATACCGGCATCTATCAATGCCTGTCTTAAATTGCCATGATGATAATTATCACTCATTGGAATTCTTCTCCCTTATCTCGATAAGCACATTAATCGTTTCTTCGGAATTCTCCCAAAGCGGGCTGTGTGCGGAATTTGAAATTTTATAAAATCCCTTATCCGGTGCTTCTAATATTTTATTATACTCTTCAACCAGTTCCCATGGACAGTTATAATCGTATTCACCGCTGATAAAATATGCCGGAATCTGAAGCTTTGTTATTTCTTTCCTGTAATCGAAGTGATCAAGATCCTTTGACAGCTGCGTTTTACGGTACATTTTCATTGCAGTTACATAGTTTATTTTTTCTTTTACGGTATAGCATTTGCAAAACAGAATCGGAAGCGTTATTCCCTTAAATTCTGACTGATTATAAATTGTTCCGCCGCCCGCTTCATGAAGAAGATATACGTAATTATACCAGTCCTTACAAACTACCTGTCCCTCTTCATTTATTTCCACCGATGCTTCCAGTTTATTCAGGGATTTTTTATCGTTACGTTCCGTAAAAACTTCTTTCATAAAATCGTACATCAGCGTGTCGTTCTCCGGTGAATCCGTCACACACTGTGCCATATTGATTAGCGCTATGTAATCTTCCGGATACATTTGAGCCGCTCTCAGAGCCAGGTGTGTTCCGCCCGAAAAACCCATAATATAAATCTTTTCCTTTGCAAATCTTTCTTTCAGATATTCCGTAACCGAATGCACATCCTTCATCAGATTATCAAGCGTTATCTGACTTGTATCATAGCTTCTGTCATACGCAATTCCCATGTCCCGATAGTCCCAGTAAACAACGGTATAATAATCCTCAAGATTCATGTCTTTGTATTTATCCGTAAAAACATAATCATCCGTTCCCGGACCGCTGGAAACAAACAAAAGAACCGGATTGTCGGTATTTTTGCTGTTTATAAAAAAGCCGTTCGGTGCTCCGTTAATATCCATAACAAACTTTTCTGAAAGACTTTTTTCTCCGTCGTATTCTCTTATGGTTCCCGGGCTCATGAAAACCCAGATAAGAAAAATGATGAGAAAAATCGCTACCGGACCTGCAAGTATAATCATAATATTTTTCCTTACTTTTTTCATGTCATGTTCTCCAATCTTGACACTGTAAAGTTATTATATCATCAATCTTTACATTGTCAAGATTCATACAAAAAAGAATCATCGGTTGTCCATCCAACAAATTTACCCTTTAATTCAGCGCCGTTAATGCTGATAAAACGGTTTCCTTTCAGGAGACGCTCTTCCTTAAGAATATCCCCTAAAATCTCTGCAACCGTGGTTTTGGCTGTTCCCGGGGCACCAAGCATCATAAAGACATTGTGATAGCCAAAACCAAAAAAGAAGTGCCAAGAAAGGCAAAAAAAATTTTTATCTTTCATCAGATGCCGGTTTCGTGCATTTTTCACAAAAACACAATTCACCATGATATAATAACAACAACCCGTCTACCTGAATTTTTACAAGGAGAACAGCATGAATAATTATGACATTTCTGTTGAGGATTATCCTCGCATGCCCGGCGAAGAAAGTGATGACGCAAGAATAATGCGTGCCGTAGATGCCTGTGAAGGCGGAGTATTGTATTTTCCGAAAGGAATTTATTCAGTTGCAAAAATGCTTGAAGTGAAGAATGCATGCTCACTCTTGCTTCATAAATCCGCCGTATTGAAGGCCGTTGCCGAGATGCCCTATGTTCTTTGGTATGATGCGGCAGCCTCCTATCCCGGAATCACCGTGGAAAACTGGTGTATTACACCTTCCGACGATTATGACTCGGAGGACTGGAATCTTTATGTAACGGGCGGTGTCATAGACGGCGCAGGACTGGCCGGCTGTATGTGTTTAAACAGCTTCAAGCATTTTACGCTGCGTGATATTTCGCTCCGCAACGGAAAAACCTTCGGCCTTCGGATTGAAGAAGAAGGAAGCGAATGGACTTTTGAGCTTGTTGCTCAAAATGTATATGCCAAATGCACGATGCCCGGACTTGCCGGAAACACGGGTATTTATTCAAGCGGCGGTGACAGCCATTTTATCGACTGTATCATCGTTGATTACACTACCGGATTTTCATTAAACGGCGGCGGTTCCAACCGTCTCACCAGATGTCATGTCTGGGGCGGTCCCATCGCTCCGGCTCCCGGTGAAAGCATACCGGAAATGTTAAAGGATTCCGTTAATTACCACCTTGCCTCCTATGATGCCCTTTTAACCGACTGCTATGCGGATACCGGCAAAACCGGCTATCGTATTCTGGAAACAGCGCGATTAATCGGTTGCAGCTATTTTAATAATTACGGTTATCTTCTTGATGATATTACGGCTATTGATCACAGAAACGGCGAGCTTTTGGTTACCGGCGGACTCTTCCGAAAGACCTGTCCGAATGCCACTCTCTATCGCGGCACAAGAGAAAACCTGATCTGGCGGGACAATCTTTTAGAAGGTGATTGGGAATAAAAAAAATGGGTGACAGGTACCCACGTAAAAGGTGACAGGCACTTTTGCCTGTCACCTTATTATTTCAAAGATTCTTTATCAGGCCACTATTTCAGTGCCTGCTCATAAAATTCCAAAAATTGATCGAACAGCTCTTCATCCAGTCTGTGACTGTATTTTTCGCGATCAAGGTTTTCATTGATATAATTTATCTTATCCTGTGCGAATTTTTCTTTGTTTTCTTCGGCTTTATAATCGTAATCAAGCGTTTCGACCCAGCCGGCGAATTCTCCGTTTAAATCATCCAAATAGGTATTATCCTGATCAATAAAAATCTCATTGTGCCCCCTGTCTTCAAATCTCATAAAAGTAAAACGGGGATTGTCCTTGTACTTTTCATAATACTTATCCAGTCCGTACTCAATCCCTATCACATTGTCATCGGCACTGTGTACTACCAAAACCGAAGCATCCGTGGAATCAAAGCCCTTCATTGCGGTATTTGTCGCATATTTACCGAATTTGAAACGCTCATGCAGTTCGATAAACGGCCTCATGGCATAAATAACATCTCCCGCCTGGTCTTTACCGCCGGATTCAAACATATCCGGTGAACTGTTGAAGCCGCAGCATTCAATAACCGCCTTAACCTCAGGATGATATGTCAAAACAGCACTTACACTGTATGCGCCCCAGCTATGCCCGAAAAGAACAATCGGAAGATCCGGAATATCGTTATTCGATTCCACAAAAGAAATGGCATGTTCAAGATCGATCACACCCTGCGGAACACCACCGAGACCTTCTCCTTCACTCTTATCCATTGCGGTAGCATCATATGCAAAAACATAGTATCCGTTTTTGGCAAAATAATCTGCCACATCCATATATGAATTATGGCCTCCGTCGCCGAAACCGTGAGCAATAATCACAATCGCGTGCTGATTTTCCCCGTTACTGTAAAGATAACCGGCAAGCTTTTGTCCCTTATCGGAAGGAAAGGAATACTCTGTGCACTCAAGTCCTTCAAAATCCTCGACACGTAGCATCGCAGGCTCATAACTTTCCCCTCGAATATTGAAATTATCATTGTACATCTTTACGCAAAAAGCCCACCATCCGGCAATCATCAAAACAATGATACTTAACAGTATAATGAGAACTATCTTAATTTTTGTTTTTGTCTTTTTTCCGGCCATTTTAAATTAATTCCTTAACATTTATTTAACATCCTGAAAAATAGTCAAAGCGGGCGCATCTCTTCCGGAGAAGCATACTCTAATATCACAGTGTTAGTCATATAACCCGGAATGACGCGTGCAGCCTTAAGGTACATAATCCTGTTATTCGGAGTGATATCGAATTCCAGACCAATACCTTTGTATTTGCTCAATTTATGATCAAGAAACTTCGCCATGAAAGAATAGTGTCCATATGGCACAGGAATCCTGATAACTTCATCATATTTCACGCATCCGAGTCTGATGCCGTTTAGAAATAATTCCATACTACGTCCTATCCCGTGACAGGAAGGCATACGGTAGATTTGAATGACACCGTCCCGGGGAAGACCTATCATAGTTTTGCATTTCCAACATGGTCCATCGCCCGGAAGATCCAGGACTTTACCGCATTTTGGGCATTTCACTCTGAATAATTTTGACATCTCGACTCCTTTCCCTTATTCATTCTGAAAACAGTCAAAAAAGATTTTTTCCTTTTTCATAAGCTGTGTTCAGATTCATATCCCAGTTTTTCTTCCTCAGCTCATTTTCTCTTGATGTACTGTCAAAAACAAAGAATTCCGCCTCTTTCACTCTTCCGAATAATCTGTCACCCAGCATAACTTTTTTCATACTGTCCAAAAGTCCAAACTCTTCAAGATGTTCTAAGGAGTTACCTGCAGAACAAAGAATTAAAGCTTTATCAAGCACCTTCATGGTTTTATCGCCATAAGCAAATCCGTATGACCAGACTCTGTCAAACCAGCCTACCAGTTTTGCAGGAGCTTCCGTCCAAAACACGGGATATATGAATACAATTGCATCCGATGCGTTTATTTTCTCGTGTTCAGCCAGTACATCGCTCGCAATATCATCTGTATTCAGATAATTGGCATCTCTCAGATATTCCTTCTCGGTCATATCCGTTTGAAAATTCATTTTATAAAGATCCGATAATATATACTCATTTCCTGAGTCAATAATCCCTTTTATAAAATAATCCCTTATATTTCTCGTAAAAGAATCCTCTGAAGGATGACAATAAACAATAAAAGCTTTCATTTTAAGTCTCCGGGTTCTATTTTTTAGTTAAAATTGTAAAAGTCTGACTGCCTCTTCTATTGTGACAATCTTTGCGTAACGCTTTCCCCACATAACTCCGTTTTAGCGTTTTCAAGAATCTTATTTAATTCATACGTTGATTTATCACCCATTATTGCCTTCCTTTCACACGAAGCAGCTCATTTTTCAGTTCTTTGGCATTGTACCTGTTATCCGGATTAAGGTCCGTGCATTTATCAATCAGCTCACCGATCGGCGATTCAACTCTGCACTCTTTTGGAAACTTACCAGTAATCATTTTGTTAAGAAGCATTCCAAGTGCGTATATGTCTGTTTTATCCGAAGATCCCGTTTTTCCGAAACCATACTGTTCTGGTGCCGCATAGTACTGCGTTCCAAGCATCTGTGTATCTTCTGTTTCCGTGTTATCAATCCATTTTGCGACATTCAAATCAATGAGGTATACTTCATTATTCTCCGTCAAAAGAACATTTGACGGCTTAATATCCCTGTGAACAATCGGTGTATTTTCATTCTGAAGATCCAAAAGGATTGTACAGAGTTTCTCTGCTATGTCCAATGCATCATCTTCTTTTATCAGACCTTCCTCTAAAATACTTTCAATTGTTTTTCCCTCTACATACTCTTCAATAACAATTAAATGACTTTTCGCCTTAAAAATATCAATAATCCTTGGTATATGCTCTATTGGATTTTTGTAAATATACCGGTAAATGCTTTCATTGAAAAGTCTGAGGTACTTTTTCAAATAACGTTTTCCGGTATCGACATTTTTAACAAAAATAATATCGTCTCTGTCTTCGAAATACTCAATATCCTCGTAGTAAGATAATCGGATAACATCCTCATCCGACAGACCGCGTAACGGATTCTTCTTTGCCTCTTGAAATTCATCTTCAGAGGAATAAACCTCACTCTCGCAAATCTGATTTACAAAGCCGCATTTTGTACACTTCCATTCTCCGCAATCTTCGTTAAAGCCATCCTGATCATTTAAAACAGATCCGCATTCATCACAAATCCATGTAATAGTCTCATCACTATCAGGCCGATACAGCATCTCGCCACAGCCTCTGCATAACCATCGTGATACATACGGATGAAATCCCTTTTGAAGCAGCAGGTTTGCATTACACCTGGGGCAATACTCATAAAATGATTCGGAGGAATCATCGCTATTCATTTTTTCTGTTTTTGTCCTTGGTAAAATTTTACTGAATAATGATAACATGTATTACACTCCGGTTCTTTTCAATAATGCGTCCGCTACCCAGATGAAAGCTCCGCATACAGCCCACGCTATGCGTCAAGCTGTCGCTTGACTGACGCGTTGCCTGTCCAAGGCACATTTATGCAAGCATAATGTGCCCTCGACAGGCTTATCGCGCAAAAAAAGAGTCATCTGAGTAATTCGGTTACCCGAACTCGCTTATTGAACGGACGCAATTATATTATACCGCATTTATCGCTGTATTCTCCACCGGAATATGATAAAATACACTTTTCTTCGTCTATTCTTCCATCTCCAGTAATCTTCTCCTGGCCAACGAAACGTATTGATCGTCAGTGTTTGAATAAACCTCATCATTTACGAGTTGCTCGTAGTATTCTTTTGCTTTTTCCCGGTCCTTCTGAACATAGTACCCGTGAAAATACATTTCCCCAAGATAATAATATTTCTCAGAACTATGGAACTCATCTGATATGGTATAGTATTCGAATGCCTTTTGATAATTTACTCCGCCGGCTGTTCCCGTATAATATGCTCTGGCAATGCATTCATAGCCGAACGGGTCTCCAAGCTCTGCGGCTTTTTCGTAACAGTCCAATCCCTTTCTCCAATCCGGATCAAAGACAAAATTTGTATCCATGTACTCATCGCCGGCATAAATATAAGCAGCCGAACTATTCTGCCCCATCAGATATTTCAGAAGAGTTCGATATCCTTCCTGTGCATCAACATTCCTTTTTACGCTATTCTGATAACCTTCCATTATTGATCCTAAAACACCATAATCCGATTCTCCTGCTTTACAAGCCAGCAGAAAGAACCGGAATGCTTTTTTATAATCAACATCCTTTTTCAGGGACGGATAATAATTCAGACAAGCCAGTAAATGAAGAGTATCAGGGTCGTTATACACTAACGCCGCTTCCAAAAGATATCTGTACGCCTCATCGTTCCTCCACTCATCCAAAAGATTCTGTGCTTTACTTTTCAATAATTCCAGCTCCATATTTGCCTCCTAAAAATCAACCAGATATATGGCAATCCCCACATAAGGAAGATACCCTCCTTCTTCCTCATCCTCCGTTGTCAGGCACGTGTTGCAAACAGCCTTTATGCTTTTCCCCGCATCCATTAACCTGGCCAGAATTTCATTATCCTTATCCGCAACATATCCCAACGGTTTGCCTGATAAACCGTATACCCGGATGGTATCCTCGGAAAAATCATTCGGTTCACGTTTTAAAACCAATTCCCCGGAAAAGCCGGCCTCTTTAAATAACTCTTCCCGGTCGGATTCAGGTAATGCCGTAAAACCTGTAACATAGGAATTCGTCAGAAAAATCTCCTTCTTAAGCGGCTTAATCAGTTCCTCTATTTTCTTCTCCGAATAAAGGGATAATGCAGTTTCATCATTAATTCTCAATTCATTTGCCATCTTAATGTAAAACCTCCTTTTGAAAGAAGTCCTGCGAAGATTTCCTGCAGCTCCTGATAGTAGGAGGCATATTCACGAATCTCGGCAGTCATCTGGTTCTTTTTTGCCTGCACCCTTTCCTCATCGCAAAGCAAGTCGCTGAAGGTATAAGGCTCCGATTCAATAATTGAATTAATCTGCTTCTCCAGGCTGGCGATTTTATCCGCAATATCCGGTATTTCTACATTGTATTCAGCGATGCCGTGTTTGGAAAGGAGGTGTGCTGCAAGCACTTCCAATTCCTCCAGTTTCACCGGATCATTTGCAAGATATGCCCCGCGAATCTGTTCCCAAAGGTCCGCCAGTTCCGATATTTCCATCGCCTCCGGATGAACATCCGGGTGCATCATTTTGGTCAGGCGGCGATAGATCTTCTTGGATTGTTCAAACTCATAATCACTGGCTTTTTTGCACTTCTTTGCATGAAGCATATCTTCCGCCATTTCCTTCAGTTCCATGTAATAGTGTGCCATTTCATCATCCGATAATACATTGACGGCATCCGTATCGACACTTTCTCCGCGGTTTACCATGGCCTGCGCATACCCAATTCTCTTCTTCTCGCGAATGCAGGCGATTTTCATCTCAAAAGCCTGCAACAGTAAATCACCAAACTCTTGGTTATAAAAAATCCGAATGGAATTAGCTTCTTTCTGAAGTTGATCTCGTTTTACAAGAAGGTCCTCATACTGCTCACGCATGTTGTCAAACTCTAATGCCATCTTAAAACTGCTGGTTTTCCTTTTTCTCATACGTATCACCGCCCTTTTCTTGATCCTCCTTAAAAACCCTCTTCATCTGGAATACCAAAGTCTTGTTTTTCCTTCTTTTTTTCTTTTTTAGTTTCTTTTTCCTTCTTCTCTTCCGCCGACCTATTTGCTTCCTCGCAAATATTGACATACTCGTTGATATAGAGTCCATGAAGAATGTTTATTGCCCAGATTTCCGGGATGTCATATTTTGTCTGAAGTTCAATTCTCAATTCTCTTCTCGGCCCAATATCCTGCCCATCCCCCGAAAGCAGTTGAGCCCTTCGATAATACTCCATACAAACTTCTTTTGTTAATTTCGGTTTACTATGATCGATATTCATGTCTGCCTCCTTCATCCTTATATGTAAATCTTACATTTTTCCGCCTACAATTTGGTCTCCCGGCGGGAGACAATTTTCCCTTTCCTTCCCTTTGCTCTTGTAACCATCGTGCCAAAGCGAATGTACATTTTTATGCACATAAAAAACACAGCCGAAACTGTGTCTTTTTCTATAATTCCTTTAATTCTTACTTAATTGAAAAATGAGTAATCACGTTCAAACAACTCGTTTATCAGTAACTTCTTCAGTTCTTCCTCCCTTAAAAACATCGGTTTTAAGAAGAATACCAACGAATAATTATTTGTGCATTAACATATGTTAATTACCATTTCTATTCGATCTAAAAAATAATAATCCCGTTCGCGGACTTTATCATTGGGCTATCCTCTTTTTCATACGGACTAAGTTAAGAACGGCAAGAACCGTCATGATAACCGCGAACACCACGCCTACCGTTGCCCATACATACACGACTAAGTTCATTTCCGGAAGCAGTTCATTATATCTATGCCAGAAAACGCAAACTACACCGAGTGCCGAAGCAAGAAGCGTCAAAACAGAGTTTATGATGGATAAAACCATGCATATTTTGAAGCTAAGACTCTTGGAGATCTTTTGTAATTTGGTTAAAACAAAGATAACTATGCAAAATACCAGATCCATAAGACAACATATTCCGATCACAACTACAACCGGAAGAATCAGAACTCCGAGTGTATATCCACTCGAGGAAGTGCCGATATCAAGACTGGAAGTAAACCATTCCAGAACATCGATAAAGAATCCTCCGGCGCTCATCATGAGCATATATAAATCTCCCGCAAACATTACCAGTGCAAAAAGAATGCCGATGATTAAATAAGCTAAAGCCATAATTCCACCTCCTTACCCAATCATTATACCACTTGAATTATTTTTTTCGAATAAAACCCATAACCAAAACGTAACCAAAACAGTTGCGCGCCATTATATTGTGTACTGTTCGTTAAATCTGCGTTTTGCGAATAGTTTGTACGTATGAGAAGCGCACCTGCCCCCCAAGTCCAGTATTTATCTGCTTTTTAAGAATTTTAAGCCAAAAGAAGTTGCGTTGACCTTGTCAATTATCTAAATATAGGTCTCGTTAACTATTTCATGAAAATTCCCACAAATACTGATAATTTCTGAAATGCACATGTTTTATCTGTGATGCGAAAAGGTTGCGTTTACTATGACAATTATCATGTTAAGTAAAGACAAGGCGGCCCACGCTGGACCGCCCAATAGTAATCATATCATTAAATTGTTCTTCTAACTGACTTGTTTTATATTCGGATAGAAACTATCATCAATTCTTAGAATTTCTTAGTTCATTTTATTCAGGATTAGATGGGCGGGAGCTATTCTCGCCCTTTTATTATTTT
>JAEEGL012953351.1_pt1 | contig 13365 bp, 6 predicted proteins | sample 9134231 | NCBI WGS metagenome assembly JAEEGL01 (sample SAMN16246548, study PRJNA631951) | gut metagenome | biome: gut microbiome; feature: rumen; material: fiber-attached | host: Bos | place: Iran: Karaj | collected 2018-10 | reverse complement strand
TATGAAACTCTCCCTGACCAGGTGACGTTTTTGAACGAATGATTTGGAGGAGTGAAATATTTATTGTACCTTTGTAGGCGATTATGGAGAATGTTATGAAAAAGTGGAGATTATGGTTGCCAGATGTGCTGGTGGTTGTGGCGTTTGTCGTCATATCGTTTGCGTACTTCTTCCCTGCGGACTTCGAGGGTAGGGTGCTTTACCGACATGATGCCTCGGCAGGTCGTGGTGCTGGCCAGGAAGCCATGGAGTATTACCAGCGGACAGGCGAAAGGACGCGATGGACGAATGCACTGTTTGGCGGTATGCCTACTTATCAGCTGTCGCCGTCGTACCACTCGACGGAGTTGTTGACGGATGCTACGACGGTGTATCACCTGGGACTGCCAGAAAACGTGTGGTATGTTTTTGTATACCTGCTGGGATTCTATATTCTCTTGAGGGCCTTCGACTTCCGTCAATATCTGGCGATGCTGGGCGCTATTGTGTGGGCGTTCTCGAGCTATTTCTTCATCATCATTGCCGCAGGACATATCTGGAAGGTGATGGCGCTGGCTTATCTGCCACCGATGATTGCCGGTGTGGTGCTGGCTTTCAGGGGAAAGTACCTGTGGGGCATGCTCGTTACTGCTGTCTTCGGGGCCTTTGAGGTGTTGGCAAACCATGTGCAGATGACGTACTATTATCTGTTTGTCATCGTGGGCTTGGTCGTGGCATTTTGCATAGATGCCCTACGAAAGAAGGAATACAAGCATCTGCTGAAGGCTACGGCTTCGTGTGTGGTGGCTGCAGCGATAGCTATCTGTCTGAACCTGTCGAGTCTGTATCACACCTGGCAATATGGTCAGGAGTCTATGCGTGGCAAGAGCGAGCTGGTGAAAGAGCATGCCGAGAACCAGACGAATAGCGGACTGGATCGTGACTACATCACACAGTGGAGTTATGGCATCGATGAGACATGGACGTTGCTGGTGCCCAATGCCAAGGGTGGCTCGCACCATATCCACCTGAGCGACGAACAGAAGGCTATGCAGAAGTGTGACCCCGAACTGGCAGAGTATGTGGGCCAGTGGTATCTCTACTGGGGTGACCAGCCGTTTACTGCAGGTCCTGTGTATGTGGGTGCCTTTGTACTAATGCTGTTCATCTTGGGACTGTTTATCGTAAAAGGTCCGATGAAATGGGCACTTTTGGTTGTTACCATCCTTAGCATTCTGTTGTCGTGGGGCAGGAATTTCATGCCGTTTACCGATTTCTTCATCGACTACGTGCCGATGTATGCGAAATTCCGTACGGTTTCATCGATACTGGTCATTGCAGAGTTTACCATTCCGCTGCTGGCTATGCTGGCGCTGAAGAAACTGATTGACGAGCACGGTGAGACAGCACTCCGCAATATCGTCATTGCCTATGTGCTGACGGCTGGCGTGGCGCTGGTGTTTGCCTTGATGCCCACAGTATTCTTTGACTTCACGTCGGCTAACGACGTGGCACAGTTGAAAGGAATGTTGCCCGACGAGTATCTGGCACCATTCTTGGAGAATGTTGCCAAGGTGCGCATGGAGGTCTTTACGGCAGACTGCTGGCGCACGGTGCTAGTTATCACCATTGGCACGGGAGCCTTATTATTATATAGGTACAAGAAACTGCAGGCATCGTGGACAGTCGGTGTACTGACGGTGCTGTGTCTAGTGGACATGTGGACAGTGAACAAACGTTACCTGAACGACGCGATGTTTGTGTCGAAGACCGTTCGTGAAGAGCCTATGCCCAAGTCTGCGTCCATCGACCATATCCTGCAAGACCAGACAAAGGACTTCCGTGTGCTGAATCTGGCCAGCGACACCTTCAACGAGAACGAGACATCGTTCTATGTGAAAAGCATCGGCGGCTATCATGCTGCTAAGTTGCGCAGGTATCAGGAGCTGTCGGATGCCTGCATACGTCCAGAGATGAACAAGCTGGCGCATGCCATTGCTGAGGCTCAGGGCGATATGACGAAGGTAAATGGCGACAGCCTGTATCCCGTTTTGAACATGCTGAACACCAAATACTTCATTGTGCCCTTGCAAGGCGGTCAGACGGTGCCCTTGGAGAATCCGTATACCTATGGCAATGCGTGGTTTGTGGACAAGGTGCACTATGTGGACAATGCCAACGAGGAACTGGAGCTGACAGGAAAACTGCCCCTGCGTCATGAGGCTGTGGCAGACAAAAAGTTCCAAAAACAACTGGGCAATGCCGTGGAGCAGGACACACTGAGCGTGGTGCGCCTTACGGCTTACGAACCCAATAAGCTGACTTACGAGGTGAATTCCGACAAGGGTGGCGTCGTGGTGTTCTCGGAGGTGTATTATCCTGGCTGGACGGCAACTATCGATGGCGAGGAGCACGAGCTGGGACGCGTAGACTACGTGCTTAGAGCCCTGCAGGTGAAGCCCGGCAAGCATGAGGTGGTGCTGAGTTTCTTCCCCAAGAGCATTGACCGCACGGAGACCATCGCCTATGTGGCCTATGGTGTGCTGTTGCTTATTCTGATAGGTGGAATCGTTCGAACGAGCGGTGTCCGTACCAAACGACAACGCCCAGACACAACAAAGGAATAATGAACGATACATTGGTGTGGGGCAGTCCCCATACTGTGAAGTTCCACTGAATGATTATGGCCTGAATGGGAGGGAAGAACGAACCACCCAGGATGGCCATAATCAGTCCTGCACCAGCAATCTTGATATGCTCCTGTTCTACGTCTATCAGGGCGATGCCATAGATGGTGGGGAACATCAGCGACATACAGGCACTGACAATGACGAGGCAATACAAGCCGTTGCGGTCGGTAAACAGGATGACACCCAGCACGGCCACGATGGCCACAATGCCCATGACCGCCATCATTCTGCTGGGCGAGAAGTGTCGCATCAGTGAGGTGCACACAAAACGTCCCAGGGCAAAGAATGCCAGAGCCACGATGTTGAACTGCTGCGCCAGCACCTCTGCAGCCTGCTCCGTCATTCCCTCAGCGGTGAACACCCTGAGACCATACTGGATGATATACGTCCAGCAGCAAACCTGTGCTCCCACATAGCAGAACTCGGCAATAACTCCCTCGCGATAGGTTTTTTGTTTCATCAATCCCCTGAGAATTGACAGCGTGCCCTGAGAGGTGTGGATATCAGTGTCCTTAGGCATCTTGTGGAGGGCTATCAGCACCAGCATGATGACCACGATGGCACCGATGTAGATATAGGGCTGAATCATGATGCCTAGGTCGTGGTCCTTGATGATATCAAACTGCTGCTGGGGCAACCTCATTCGCAGGTAGTTCTCCATGGGATTGATGCGAGCCTGAACGGCCATAGCTATCAGCATGCCAGCAACAGACCCCAGCGCATTGAAGGCTTGAGCGGCGTTCAGTCGCTGGATGGCGTGCGGCTTGGAGCCTAAACTGTAGATATACGGATTACAGCTTGTCTCTAGAAACGACAGTCCGCAGGTCAGCACGAAATAAGCCGTCAGGAATGGGTAAAAAGCGCCAATCCATCGGGCAGGGATGAAGAATAGCGCTCCGGCAGCATACAGTGCCAGTCCGAGGACGATACCCCATTTGTAGCTGTATTTCTGGATGAAGATAGCAGCAGGGAATGCCAGGCAGAAATATCCTAGATTGAACACCACAGGCACTAATGATGCCTCTGTGGTGCTGATGCGGAAAATCTTAGAGAAAGCATTCACCATCGGTGTCGTCACGTTATTGGCAAACCCCCACAAGGCAAAGCAGGCTGTCACCAGCACCCACGCCGTCAGGTATTTCTTGTCTTCAATGCGAAAGAAGTTGTCTTTAGTCATGATAGGTAGTATATTTTTTAAGTTCTGGGTGCAAAGATAGAAAATATTTGTGAATTACCAACGAAGATTTCTGAAATATTTTGTATCTTTGCCGAGAAAAACTGAAATACGATGAAAAAACTGTTGTCGTTGCCACCGAATTTGGTGGAATGCTTTCATGAAGTGACGGGGCTGTCGAGGGACGAATTCTTCTGTACTCACGACCCGATAGGTCATAAGCTGGGGTCGGGTGGAGGTACCACGTGGCTGTTGCAGCAGGCCAAAGACTGGCTGAATGGTGAACGGTGTATCATACTACATGCCGGAGGACGCAGCCAGCGACTGCCTGCCTATGCCATCAGCAGTAAAGTGTTGACGCCTATTCCCGTATTCCGATGGGAGCGAGGACAGAAACTGTCGCAGACACTGCTCGACTTGCAACTGCCGCTCTATGAGCGTATCATGGAACAGGCTCCGAAGTCGCTGACGACAATGATTGTCAGTGGCGACGTGTATATCCGTGCCGCTGAGCGCATTGGTCAGGTGCCAGAGGCCGACGTAGTATGCTATGGCTTGTGGCTTGACGCGTCGATAGCCAAGGACCATGGGGTGTTTGTGAGCGACAGACAGACGCCCAACGTGCTGAAGCAGATGGTGCAGAAGCCCAGTGTGGAGCGCCTCGCCGATTTGCAGAAAGACCATTTCTACCTGACGGACATCGGCATTTGGCTGTTGAGCGAGAAGGCCGTGAGGTTGCTTGCCAAGCGAAGCATGGATGCAGGAGGAACAGGCATTCGCGAGTACGACCTGTATTCAGAGTTTGGCTGTGCGCTGGGCACTGACCCTACGATAGTTGATCAAGAACTGCAGGAATTGACTGTGGCCATCGTACCATTACCAGGCGGTGAGTTCTATCATTTTGGCACGTCGAGAGAGATGATCTCGTCGACAATGGCCATCCAGAATATCGTCAACGACCAGCGTGACATTATGCACCACGACCGCAAACCGCACCCCAGCCTCTTCGTGCAGAATGCCGAGATAGGCTACAGGTTGACGGAGCAGAACTATAACATCTGGATAGAGAATAGCTATGTGGGCAGCGACTGGACGCTGACGCATGATAATGTGGTGACGGGAGTGCCCAAAAACGACTGGAAACTGACACTTGGCCCTGGCGAGTGTATCGACGTGGTGCCTGTGGGTGACAGCGACTATGAGATTCGCCGCTATCATATCGACGACCGCGTGGACAGTGATGAGTTGGCGACGAAAGCCAACCTGAAGCGCCTCTTTGCCCAGCGTAGGGAACTGCGTCGCAGCAACTGGACGGCACTGGCCAAGAACTGGCAGCATAGCGTGTTCTATCAGCTGGACCTTGAGGATGCTGCCAGACAATTCCAAGAGGAGAAGATACCCCTGCCAGCGCCCGTCAACAGCGATGCGCCAATGATGACGCGCATTCATGATGCCATGTTCCGTGGTGACAGTCAGCAGGCCTTTGCGCTATTAAGAGAGGGACTGCTTTCTTCCGGAATATCCGGCAATTCCGGCACGACTCCACGTCTTTCGGTCTTTCCCGACCAGATTGTCTGGGGTCGCTCGCCAGTGCGCATCGACCTTGCTGGCGGATGGACAGACACACCGCCATATTGTCTGATGGAAGGTGGAAGGGTGGTGAATATCGCCATAGAACTGAATGGCCAGCCACCCCTGCAGACCTACGTCAAACCTTGCAAGGAGCATCATGTCATCCTGCGTAGCATTGACCTCGGAGCTATGGAGCGCGTGGAAACGTATGAGCAGTTGGCCGATTACAACAAGGTGGGCTCACCTTTCAGCATTCCAAAGGCTGCCCTGGCCCTGGCAGGTTTTCTGCCTGGTTTTTCGGCAGAACACTATCCATCGCTGAAGGCCCAACTCGAAGCTTTTGGCAGTGGCATTGAGGTGACACTCCTTTCTGCCATCCCCGCAGGCAGTGGTCTGGGCACCAGCAGCATCCTGGCATCAACGGTGCTGGGGGCTGTCAGCGACTTCTGCTCACTGGCGTGGGACAAGGCTGAGATAGGTCGTCGTACGCTGATGTTGGAACAGCTGCTGACTACGGGAGGTGGTTGGCAGGACCAGTTTGGTGGTGTCTTAGGAGGTGTGAAACTGTTGGAGACCCAGCGAGGCTTCGACCAGAACCCGCTGGTGAGGTGGTTGCCCGACGACCTCTATACCCAACCTGAATATCAGCAGTGCCACCTATTATATTATACAGGCATCACACGAACGGCCAAGACCATTCTGGGCGAGATTGTGCGCAGAATGTTTTTGAATCATGGTGGTGAGATAGCACAACTCAGGGCGATGAAGGCTCATGCCATGGATATGTATGAGGCTATCCAGCGTCAAGACTTCCAAGAGTATGGCCGATTGATTGGCAAGACGTGGCAGCAGAACCAGCGTATGGACAGTGGCACCAATCCTGAAAGCGTACAGCGTATCACGCAGTTGGTAGACGACCTCTGCCTGGGTTATAAACTGCCAGGTGCTGGTGGTGGCGGCTATCTGTATATGGTGGCCAAAGACCCTGAGGCAGCAGCCCGCATCAAACAAATACTGAACAGTGCACAGCCCAATGCCAATGCGAGGTTTGTAGAGATGACGCTATCGAAGAAAGGATTGCAGGTGTCTAGGAGTTAAAGTATGGAATTTCGGACGATAGTCGATATTGGAAAGGCGGGCTTTGAGGTGCAGCCCTGCGAGGAGATGCTCTTCGTGGGCTCCTGCTTTGCCGATGAGATGGGAAAGCGCTTCAAGGACGAAGGCTTTCCTGTGGTGGCCAATCCTTACGGCGTGATGTATAATCCTGCCAGCATCCTGCATACTATCGAGAAATACGAGGGGAAAGCTCGTGTCGTTTTCCTGACTTTAGGCACTAATCACGTTTACAGGCTGAAAGAGACAGGCGAGATTGTGGACAACTGCGAGAAGCGTCCGCAGAAGCTGTTTCGAGAAGAAGAACTCACTGTGGGCGAGTGTGCTGACTACCTGCAGCGAGCCATCAGCCTGCTCAAAAACCGTCGTCCTGATGTGCAGGTAGTGCTGACAGTCAGCCCTATCCGCTATCGTAAATACGGCTATCACGAAAGCCAAGTCTCCAAAGCCACGCTGCTGCTGGCAGTGGAAAGCCTTGTCGCCAGTGGTTTTGCCACTGGTCATCTCTTTTACTTCCCTGCCTATGAAATCATGATGGACGAGTTGCGCGACTACCGCTTCTATGCCGCTGACATGCTGCATCCCTCGCAGCAGGCTGTGGACTACATCTGGGAGCGTCTGGTAGACTGGTGCTTCTCCAAGGAGGCAAAGGCTTATCTGGACGAGTGGCGACCTTTGAAGCAAACCCTGGCGCATCGTCCTTTCGACCCCGAATCAGAGGAATATCGTACCCTGATGGATAAAACTATGTTAAAAGTCGCCGAGTTACGGAAAAAATACAGTAATTTTGCACTATGAATTACACCATAGAAAAGATAACGACGCTCATTGGAGCGCGACGCATTGGAAATGCTGATGCACAGATTGGGTGGCTGTTGACAGACAGTCGCTCGCTGAGTTTCCCTGAGGAGACCTTGTTTTTTGCCCTGAAGACAGCCCGCAATGACGGCCATCGCTATATTGAGGACCTGTATCGTAGGGGAGTCCGCAACTTCGTGGTAGAATCAGAGGCGCTCACCTCTCACCTCTCATCGCTCACCTCTTATACGGATGCCAACTTCCTCGTTGTGCCTTCGCCCTTGGCTGCCCTGCAGCGACTGGCTGAACGCCATCGCGACGAGTTCGACATTCCTATTGTGGGTATTACGGGCTCTAACGGCAAGACGATGGTCAAGGAATGGCTCTACCAGCTGCTGTCGCCCTCGATGAATGTCACCCGTTCGCCCAAGAGCTACAATTCTCAGATTGGTGTGCCGCTGAGCGTCTGGCTGCTCAACGAGCAGACACAAGTGGGTGTCTTTGAGGCAGGTATCAGTGAGTTGGGCGAGATGGAAAGTCTGCGCGACATCATACAGCCTACCATTGGCGTGCTGACCAATATAGGTAGTGCCCACCAGGAGAATTTCCGTACCCTGGAGGAGAAATGCATGGAGAAGCTGAAGCTGATGCAGGATGCGCAGGTCATTGTCTATAATGCCGACGACGACCTGGTAAGTCGTTGCATTCGCCGTGCAGGTTTCAAGGGTAAGAAGATTGGCTGGCGTCGTGAGGACATGATGGGACGCTATCAGTTTCCTTTTACCGATGAGGCCTCGTTGCAGTGCTCCTTTGCCTGTGTGGCAGTGGCAGAATATCTGGGTGTGACGCCTGAGGTGCTGGCACAACGCCTGGCCAACCTGGAACCCGTTGCCATGCGTCTGGAGGTGAAGGAAGGCCAGCATGGCTGTCTGCTCATCAACGACTCCTATAACAGCGACATCAACTCGCTGGACATCGCCCTTGACTTCATGGCGCGTCGTCAGCAAGGGCAACAGACCTCTCACCCCTCACCTCTCACCTCTCACCTCTCTAAGACGCTCATCCTTAGTGACATCTTCCAAAGCGGCATGAGTAGTTATAATCTCTATCGTGAGGTCAACAATCTCTGTATGGAGCGAGGCGTCAACAAACTGATTGGCATTGGTAAGGAGATAGGCAGTCAGCGTGGAGTGTTCTCTGTTCCCCAGAAGTCGTTTTTTGCCACGACGGAGGCCTTCCTGCAGAGCGATGACTTCCGTCAGTTGCACGACGAGATGATACTCATCAAGGGTGCACGTGTCTTTGGCTTCGACCGCATCTCAGAGCAGCTGGAGCAGAAGGTACACGAGACCATCCTCGAGGTGAACCTCAATGCCGTGGTCGACAACTTGAACTACTATCGCTCGTTCCTGAAACCTGAAACAAAGTTGGTATGCATGGTCAAGGCCGATGCCTATGGTGCTGGCGCTGTGGAAGTGGCCAAGACGCTGCAAGACCATCGTGTGGACTACCTGGCAGTGGCTGTGGCTGATGAAGGTGTGACACTGCGTCAGAACGGCATTACGCAGAACATCATGATTATGAATCCCGAGATGACGGCCTTCAAGACCATGTTCGACTATGACCTGGAGCCTGAGGTGTATAGTTTCCGATTGCTGGATGCCCTCATTCATGCCGCTGAGAAACAGGGTATTACAGGATGGCCCGTGCATATCAAGTTGGATACAGGCATGCATCGTCTGGGCTTCGACCCTGAGAAGGATATGGACGAGCTTATCCATCGTCTGCGCCATCAGAATGCCGTCATTCCACGCTCTGTGTTCAGTCATTTCGTGGGCTCCGACAGCGATGACTTCGACAATTTCTCGGCTATGCAGTTCAAGAAGTTCGACGAGGGCAGTCGTAAGTTACAGTCTGCCTTCAGTCACAAGATTCTGCGCCACATGGACAATTCTGCTGCCATTGAGCACTTCCCTGAGCGGCAGTTGGATATGTGCAGGCTGGGACTGGGCCTTTATGGCGTTGACCCCAGGGACAACCGCATGCTGCATACGGTCTCGACGCTGAAAACCACTATCCTCCAGCTGAGGAATGTTCCCAAGGACGAGACAGTGGGCTATAGCCGGAAAGGCGTTTTGACTCGCGACAGTGTCATTGCCGCTATTCCTATCGGCTATGCCGACGGACTAAACCGTCATCTGGGACGTGGCGCCTGCTATTGTCTGGTCAATGGTCAGAAGGCTCCATACGTGGGTAATATCTGTATGGATGTGGCTATGATTGACGTGACGGACATCGACTGCAAGGAAGGCGACAGCGTGGAGATTTTTGGCGAGCATCTGCCCGTCACAGTGCTCTCCGATGTGCTCGAAACCATTCCTTATGAGGTGTTGACGGGTGTCTCAGGACGAGTCAAAAAGGTGTATTATCAGGATTGAAAGCAAAAAAAATTAATCGTTTACGTGAAAATTCTCAATGCTCAATTCACAATTCTCAATTATTATTCGTACCTTTGCATCCGAAACTTTTGCAGACGAAGTCTAAAATTGTAACTTATCAAATAGTAAAATAATACAATGAGTTCAGTACAAACTACCAAAATGACCAACTGGCGTTGGGTGATGTGTGCGATGTTGTTCTTCGCCACGACTGTGAACTATCTGGACCGTCAGGTTCTGTCTCTTACTTTTAAGGAGTTTATTCAGCCCGAGTTCCACTGGACTGACAGTGACTATGGTACCATTACGGGTGCTTTCTCCGTGTGTTACGCTATCTTCTGTCTCTTCGCAGGAAAGTTCGTAGACTGGATGGGTACCAAGAAGGGTTATCTCATTGCCATCATCGTATGGTCACTCGGTGCCGTGCTGCATGCTGGTTGCGGATGGGTGGCCGTACAATTTGTGGATGGTGTCAACGACACTGCTACGCTGAAGGCTATCGGTGATGCCGTAGCATTGGCTGGTACAGACCAGACAGCTGTTGCTGATGCCTTGACGAAGTTTGGCGTGGCATCAAACACCCTGTTGGCTATCAGCAGCATTTCTGTATGGCTCTTCCTGGCTTGCCGTATGATTCTCGGACTGGGTGAGGCTGGTAACTTCCCTGCAGCCATCAAGGTGACTGCCGAGTACTTCCCCAAGAAGGACCGTGCCTTTGCTACCTCTATCTTCAATGCTGGTGCCTCAGTAGGTGCCCTTGCAGCTCCTGCCACTATCCCCCTGTTGGCCAAGAACCTCGGATGGGAAATGGCTTTCATCATTATCGGTGTGCTGGGCTTTGTCTGGGCAGGCATCTGGATTTTCGTCTACGACAAGCCCGCTGAGTCGAAGCATGTCAACGAGGCTGAGTTGCTGTATGTAAACCAGGACGAGGACGATAGCGAGGCTCAGGTGGCTGCTGACAAGGAAAAGCAGATGAGCTTTGCCAAGGCCTTTACCTACAAGCAGACCTGGTCGTTTGCCTTTGGTAAGTTCATGACGGACGGTGTATGGTGGTTCTTCTTGTTCTGGGCTCCTGCCTATTTCCAGGATCAGTTCCATCACAAGGCCAGCGATCCCATGGGTATTGCACTCATCTTCACGCTCTATGCCATCGTGACCATTCTGTCGCTGTTTGGTGGTTATCTGCCCAAGATTTTCGTCGAGAAGCTGGGAATGAATCCCTATGCTGGCCGTATGCGTGCCATGCTGATTTTTGCCTTCTTCCCCCTGCTGGCACTCTTCGCACAGCCTCTTGGCGACCACTTCAACAGTGCATGGTGGCCTGCTATCATCATCGGTCTCGTAGGTGCTGGTCACCAGGCTTGGTCTGCCAACATCTTCTCTACCGTTGGTGACATGTTCCCCAAGAGCGCCATTGCCACCATCACTGGTATCGGTGCCATGGCAGGTGGTGTGGGCTCGTTCCTCATCAACAAGGGCTCTGGCGTGCTCTTCGACTATGCAGCAGGACAGGGTGAAGCCTTCCAGTTCATGGGCTTCGACGGTAAGCCTGCCGGTTACATGATTGTCTTCTGCATCTGCGCTGTGGCTTATCTCATCGGCTGGATTGTCATGAAGGCCCTCGTGCCCAAGTACAAGCCCGTTGTCGTAGAAGACTAATGGATATCCATTATAGCTGTGACGCTTTGAACACCCAGTTCGGCTGAGCGTGGTGAGGCGGCAGCAGAGGAGACGGAGAAGGTATACTGCCCTTTGAGCAGCTTACTTTCTCCGTTTTCATTGACTGTCATCAGACGCTCAGCGGGCACGTCAATGGTGGCCTTCACTGTGGCATGAGGACGGACAGTGACATGCTTGAAGGCTGCCAGCTGCTGCAGAGGAGCCGTAGTGCCTGCGCCAGGGGCAGAGATATAGACTTGTACCAGCTCGTCGACTTCCCAGTCGCTGTCGTTCTGCAGGGTAAGGGAGGCTGTGGCACTACCAGCGACGGATTTGCTGGAAATATGATTGAGTGTAACCTGCAAGTCGCGATAGTTGACATGGCCATAGCTCAGTCCGTAACCGAAGGGGAAGAGGATATTCTTGGTCATATATTTATAGGTGCGCTCCTTCATGGAGTAGTCGTCGAAGGCAGGCAGCAGGTCGCCATCGGCAGGGAAGGTGACAGGCAGGTGGCCTGAGAAGTTAGCATCGCCAAAAAGCAGGTCAGCGAGGGCATAGCCACCCTCTTGACCGGAGTACCACGCCATGACGACGGCATCGGCCAGTTGGCAGACTTCACGCAAGTCCATGGGACTGCCACCCGTGAGCACAACGATGATTTTGTTCTTCTTTCTGGCACAAATCTGGCGCAGGTAGTTCATTTGGCTTTCAGGAATTCGGATGTCAGTGCGGTCGCCACGTTCAGAGTCTATGGATTCGCCCTCTTCGCCCTCGAGATTGCCGTTGTTGCCCATGACGATGATGGACGCCTCGGCACCGGCAGCCTCGCCGACGGCCCAGTTCATGGCGTTGCGTGTCGGCTGGTTCTCCAGCACGCCAGGCTTGTAGTTCACGGCAGTGCCGTCGCTCACCTTCGAGACGATACCCTGCAGGTAGGTGCAGTAGCGGTCGGACACTCCGTAATAGTTGCCCATAAGCCAGAAGGCGTCGGCAGCACCAGCACCAGTGATGTAGAGCGTTCGAAGGTCTTTCTTCAACGGCAAGGCCCCGTCATTCTTGAGCAGCACCATGCTCTCGCGGGCTGCCTGATGGGCGAGAGAGATGTGGTTTGGTGAGCCAATTTCTGCAAAGTGTACCTCGTTGTACGGACATTTGGGGTCGGGTTTGATGATGCCTAAGCGCAGACGCGTCATCATCAGCGGCATCAGGGCGTTGTCGATATCCTTCTCCGTCAGCAGCTTTTGTGCCAGCGCATCCTCCAGTGCCTTGAAAGTAGTGCCACATTCGATGTTCAGACCCGCCTTGACGGCGATGGCACAGGCTTCGGCAGCCGTCTTGGCTATGCCGTGTCCCTTATAGATGTCTCTGACGGCTCCGCAATCCGACACGATGTGTCCCTTGAATCCCCACTGCTTGCGCAGGATGTCCGTCAGCAGATATTTGCTGCCCGAAGCAGACTCCTTATAGACACGATTGTAGGCTCCCATGATGATTTCCACATGGGCATCCTGCACCAAGGTGCGGAAGGCAGGCAGATAGGTCTCCCACAAATCACGCTTGGAGGGTTCTACATTGGCGCTGTGACGTGTCACTTCTGGTCCGCTGTGTACGGCATAGTGCTTGCCACAGGCTGCCACCTTCAGGTATACGGGGTCGTTGCCCTGCATGCCACGCACAAAGGCTGAGCCCATGGTGCCAGTCAGGAAGGGGTCTTCGCCCCATGTCTCCATGCCGCGTCCCCAGCGAGGGTCACGGAAGATGTTGACATTCGGACTCCAGAAAGTCAGTCCTGTATAGCGTGAGAAGTTTCCATTCTTGCGGGCAATATTGTATTTGGCACGGGCCTCCATGGCTATGGCGTCGCCAATCTGTTCGATGAGCCAAGGGTTGAACGTCGCTGCCATTCCGATGGGTTGTGGGAAGACGGTCGCCCTTC
>JAEEGL012165069.1_pt1 | contig 13365 bp, 7 predicted proteins | sample 9134231 | NCBI WGS metagenome assembly JAEEGL01 (sample SAMN16246548, study PRJNA631951) | gut metagenome | biome: gut microbiome; feature: rumen; material: fiber-attached | host: Bos | place: Iran: Karaj | collected 2018-10 | reverse complement strand
TTATATAAATATTATCATTATTATATATTTTATTTTTTTTATTTTTATTATTAAAATTAATTATTTTCATAAAAATATAAAAATTAATTAAAATAATATATTTAAAATTTAAATTAAAAAAAATTTTAAAATATTAAAAATAAATTAAAATTAAAAAAAAAAAAAAAAAAAAAATTTAAAAAAAAAAAAAAATTAAAAAAAAATAAAACTCAAAAAAATAAAAAAAAATAAAAAAATAAAAACTTAAAAACTTAAAAACTTAAAAATTAAACATTAAAAAATATTAATAAAAAATAATATATAAAAAAATTAAATTAAATTAAATTAAAAAAAAAAAAAAAAAAAATCCAAAAATATAAATAATAAAAAACCCAAAAAAAGCCCATATAAAAATAAACAAATGGTAGACAAAGTAACAACAGAAGACATATACAAATACTATGCGAACGTAATGGATTACTTCCGTGTAATATCAGCAATGTATGCATTTTACATAGCAAAAACATCTCCAGTTCTCTTTACAATAACATATTTCATATCATTTATCTTAGATGCCTTTGATGGTAAGGTCGCAAGAGCATATGGTCAAAAATCAAAATTAGGAGCAACACTTGATATGGTAACAGATAGAATATCAACAGCAGGTTTATTATGTGTATTATCTGGTTTTTATAGAAGTTGGTCAACTGCTTTTGTTTATTTAATCATGCTTGATGTTGGTTCTCATTGGTTACAAACTCATTCTGCTTTCTTAGTTGATGTCAAAAGTGATAATCATAAAAATTTAGAAGAAAAATTCTGGATTTTAAATTTTTATTATAAAAATCGTTATGGTTTAGGTATTGTTTGCCTTGGTGCTGAAATTTTCCTTTTAATGTTGTATTATTTACATTTTAATCAATGGTTATATGATAATATTATTTTTAAATTCTTTTTATTAGTTAATTTTGCTATTTATGCTCTTAAACAATTCATTTCTATTGTTCAAATTTTTGGAGCTAGTGGAAGAATTGCTAATTTTGATGCTAAAATTGCTACTGAAGAATTAACTCAGAAGAAAACTGGTTAAATATTCTTTTTCTTTTTTTTTATTTTAATAATTGATTTTAATTTAATAAAAAAAAAGTTTATTTTGCAATTATTAGGTTTGTGGAATAGGCTTTTTTTTTTATTGGATTTAAATAATTTAAAATAAATTTTTAAATGAGTTTGTATATATGTTTTTTTTGTTTTTTTTTATATTTTTTATATTTTTTATATTTTTTTTAATGTGGTTTATAAGGGGAAAAGGGGTTTAATGTGACCTTTTGTTTTTTGTTAATTTTTAAATTTTTTTTTTTTTAAATATTACCTTTTAATTTTTTTTATAATAAGATATTATTTTAAATTTAAATTTAATAATTTAAATTATTATAAAAATAAGAATTTTTTCTTTAATTCAGACAGTATGAATACTTAACTCTCATTTAAAATCAAGTTAAAAATTATTTTTCATCATTAATAAAAATAATAATTATAAATTAATTTAATTTATTTTTATTCAAATATAAAATTTTTTTTATGGAAATCTGATTATTTATTTTTGTAAACGTTCAAGTAATTTATATAAAACAAGAGTAATTCCTTCTTCATCTTGGGGATGATTTAAATTATTATTATGATAATTACTATTTAAATCATCATCTTTAAGATCATCTAAATCTTCATCTTCTTCTTTAATAACATTTAATTCTTCTTTTTTTTTATTTTCTTCTTCAATTTTATTTTGTATTTTATTTTTTAATTTCTCAGACAACCAACTTAAAAAAGTATCAACAGCAAGACTTGAACAACCTAATTTTTTCATTTTATCTAAATAAACTTTAACTTCTTTTCTACTATTACATCTACTAATTGCTCTACTTAATTTTTCAATTAAATAATTATAAGTAGTGTCTAAATCAATTAAAATTTCATAATCAATTTTTCCTAAATCACAATCTCTTATTTTATTAACTAATTCAATACATTCATCAAATTTTTCATTATCAATTAATACTCTTAAATTTTCTGATTGTTCTTCTAACCATTTTTTTCCTTTTTCTTTTGGATGTAAAAAATCTTCTAAATCAAAATTTTCTTCTATTAAATCCATATCACCAACTGGTTCAAATTTATAAATATTTGATTCATTATTATTATTTTTTTCTTCATTTTCATCTTTTGTTTCTTTTAAATATTTACTATAATTAAATGAAAAACTTTCTACATCTTTTCTTAAATTTTGAATTAAATTTGAATATTCTTTTTCTGCTTCCATTGCATTTGAAATATTTTTATCTATTTTATCAACATATTTACCTATTGAAATAAATGTTTCATAATTATTTAATAAAATGTCTACAAATTTTTCTGATGAATTTTTATATAATTTTTCTGTATTTTTTAACATATTTTTAACATCTTTTAATCTTTGTTCTTTATGATCAAATGCAAATGATTTTTCTAATAAGGAATCTGCAATATATTTATCTGGTGAAAAATTATCTCCTCCAAATTTATCTATTTCATCTAAATTTTCTAATATTAATGATTGTCTCATTTTTAAGTTTATGTTTATTTAAATTAATTTCACTTTAAAAAATAAAAAAAATAAATTATGTAAATACTTCAATATTAATTTTATTTTTATTTTGCTTTTATCATTTTTAAAAATTTATGATTTTTATTCTTCATTTTCTAATAAATTATAATCATTAATTACACTATTTATAAATCTATAATTAAATAAACCAAAATATAATTCATTCATTGTATTTACATTCCATGCGCCATCTTCTCTTATATTTATTTTATATAAATCTTCACTATTTTTATTTCTTCCTTTATTTAATAACTTTAATTTTTTTGACCAATGAATTCTTTCTTCATTCATTTTATCAAATAAATCAAAATGAATTTTATTTAAATTTTTATTTGTTATTATTTTTCTATTATTATTTGTCGTTTTGTGTATTTTATTTGTATTTTTGTCAAAAATAAACATTCTCCTATATAATTTTGGGACTGATGAAGATTTTTTTAATTCTTTTTTTTTTAATATTGGGAAATATTTAGATATAAGTGGTTTTAAAAAATGCCTAATTTGTGAGTCATCATTTAATCTTTGAGTTACTGATAAATTATTATAATTAAAGCCCTCATTAATTAATTGTGAAATTTTATTTATTGGAATTTTTGAAGAATTATATTTTGATATTGTTTTATTTTCTTTTAATTGTTCTATGCTTTTTTGTTTTCTTTTTTCTCTTATTATTTCTTTATAATAAAAATCATTATTTTTCTTTGATATATTATTTTTTACTATTACATTTGCTGAATTATTTCTAAATATTGAAATATTTTTTTCTAAATCATGAACTAAATTTTTAAATTTTTGTTTTCCTGATTTGATATCTTTCATTCTATTATTTTCATATAATGGTTTTTTATTTATTTTATGATATAAATTTTTTGAACTTGTTGAAATTAATGGTTTTGATTGCATATTTAACATTTCTTTAATAAAATTTTCTGATCTCATTTTTTCTAAATGATATTGTCTCTTTTTTTCATATTCTTTACTTCTTTTTATAAATTCAAGTTCTGCTATTTTCTTATTATTATTACCCTCAAATGATAACTTTTCATTTTTTTGATTTATATTATTTTCTTCAATGAATAAAAAATTATCATTTTTTATTTCAGTAATATTTTTATTTTTATTATTTTTTATATTATTAATATTATCATTATTATCATTCTTAAAATTGTAATTATTGAAATTATTTTTATTATTATTTTTATTAATATTTTTATCATTATTATTAGGTTTAATATTTCGAGTATTATTATTTATTAGTTTTTTTAAACTACTTGGATTTTTTTTCTCTGAATTTTTTTTGGTACTATTATTCAAATTTAGAATGATATTTTTTTGACTATCATCAATTGAATTTTTGATTGAAGTTTCCAAATCAATTTTTAAATTATTTATATTATTAGAAGAATCAATAACTTTATCAATTGTTGATATATTATTTTTATTTTCATCATTAGTATAAGTTAATTCTTTTTCATTTATACTATTTTTTTGATTTGAATTATTTTCATAATTAAAATCAAATTCTAAAATTGGAGTTTTTGGATTCATAAATTTTGATTGCCTTCTCTGAGTATTTTTAGAATCAGTCATTGTCATTATTATACTTTTTTTTGTAGGATTATTAATTGAATTTTTTCTTTCTTTTGATATAGAGTTTTTTCTTTGTGAAATATAATCTTTTTCTTTAATTGTTGAATTTATTAATGAAAATAAATCCTCTTTTTTTCTTTCAGTTTCAACTGATTTATTTTTCTTTTTGTCTTTACCATATTTTAATGCATAATAAATTTTTGTAAAATTTTTTTCATTATCTACTAATATTTCTCTATTATTATTATTTATACTTTCTTCATCTTCATTTGAACTAATAATTTCATCAATAGGAAGTTCATTTGACATTTCTTTTTTTATTTTTTTTAATTTAGTAAAAAATTAAGTTAAATTATTTAATGCTTTATTAAAAAATTTTTTATAAATTTAATATGTGAATCATACGAATTTTTATTTTCTATATATTCAATTTTCTCTTTAGTTAACCATTTAGGTAATTTATTTATAATTTTTTCTTTTTTAAATCTTATATCAGTAAATATAATAATTGAATAATCATTATAATGTCTTATACATCTTCCAATAGTTTGATTTATATTTTTAATACAACTATTTTCATAATAATCATTTTCATATCCCTTTTCTTTTGAAATTTTTTCATGATATTTCATTTTTTCTCTTATTTCAATTGATTTAATATTTGAGTAAGGCATTCCAATAATAATTAAAATCCTACATAAATCATCATTAAAGTTAATTCCTTCACTTAATTTTCCTCCCATAACTGCAAAAATAATAGAATTCTTTTTCTTAGTTATAATATTTTCTTTATATAAAGAAAAAATATCTTTAGAAGTATTTTCTTCATAAAAAATATAATCTTTTGATAAAATTTTTTTTTTATTATTATATTTAATTACTCTATTTATAAAGTCATAACTAGGAAAAAAAATTCCAATTCCTTTTCCTTTAAAATTCTCTTCTAATAATTCATAATAATTTTTAATATATAATAATAAATTATTAATATTCCTCATTCCATTTTTTTTCATATTTTCAAAAGTAAAAATGAAAGGTTCATTATTTGCATATATATCATTACTTAAAATAAATCCTTTAACATTACCATTTGGAATAATATGATCACCTTCAAATGAAATTATATTTTCTTTATTTATATTTTTACCAAATAAAGAATAAAAATCTTCAAAAGGTTTCATTGTTCCTCCTGCAAAAATTACTAATTTTGCTTCTGTAATTAATGAAGAAAATTCTCTTATTGGATTTAACATTAAATATTTTAATTTTGAATTTTCTTTTTCATATATTAAAATACCATCTGAATCTATATTTGTTAATCCATATAAAAATATTGATAATTTTGATAAAGGATTTGTAGAAATATATAAATTATATAAATTTCTTAATTTAATATTTAATTCTTTTTCTTTATTATAGTTCATTTGTGTTTTAATTAAATTTGATATTTTTGATATTGTTGATTGTTCTTTTTCCATTTGTAAGTATTTTTCATATATCCATTGAATTTTATTTTCCAATTTTGATTCATCTATAAATTTTATTAATTTAAATATATCATAATTATTAGCCTTTATTTCAATATAGAAATCACTTAATTGAATTACTTTTTCATTAATTAATTCATTATTTTTATCTTGTTGACTTATCCATGAAAGTAAATTATTACATATTTTAATTAATTGTTTTAAATTTAAATTATTATTTGATTTCAATCTATTTGAATATTTATCAAAATAAATAACAATCCCAAAACAAACAGAAAAAATTTCCTGATAACAAATATCAGTATTAGAACAATTTAAAACACTTTCAATAATATTATGTGCTTCATCAAAGATAATAACTTTATTATTAATATCAATTTCCAAATTATTCCTAATTCTTTTATTAATTATATTATTATAAGGTAAAATAACAAAATCACTTTGTTTAATAGAATTTTTACATGAATAATAAGGACATGCATTAATTTCTTCAGATAATTTAAATAAATCTTCAATATCTTTTATATCAATTAAAATTTCTTTTGAGCATAATTCTTCAACATTATTTGAATGATAAATACATTTAGTTTTTGATTCACTATTTATTTCATTACATTTATTATTTATATATGACAAATTATTTTTCCCATTATTTATTGCTTTATTTATACATAAAAATTTTCTTGATGCTAAAAATGAAAATGAAAAGTCAAATTGAGTTTTATATTTTTCTATAAAATAATTTCTAATTTTTTTTCCTTCATTTATTACTTGAAATATTTGTGAATGTGTTCGTGTACAAAAAAAAATTTGATTTGGATTTGATATTATTTCTTTTTTAATATTCTCTTCATAATCAATTAACATTTTATTATCTTCATTTTTATTTCTTTTTAAATTACTTGTTATCTTATTTAATATTAAATCAACTTTATTTGAAATATTATTTTCTTTTTTATTAATACTTTTATTTTTACCAAAATCATTAAACCAATCATCATCATTTTCTTCAAAGTTATCATTATTATTAATATCATTTTTTATTTTTGATAAATATTTCATTGCAGTTCCTAATAGCATTAAAGTTTTTCCTGTTCCAGTTGGACTTTCCATTAATAAAATTTTAATTTTATTATTATCATTTAATCCTTTACATAAACCCTCATATAAAAAGTCCATAAATTTAACTTGAGCATTATACATTTCATATGGAAAATAATTTATTTCATTTTTCAAATTTTCACTTTCTTTTTTTTCCATTAACAAAAAAAAAAAATTAAAATAATAAATTTAAAAAAATAATTATTAAATAAAAATATTAATAAAAAATAAACATTAAAAAAAATAAATAAAAAATAAAAATTATATACAAAAAAAAATGAACATACCCAATTTCCCAAAAAACTTTCAACCAAAATTTAACACATTTCTCCAAAATCAACCTCAATTAGGAATAAATCAAGAAGAAAATTTAGATTTTCAAACTGAAGTATTAAACATAACAAAAATAAAAGAAGGATTATATTTAGGTGATCAAATATCAGGAACAAATTTAGATGTAGTAATTCAATTTAAATTAACACATATGATAAATTCAACAGGAAAACAAATAATAAATGCATGGGAAACAATAGGAATAAAATATTTAACATTAAATTGGGAAGAAAATCCAAATCAAAATTTATTTGATTCACTTGATGAAATATCAAATAAAATTTTTGATTTTATTGAAGATTCATTTATTAGAGGAGAAGGACTTTTAGTTTATTCTTTAAAAGGACAAAATCGATGTTGTATTGTTATTATAATTTATTTAATGAAAAAATATAAATGGCCTTTAAATAAATGTTTAGAATTTTTAAGAAATAGAAAACAAGATATTATTATTCCTAATTATTTTATGGAACAATTAAAAAATTTTGAAAGAAGAATGATTAAAAGAGGAGAAGGAATTATTTACATTCCTTGGTCTGAGGATAATTTAATTTCTAGTGATGAAAAATTGATGAGAAATACTTATGTCAATGGATTAAAAAATAATGTTAATAATGCAAAAATTATTTCTAGTAATTTCAAAAAGAAAAGACATATTGGATGGGCTGATTGTAATAATATTAAAAAATGTAGTTTAGAAGTTGTTAATTTAAATAAGGATTTGTTTTTTAAGAAAGATGTTAAAAATATTGTTTCTCATATTAAAATGAGACCAAGTAAAAGTTGTGTTAAGGGAAATAGGAAAAATAATTTGGAGAATTTTAATTATGAAGATAATGATTTTAATAAAAAAAATGAAGCGAGAAGTGGGAGTGTTAATCAAGGGAATAATAATAAATTTAAAAATGAAAATAATGTTTTTACTAATATTAAAACTATTAATAATAATAATAAAGTTAATTTTAATATGAATAATAATAATAATAATTTTCAAGGTAATAGATTAAAAAGTGATAATGTTAGTATGAAAAATAACTTTATAAAAAATAATAGTAATAATAATAAAAGTATAAATAATAATAATTTTGATAATTCTATACCAATTAATATATTAAATGCTGGAAATATGATTCAAAAAGAAAATATAAATTTGAATAATAATTATATGAAAAATATAAATTTAGCACATTCTTTACAACCTCCATTACAAAAAAATAATATGGGAAATTCTAATAATATTTATAATAATAATTTTAATAATGATAATGATGATGATATTAATAGTATGCCTTTTGGTTATACCCAAATGAATCCTTTACAAAATAATATAATGAATAATAATAATTGTAATCAAAAAAATAATAATGTTCAACAAAATAAGAATTTGAATGAAAATGATTTGATAAGAAATAATAATAATTTCAATAATACTTATTCAGGTCAACAACAAAATATATCATCATCAATAAATGAAAATAATAAAAATATGATTAATTATATTAATTATAATATCGGAAGTATAAATTCATTAAATCCAGCAAATATAAAAAATTATTCACATATGAAAGAAAATAACATTTTAAATAATCAAAATAATAATGACAAAGCAAAAATTATATATGCAGAAAAATATGAACAAATAATAAATAATAATATACAAAATATAATAATCAATCAAGATCCAAATAAACAAGAAATAAAAAGTATTACAAAAATAAAATCAGAAAATATATCAAATAACAATAATATCGATTCAGAAATAGGCCCAATTCCAAACATTAATTTTAATCAAACTCACAATAATTATAATGAGAATAATAAAATAATTCAAAATCAAAATACAAAACCACAAAGTAAAAAAATTCCCAAAAATAATGAAACCCAAAAAAATCCAAATATAAATAATTATAACAATTTCATAATGAACAAAATAAATAATCAAAATGATAAAATTTTAATCAATCCAGGAATAAAAGACAATAAAATTTTAAAAACAAGTGATTACACAAACACAAATTTAAACAAAAACAACAATTTCATGAATTATATACCAATAAATAGACAAGAAGAAATATACAACAATAAAAATAATACAAATAATCTTTTAATTAAAAATAATTTTTTAGAATATAATATCCTTGAAAAAAATAATATAACAAAACCAATAAATAACTTTAATCCAAATTTAATGAAAAAAACTCAAAATAAACAAAATACACAAACTCAATTAATAAATACAAAAAAATCAAATAACTTATACAATAGACCAAAAAGTCAAAATGGTCCAATTAAAATAAAGAATGATTACTCATTAAAAAAACCATCAACACCAGATCAAATAAGTCACATAAGAAATAATAATGATAACATAATTCAAAAATCAAAATATAATAATTTATACAATCCAATAAATCGTTCTCTTTATTCTGGAGCAAAAACTCCAAATAGAAATGATAATAATTTAATAAATAATAGACCATCAACAGCACCTCAAAAAGATAAAAATAAAATGTATGGAAATAATAATAGTTATAATAATAATAAATTTGGAAATAATAAAAAAGGTTTTAATAATAATTTTTCAGGTCCAAATAAAAGATTGCCTTCACCTCAAATTCATTCTAATAATATTTTGAAAACACAAAAAAATAATCCAAGATATAGGGCACCCTCACCTGTAATTAGGTCTGGGAATGCATTTAATAATATGGGAATTGGGAATATTAAAAGAAGTTCAAATGTTATGCAGAATAAGATATATTAGAAATTTTTTTTCCTTTTTTGTTTTTAACTTTTTTTTTTTCATTTTATTTATTATTAAATTTTATTTTTTAAATTTACTTTTTAGTCTATTTTTTTCATTTAAAAATAGTACAAAATAAAATAAAAAATAAATATGTATAAAATTCTGGAATATGAAATATGTTATTGTAAAATGTGTGAAAAAAAATATTCTGATTCAGAAGAAGAACATAAACCTCATATTTTATCTTGTGGAAATACTGTTTGTAATACTTGTATGAAAAAATTAATAGAAACACAAGGAGAAAAATGCTTTTTTGATAAAACTCATACTCATAATGATGATAAAACACTTCCACCAATTAATTATGCTTTTATTGATATATTACAAGATTTTCAAAAAAGTTTTCAAAGAATTGAAAAAGAGGGAAGAGTTCCTTTTAATAAAAGTGAATTTAAATGATTTTTAATTTAAATTAAATTCTAATATAAAATTTTATTGAAAATTTTATATATATATATAATATTTAATAAATATATATTATTTTATTATTTTAATCTCTACATTGTATTAATGTTAATTTAGTATTTTTTATAGACTTTTTAATTGTTCATAAACAAATTTATCAATTTTACAAACTTATTTTTTGTTTGGGTTAATTAATCTTTTTAATTGAATTACTTCTTCAATATCCTTTCCATAAAAGTAAATAATATAAATAATTAATTATAAGAAAAATAATTAAAAAGGATTTTTAAATTCTTCTATAATACTTTAATTTTTTTAATCATCTTTAACTTTAACTAAATCTAATTATTCAATTATATCAATATCAGAATATTTCTAATCAGTGTTTGTTTAACTAAAACCAAAAATAGTATATCAATATTATTTTATTGCTCAAAATGAAATTGAATAGTAATCTCTAGGAAAGTTTTTTATTTCATCATCTAATATTATATTTGAATTTTTATCTTTTATTATTTTAAAATATATTCTCACAATTTTTAAACACATGATTTATATTAGGAATTTGTTTATTTTTAACTTTCTCAATGTTTTGCCAAACAATATTTTATAATAATTTTCTTCTACACTAATTAAATTCTTTCAATTTCATCATATTTTCATAAATACTAAAATATTCAATATTATTAAAATAATTAATATCAACTTCATTTAATCGAGATTATTATATTTATAATACTATGGGAAATATCTCCTTTAATAATATATTTTTGTCAAATTGATGATTGAATATAATAAAGAAGAGGAATATTTTAAAATTAATAAATAAATTGTTTTTTTAATATATTTTAAGGCCTTGATAAATTTCAAAAGTTTTAATATCAATATTAACATAATTATCCATTTTTTATAATTAATTTGTGTGTAATATTTAAAAATTATTATAATTTATTTTTGTAGAATAAAAATGAAAACAAAAAATCAATTAGGATTTTTAAGTGCAAGAAATTATATTAAAGAAAAAAGAGAAATTGAAAATAATATTTTATTTCTTAAATTAAAAAACAATTTTATTCCTAGAATAAATAAAGAGCTGAAAAAGAAAATTTCAATTCGTAATTTAATACAAAATTTATATCCTGAAAAAAAAATGAAATACATTAATTCAAATGATGCAAAAAGTATGAGAAATAATATAAAAAATGTTCATTTAGAGGAGAAAAAAGATAAAACAAAATTTGATATTCTATTAAAAGATTCTTTCTCAAAAACAATATTTCACAATGAATTTATAAATAATCAATATATTTTACATAAAACTAATGATTCAATAAATAATAGTTATTATAAAAATAAAATAACTTTAAGTTCAAATAAACCAACAATAGTTCAAATGCATCATAAAAGAAGAACTAACTCAGTAGATAATGTGTGTAAAATTATGAATAAATCAACAAATACTGGATTCAGTGATTTTAAAAATGCTTATTTTCTTGTTTATAATAATGAATTGAATATAATAAAAAAGACAAATAGTATTAATAATTATATTAATAATTTTAAAAATAAAAATTTGAAAAATCCAAAAAAAACAAATAATATTAAAAATAAATACTTAAGATATATTGAAAATAATCTTCTAAAAAATAGAGCTAATTATATATTAAATAATATAAGTCCAAATAGAGGAGGAAAAGAGTCTTTAAGAAAATTATATAATCCAATGGCAATATGACTTTTTTTATGGTTTTTATAAATTATAATTATTTGTTAAGATTCTCTTTGAAAAATTTGGATAATTAGAGAAATTTTTATTTTTCATTCTTTCAGTTTTTATTACTTTTATAGGTATTTTATTTAAATTTGGTTTAAATGAAAAGTTTGCTTTATATATTTTTTTAATATTATTATCCTTACCATAATTTAATAATAAATTTTTTTCTTTATAATCTAAATAATCAAAAAGAGAAATGCATGATAAAACAAATTCATATTCATTTAAAGCATTATCTTTCTCATTCATCAAATTTAATACTGGAGTTATTATTTTTAATATATTTTTTGGAATTTTACTTGTATCAATATATATTCTAGAAATTAAACCATCTTCATCTCTATCTAAAGCATGAAATATTTTTTTAAATATTTCTTCTTTTTTATTTTGATAAATATTATTTGATGCTTGAGTTGTATGAAATTGTTTAGTTGAATTATCATTAAAATTGTTTAATTTTATTTTATCAGATAAATTATTTCTATAAAAATCTGCATAATTATATAATCTCATAAATGTTTCTGATTTACTATATTTTAAACTTTTATTATTATTATTTTTTTTATCTTTGTTTATTTCAGGTCTAAATGTATAAATATCTGAACTAATATTTGATTTTTTTAATTCATCTTCTTTTTTCTTTTCTCTTTTTTTAAAATCATCATATAATTTTTCATATCTATTTAAAGTATTAGAATCATGGTTTATGTTTTTATTCATATTTTTATTTTTTATAATATTAGGAATAAATGTGCATTCTTTTGAATGTTTTTTTCTTAAATTTTGAATTTTTTCTTCTAAATAAGATTTATAATTTGTTAATATTTGGTTATTATTATAATTTTTTTTATTTTGTTGTCTATATCTTTCATTTGATGAAGAATGTGTATTTATTTTTGGTTTAAATGTTGCAATTTCATCAAAACTTTTTTCTAATTCTTCTTTTAATTGAGAAATTTTTTTGTTTTTTTCATTTACATACATTATATTTTTTGAATAAAAACTATCAATATAATTCTTATATGAAAGAGAACTTTTACTTGTCATTAATTTTCTTCCTCTACTTGAATTAGTTAATATTGGTTTATAATTTGATTTTTCATTTTGTATTCGTTTTAATAATTGTAAATGAGAATCATAATCTAAATTATATTTTAAAGAGAAATCATAAACTAATCTTTTAATATCTGTATTTTCATATACAGTTATTTTTTCTTTTTGATTTTCTGTTAATTCAACTTCTAAT
>JAEEGL011337113.1_pt1 | contig 13365 bp, 8 predicted proteins | sample 9134231 | NCBI WGS metagenome assembly JAEEGL01 (sample SAMN16246548, study PRJNA631951) | gut metagenome | biome: gut microbiome; feature: rumen; material: fiber-attached | host: Bos | place: Iran: Karaj | collected 2018-10 | reverse complement strand
CCGGCGCGGGATCGAGCTTTCTCGAAGGTGTCGCGAATGCCGTAACTAACCATGCAAGAACAAGCGGGATTATTATCGTGAAGAATACGATTGAACCATAGCTCGTATATGTGTAATTGAACAGACTTCTCTCAATATTCTTTATAGCGACTCCGTAAGCTCCGTTGCCGAGATAATCGATATTTCTGCGGAACAGATATGAGCATTCATCGTCAGATACCGCAAAATGCGCCGTACCGTATGTGTAAAGCCAGAAAAATCTCTGTCCGGGCTCATCAAGAGTCAGGTCGACAAGAATGCATATGCCTGAATTGTTCTGCAGCGGAACAGTCTTGACGTTCTTCATGTAGAAATCTTCAGCAAATCTCTTCTCATCGTCATCAGAATTGGAATAGCCTGCGCCCTTGTCTCTCGTGGTAACGACAACGACACTGATGTCCTTTTCCTTGGAAAGATCTTTTGCAAGCTTTTTGATATCTTCCTCTTCCTGTTCCGTAAAGATATCCGCATCGTCGATGACCTTGACCGTCTTTTTGGGAGACAGGTTCATGAAGATATAGAAAACGATGCTCGCGATCACGATGCAGATAAGCGTGACGCCTACAGTGATCGAAGCGCCGTTAAGTTCCGAGAAAACAGAGAGCTTGGGGCCCTTGTTCTGATTATTCATTTCATTGATATCCAGATGTTCACTCATCCCCAGAACCCCCTCATGATAAGGCCCAAAATGAACCTGGTGATAACTGCCAGTATCGCAAGTACGATAAAGAAGAACATCATCTTCTTAACAGGGCTTACCGGAACATCGCCGGCAACTTCGCCCGTCTGCCCGTTCATTGCGAAGTAATAGAATTTCTTATGGTATTTGTAAGAAAGGAACCAGACAGGAAGGAGCGCATATGACGCATCCATTGAATCTATCCTGCTCTTGTTTTTCTTGATCTTATAGCTTTCGTATGCACCTGTCAGAGAGCCCTTGAGCATCTTGTCGATACCCTGCATTCCGCGCTTTGTCGCACGTGTAGCGAGATCCTGCGGATTAACGTCATATCTGTCCGCATAAAAGCCCGGAAGGAATCTGTAGTCGTACGGAATGAGTCCGTTGAAATTGAAGGGCTCGATCGCTTCCATCAGTGAATCGTCAATTCTCGTCTCACCGTCAAGAGGAAGGTTCTTCCATCTGAGATTTGCCTTGCGCTCCCAGGTATAAGTCTCGATGATCTTCTGCTGATAACCGTGCTTGACCTTCTCGCCTGTACCTTCGGCATCTATCGTTGCCTTGATATCGAAAAGCCAGAACGGTACATAAAGTCCGGTCATCTTGGCAACATTCTTCTTTGAGACAAAGCCGAACGGTGTCCACTTACCCTTGCCTGCCCACTTGATGAATGCCTCTTCTGCCGACTCTCTCGAATACTTGAACGGGATCATGTACTGGGGCTGGAACTGCTCCGTAAGTCTCTTGCCGACAAGTGCCGGAGATCCGCAGAAAGCGCAGAAAGTTGCAGCTGTATGTGAATCGGTAACGATCTTGGCGCCGCACGCATTGCAGACGAATTCCGTCTGCTCCGGAGCGGGTCCGCCGGGCTGCTGAACCTGCTGCTCTGCAGTCTGCTGAGTATGCTGTTCTGCTGTCTGCTGTGCTGCTGTCTGCTGTGCTGCCGGTGCCGCCTGGGCTTCCTGTGCGCCATCAGATGCGAGCTTCTTCTTTTCAAGTTCTTCAACTACTGACTCAATAGATGAAGGATTGAAAGAAGCACCGCAGAAAGCGCAGTCGAGCTTTTGGGTATCGGCATTAAGTGTTAGATTTGACCCGCAATTCGGGCATTTGATCGTATCTGCCATATCTATCCCTCCCGATTATTGAGTATATCACAAAAGGATTTTCAGTTTAACCGCAAACGGGTCCGATATGCGGACAATTAGCGGCAGTTTCGGTGCGCTGTCTTTTCAGGAATCATAAGAGCAAACAAGGCTGTGAACAGATCAGATCCGGGTGTCCAAAAGCGCCTTCAATGTCTTGACGTGACTCTTAAATGAGTGCGGATATTCAATGCTCTTGAACTCTACGCCTTTGCGCTTGCAGATGATCTCTACGAACATATCGGCAATTTCGGGATTCTTAAGAAGCACGGGGCCCAGGAGGCTTATGCCGAGAAGGTTATTCTTCCTCACCGCATCCTTTGTGATCGGAACATTTCCGATCACCTTTATGACATTGCAGATCAGGTCATTCTGTTCATCGGGAACGCCCGCTCTGTTGACGAATCCGACATAGCGCGTGCTGGTGCCGGGCACTTCAAGGATCACGTCGCCCGTGTAGCGCTTTCTGATCTGCTCTTTGAATGTGAAATCAAATATATTAAGACCTTCGACGAGCTTTTGATCGTGAGTCGTAATACCCTTGCCCAGGATATCGTAACTGTTGCCCGTAAAGAGCATCGGAACGCCGTCATCGACAGCCTTCTTAAACCCGTCAGCGAACTGCTTCATGTGCGCTGCGGCGAGGTTGCGGTTGGTTTCATAACCCGAACCCATGAACACGAAATCAACGCCTTCAAAACTAATTTCTGAATCAGTAATTGCCGCACTGACAACCTCAACGTCAAAGCCCTGATCTTCAAGCCTCTTTCTCAGGATCCTGACATTGCCGTTGTCTCCGTACAGGTTCATAAAATCAGGATATAGATAAAGTATCTTCACGTTCATGCCAGTTCCCTCCTTGTGACGATGGAGAGGATCTTCTCTTTGTCAGAGAAGCATGTGATGACATAAAGGAACGAATCCAGGTTATGCTTGCAGTATTCTGCCGCGTCTGTCACCTGCTCGAAAATCTCGACCTTCGAGCTGTCGATCCCCGCAAGTTCAAACCTCACCGCGAGGTCATCGCAGTACTGACCTGCCAGAATGATCTTTTCGATATCCGCGCCGCACAGCTTCTCGAAATTAATATCCCAGAGCCAGCTCGAATCCGAAGTGTAATACTTGCGGCTTATCGCATCCACGATTATCATCACGCTCTTCTTCCTCTTATCGCTGACGACCACGTCAATAGATCGGTCGTAGGACACGGAATTCTCGTGCTTTGAAAGAAGGAGCCTTCCGTCCAGTTTTCCAAGCGAAAAGTCGGAAATACGGCCGGACTTAAGAATATATCCGCCGAGCGCTTCGGCAGCCTTGCCGGGCTCAACGCCTGCCGCAATGGCCGCAGTAAACGCCGCGAGAATGTTGTAGCAATGGTAAATACCCGTGAAGAAAACAGGGATCTCGTACTTGCCGTCAATCGTGATCGAAGCCCTGTCGCCGTTATCTTCAGCCGCTGTCAGCGTATGGTCTGTGTCATGCCTTGCAAAACCGCATTTCGTGCACTTGAACTTGCCTATGTGGTTATAGTGGTAATACTCGTATTCCATCGGCGCCTTGCAGACAGGACAATACTTGCCGTCGTTATAAATGCCTTCGTGCACCGTCTTGTCAGTAGGGAGCTTGTCAGCGCCGAACCAGATCGTTCCTTCCCTGTCTTTCCCGAAGCTTGCTGCAAGAGGGTCATCGGCATTGAGAATAAGCGTCATGTCATCGTAAACTGCTTCGCTTATAACGCTCTTGATGAACTCCGGATGACCGTTTCTTGTCATCTGGTCCCTGTAAAGGTTATTGATAACGAAATATTTGGGATGGAAGAACTCGAAGATCCTTCTAGAATATCTCTCGTCAGCCTCCAGGAGTATAACATCGCTTTTGACCTTACCACCCATGGTCGCATCGCCGATAAGGAAAGTGACTACGCCTTCGATCTGATTGGAACCTTCCTTGTTATAAGCAACCTTAAGCCCGCTGCTCTTGAGCACATGGGCGATCATCTCAACAGTGGACGTCTTACCGTTGGAACCCGTCACTGCGATAGAGATCTCAGGAAGCTTTAACTGCGAAAGGATATCAGGGCAGATCTTAAGAGCATACTTACCCGGCAAGCTCGAGCCACGCCCCAAAAGCTTTGCCAAACCTCTTATGATCTTGCAAACAAATATCGAAATGAAGACACGCACTTTTTTCATAGCGTGCACATTTTAGCATAAATAATTAAATAATGCTTGGTGTTTAAAATAACGTTACACTTTACGCTGAACAAAGCCTTCCCCCGTGCTCGAAAACAGATAAATCAAGTAAATGTGTATTGCAATAGCACCTGCAGTCCCCGCCGTCAATGGACGGCTGCGCCTGGCCTGTAAGGCCACATTGACCGCGAAGACTTAAGCAGGTGCTTGATTTGTGTTCAAGACGGGGCGAGCCCCGCCCTGCATCAGAAGATGCCGTTCTTTACAAGACCACAGGCAGCCGCAACCTGCCTGAACACCAAACGCAGATCAGACGATGCAGTCAAGGACGAAGCATTCGTCAGAATGTGCCGCAAGGCATCCTTGACGGCTTGAGGCTGCTCTGTATAACAACTATGGCAGGTTGCGGTCTTTGTTCTCCAGAAGAGTACGGACCACCTGATTCCGTATTATGTTGCTTCCCAAAAATGTGCAAATATCAGGTACCATGGAACTCTATTTTTTTGTCGGTTATTTCGTGGGTTTTGCAGGATTTTTCTCTGAAATCCTGTAGATCATGTCGGAAATGTCTCAGAATTTGCAGGTTTTAATGTTGAAGATCAGAGGTTGATGCAGGTTCTCTTGCCGTATCTTTGTCGTTTTTGTATTTTGCGGGGAGATATTACAAAACAGACAATAATATCTGAAGATATGCGACAACGGATCTTTGAACGTGAACATGATTTCCCGTATTTTCCCTTGAACCAGCTTCACGGGACCTGCAATTTGCAGGAAAAGCGCCGACAATCGCGACAAAAAACCGACAAGGAAATAGACTTTTGCAGATCACATTTTTCGGGATAATAAAGTAAAAAAACTTGTTTCTTTGAGTTATTGGTTTTCGAACAGTTTTGAGCAAAGGTGTTTACAAACCAAATCAAAGGTATATAATTGCCACATGACTAATTTTGCATTTACATGGCGTAACTTCTTTTTTGCCTTTACGAATAGGGGTAAGTAGTTCACTGCATGTAAATACGACTTGATTTACGAGATTAATGAGGCCCCGCAGTGAACATGACTGCGGGGCTTTTAATTTGACGGAGGATGAGACCATGACACAGAAACAGGCAGGCAAGAGGATCGAAGAGATCGACGAGCAGATCAAGGAGCTTTTCGCGGAGAGGCTTGAGGCGAGCAAGATGGCGAATGAGACGCTTTCGAAGTCTGAGATAGCACTCAAGAGCAGACGTTATGAGAGAAGCTATCTGGCAGGACTTGAGAGTTCGAACAGGCTGATAGACAACTACGAGCGCGTTCTTTTCTCGACGATGTTCAATCTCAGCCACTCGTACAGAAACACAGAATACGGAACGCGCACAGAGCTTGCCGACCAGATCCACAAGGCGCTCGAGACTACGCCGAACGAATTCCCCAAGTCGCCGATGGTCGCGTGCCAGGGCATCGAGGGCGCTTATTCGCAGATCGCGACAGATAAGATATTCCGTCACGCCAACATCATGTATTTCAGGACTTTCGACGGCGTTTTCCAGGCAGTCGAGTCAGGACTTTGCAAGTTCGGCATCCTCCCTATCGAGAACAGTTCTTTCGGTTCCGTCACACAGGTCTACGACCTCATGGTAGGCCACAAATTCCACATCGTAAGAGATTATAAGCTCAGGATCAGCCACAGGCTTCTCGCAAACCACGGCACGAGATTCGAGGATATCCGTGAAGTCTATTCGCACAACCAGGCTATCGGCCAGTGCAGCAAATTCCTTAAAGAGCACCCGGACATCAAGGTCAACATCGTCGAGAATACAGCCGTTGCGGCTAAGAGCGTTGCAGATTCAGGAAGAAAGGACGTTGCGGCTATCTCATCTTCTGACTGCCAGCAGCTATATGGGCTTGATGCGGTAAGAGAGGACATCCAGAACACTGATAACAACTACACGCGCTTCATCTGCATAACAAAGGAGCTCATGATCTTCCCCGGCGCCTCCAAGACTTCCGTAATGCTTGCTCTGGGCCACACACCGGGTGCGCTCGCAGATACTCTTGCGAAGTTCTCATCTCTGGGCTTGAACCTTACGAAGATCGAATCACGCCCCATCGCAGGAAGAGACTTCGAATTCATGTTCTATCTTGATTTCGAGGCTTCAGCTTATTCGGAGGAAGTAATAGCGCTCTTGTGCGAACTTGACGCGGAGCCCACTGAATTCGCATATCTCGGCACTTATATCTGACAGTGCTGTCAGGATAAAATCGTCCTTGTACCAACACACAAGGTCCATAGAACAAGGACGCCGAAGGGAAAATAAACACTGACAAAAAGAGCTTTCTTCAGGTCACATTTTCGGGATGTGAAGAAAGCTTTTTTATTGGAAAAACACTACACAGAACTATAAATTTTAGCAGAAAAAATAGTAAAGGATTTCTGATAAGGTGATAAAATCATGATATGAAGAGGAGTGGTGAAAGTCCGGTTATTTTGATTAAAGTTGCCGCTGTTTTGGCATCTGTTCTGACTGCGCTCCTGCTCCTCCCGCCGTTTCGCGCAAATGCGGATGACAACGGCTTCATAATCGACCCGACCGCCAAGGGCGAAGGGTATATGTCATTCCTTTACAACAACACGACAGGGCTCCCGACTTCGGAGGCCAATGCGATCGTTCAGACCGAGGACGGTTTTATCTGGATCGGAAGCTACGGCGGACTCATACGTTACGACGGAAATACTTTCGAGAGAATGGATTCGACGACAGGTATCGCAAGTGTCGTAAGCCTTTTCGTTGACAGCAAACAGAGGCTCTGGGTCGGCACGAACGACAGCGGCGCCGCGGTGATGACCAAAGAAGGCACCACCACGATGTACAAAAAGAGCGACGGTCTTCCCTCTTTCTCCGTAAGGAGCTTTGCGGAAGATCCTGACGGCACCATCTATATCGCCACTACGGGCGGAATCGCAGCCTTTGATACGGACGGCAACATCTCGGTAATCGACATTCCGGGCACCGACAGTGAATACGTCAGGTGTCTTGAGACAGGCGCTGACGGCATCACATATGCACTTACGATATCAAGCGATGTCTTTACGCTGTCAGGCGGCGAGATCAAGGATTTTTACAGCAATGACGATCTCGGCCTTAACGGAACCGGAATTCACTGTCTTCATGCTGATCCCTTAAATCCCGGATACATCTATCTCGGAACCGAGGATTCAAGGATAATGTACGGCAGCCTTGATAAGGCGCCGAGGTTCGATAAGAAGGACATGATCAACGTTGCTCCCCTGCTTTACATCAATGCGGTAATCAATGTCGGTGACGACCTCTGGATCTGCACAAACAACGGCATCTGCGTCTACAGGAACGGTAAGCCCCAGGTACTCGAGAACATCCCGATGACGTCCTCGATCGAGCGCATAATGAGCGACTACCAGGGCAATCTCTGGTTCGTATCGTCAAGACAGGGCGTAATGAAGATCGTTCCAAACCGTTTCACCGATGTTTTCGATCAGTACGGACTGGAACCCGCGGTCGTAAACACGACATGCTTTTACGATGACCTGCTCCTCATCGGAACCGATACGGGTCTCATCGCTCTTAACAGGGACAGGCAGGCCGATACAGTTGATATCAGAAGTTCAAAGACCGCCTCCGAAAAGAATCTGGGCTACCACAACCTGATATCGATGCTCAAAGGCATCAGGATAAGGTCGATGATCAGGGACAGCAAGGACAGGATCTGGATCTCGACCTACAGCAAGAAATTCGGACTGATAAGATACGATCACGGGCTAATCGTTGCATTCACGCCTGAAGACGGAATGCCCTCAGAACGTGTAAGAGCAGTATGCGAGTGCTCGGACGGTTCCATGCTCGCTGCATGCACGGACGGCGTGGCAGTTATAAGAGACAACAAGATCGAGCGCGTCTACGATGCAGCCGACGGCTTAACCAACACCGAGATCCTGACTGTTGCCGAAGGAAATAACGGCGACATCCTGGCCGGAACTGACGGCGGCGGGATCTTCATTATCAGCGGCTCTTCTGTCACTAATATCGATACGTCAAACGGCCTTACTTCCGATATCGTCATGAGGATCAAGTTTGACCCTGATGACAATGTCTACTGGATAGTAACGAGCAACTCCATAGCATACTTAACCTCCGGTTACGAAATTCACACGATAGAGAAGTTCCCTTATTCCAACAACTTCGACATCTATGAGAATTCATTAGGTGAATCCTGGATATTGAGCAGCAACGGAATATATGTCATAAAGACAGAAGATCTTATTGCCAACGGCGAACTCGAGCCGGTGTTCTACGGAATAGATAACGGTCTTCCGGACATTGCGACTTCCAATTCGTACAGTTGTCTTACAGATAACGGCGACCTTTACATAGCAGGCACCACGGGCGTTGCCAAGGTAAACGTCGAAGAGCAGTTCGAGAATGTATCCGAAGTAAAGATGACCGTTCCCTACGTCGATGCTGACGGAGTAAGGATCCGCCCTGACAGCAGCGGCATAATCACCGTTCCTTACGATGCCAAAAAGATCACGATATATCCAAACATCTGCACATATACATTGATGAACCCGTTCGTGACCTACGAGCTTGAAGGATTAGGTTTTGAACCTACAACGGTCAAGCGAAGCAACCTTTCCCCCATTGAATTTACGAACCTTAAGGGCGGCACATATACCTTTAAACTAACGCTCTCGGATTCGATGGGACATGATTCAAGCGAATACTCAATCGTGATATTAAAGCAGAAGGCCATATACGAGCAGGCATGGTTCAATCTGCTCGCTTTTCTGTCAGGTTTTGTGCTGTTGTGCGTAATAGTCGGCATTTACGTTAAAGCACAGACCAGATCACTCATGAAGAAGCAGGCGGAAAATAAACGCCTCATCAGGGAGATCGTTGAAGCCTTCGCAAAGATGATCGATATGAAGGACAAATATACGAACGGCCACTCAAAGAGAGTTGCCGAATACACGGCCATACTCACCAGGGAACTCGGATACGATGAGGAGACGGTCGAGAAGTATTACAATATCGCTCTTCTCCACGATATCGGCAAGATAGGCATCCCCGCAGAAGTGCTCAATAAGCAGGGGCATCTTGATTATGACGAATATCACATGATCCAGTCACACACCACAGCAGGAGCTAATGTTCTTAAGGACATCCGCATCATGCCGGAGCTCTCTGTCGGCGCAGAATCTCATCACGAACGTCCTGACGGCATGGGTTACCCCAACGGGCTTAAAGGAGATGATATCCCGAGAGTCGCCCAGATAATTGCAGTGGCTGATGCCTTCGATGCGATGTATTCCAAGCGTCCTTACAGGAGCAGGATGAACTTTAAGAAAGTCGTTTCGGTTATTAAATCAGGTTCCGGAACGCAGTTTGCCGAAGATGTTGTTGAAGCATTCCTGCGTCTTGTTGATAAGGGTGAATTCATTGCCCCGGACGATGACGGCGGCGGAACGGTCGAAGACATCGACAACATCCACAAGAGACTTGACGCTGAGTATGAGGCATCTCACCACACTGAGATCACAGACGGCAGAGCCGTAGGTGAGATGTAAAATCAGTTATTTCATCTTAACGAGTTCATAATCCCTTGTGCCAAGGCCGATCTTCTCGGCGTGCTCAAGAGTCTCGGCCCATGAGACGTTGGGGTTACTGTTGTGCCATACGTCACCGTGGTCGTGGAAGTGTTCCTTTGCCATGTTGTCACCGAGCTGGCTGTTTCTGATCGGTTCAGCCTTTGCGCAAAGATCGACGCAAGCCTGGTCAAGGGCGACGGGATCGAATGATGCGAGCATTCCGATGTCGGGAAGGATCGGTGCATCGTTCTCGCCGTGACAGTCGCAGTTGGGCGATACGTCGGTTATGAGACTGATGTGGAATGCAGGTCTTCCGCTTACGACAGCGGCTGTATATTCCGCCATCTTGCATCCGAGAAGAGACGCCGCGTTCCAGTTGTTATTTTCTATCGCATCGAAAGCGCATGCACCTATGCAGCGGCCGCAGCCCTTGCACTTGTCAGGATCGATCCAAGCTTTCTTATCCGAGTAGCTGATTGCGTCAGAACCGCACTCCTTTGCACATCTCTGACAGCCTCTGCACATTTCAGTGATGACGTGAGGATGTCCGCTCTGGTGCTGCTGCATCTTGCCGGCACGGCTTCCGCAGCCCATGCCGATATTCTTGATCGTGCCGCCGAAGCCTGCCTGCTCGTGACCTTTGAAGTGAGTAAGGGATATGAAGATATCAGCGTCCATGACAGCACGGCCAATGTATGCTTCCTTGCAGTACTCGCCATTGGGGACCGGAACGATTATGTCGTCCGTGCCTCTGAGGCCGTCAGCGATTATTATCTGGCAGCCCGTCGTAACAGTGTTAAACCCGTTGATATTGGCGCAGTCCATGTGCTCGAGCGCATGCTTGCGGCTTCCGGGATAGAGCGTGTTGCAGTCGGTAAGGAATGGCATTCCGCCCTTCTCCTTGATGACGTCGGCAACTGCTTTCGCGTAGTTTGGTCTCAAATATGCGAGGTTTCCCAGTTCGCCGAAATGCATCTTGATCGCGACAAACTTGTTGTCCATGTCGATCGAGCCGATGCCGGCGAGCCTAATGAGCTTCTGGAGCTTGGCAGTAAGGGGTACACCCAGGCCGGTTCTGAAGTCGGTGAAATAAACCTTTGACTTTTCCATATTGAAACCTCCTATTTGTCGTTCTTTACGAATAACGCCCTGTATTCTCCGGGAGCCATTCCCTTTTCTTCCCTGAAGACCCTGTTAAAGCTCGGTATGCTCTGGAATCCGGACAGCATCGCGATCTCGGTAAGTGTCCTCTCCTCATCAGCGAGGAGCTCCGTGGCCTTTTCGAGCCTGATCAAGTTGAGCCACTTGCTGTAGTTCATACCTGTTACGTTCTTGAATATTCTCGAAAAGTATTCCCTGCTGATGCCCGCCATCTCAGCCATCGCGCCCTGCGACAGATCGTCTGCGGTAAGGTTGTTCTTTATATAATCGGTAACGCTCATCATGCGCCTCATGACGTCATCGCCGTAACCGTATGTGACTTCCTCCGAGAGTTCCGGCGCGAGCTCTTTCCTGTAATCGTAGAGGGTCAGCATGAATTCCATGAGAAGCATGCAGCATCTGATCTCACGGTCTGATCTGTCGGAGAAGAATATGTCCTTCATCTTATACGAGATCGTTTTGAGTTTTTCCGCGAGCTCGGGATGCGACTTGACGCATATAATGTGCAGATTCCTGTACATGTGCATTATTCTTCTAAGATCAAAGAGCGAATTTATGAACGCGTTCGAAAATTGAATAACCAGCGAATCCTCCCGGTTAGCATCGACGATAGAATGCATCTCCATGGGCCAGACGAGGACGAAGTCGCCGGGGACAAGTTCATAGGTGTTCTTGCCTACGCAGTAGATATTGGTCTCGCCGGGACCTACCAGCAGGATCTCACCATAAGAATGCCAGTGAGCCTGATAACTTCTTTCCTTGAAACCGGTAGACATGTTAAAGGCGCTCACATGGTCGAAATCGTATTTTTCGTACTTGCTGTAATCCATAGATTATACCTGCCTTAAAAGATATTATAATATTCCGCTGCGGTCTGACGCTTGCTAATTTTTGATATTGGATGTTCCAGATTTTGTTTTCGCGGGGGCAAAAACAAATGACAAAAAATGATAAGCCCTGATGCTTTTTGTGAGAGGGTTTGATCAGCCTCCAAGACTATAATCCCATCGTTCCCAGAACACACACGGGAGATGAGAGTGATGAAGAACAACATGACAGATATGACAATTGGCAGCCCAACCAGACATATTCTGCTTTTCGCGCTGCCTACGCTTATCGGAAACATCTTTCAGCAGGTGTATAACCTCGCCGACTCAATGATCGTCGGCAAGTTCATCGGCTCGGATGCTTTCGCCGCCGTAGGTGCAACATCGTCAATAACCTTTCTCTTCTTTGCACTCTGCAACGGTATAGGAAGCGGCGGCGGCGTAGTGGTATCCCAATACTATGGTGCCCGCGATGACAAAAATGTAAAAAGATGCATCGTAAATACCGGCTTCATCATGCTCATCGTCCCCGTTCTGTTCGGAATTACAGGTTTTTTATTCTGCCCGGTGCTCCTGAAACTTTTAGATACTCCCACTGCCATCATGAGTGATGCTGTCCTTTACACCCGTTTCATGTGTGTCGGGCTTTTATTCGTATCCTTGTACAATTTTCTGTCATCGATGCTAAGAGCCCTTGGCGATTCAAAGTCACCTCTGCTCTTTCTCATCGTCTCGACACTGATAAATGTATTTCTTGATATACTTTTCGTCCTCGTTATCCCGATGGGGATAATGGGCGCAGCACTTGCGACAGTGGTATCACAGTTCCTCTCTGTTCTTTTAAGCGGCATCTTTGCATACATGAAGAACCCTTACTTCAAGATCACAAGGGAGGATCTGGCGATCGATCTTAAGATGGTATTCAGGACCGTACGTCTGGGCGTTCCGATGTCACTTCAGTTCGCCTTGATCGCCATATCGTCCATGGCGCTCCAGCGTGTCGTTAACGGCTTCGGAACAACGGTCATCGCCGCATTTACCGCAACAAACAGGATAGAGCAGTTCATCCACCAGCCTTACATGACGCTCGCAGCATCGATCTCCACATTCAGCGGCCAGAATTTCGGAGCGAACAGGAAAGACCGTGTGCTCGCAGGTTACAGGAGAGGTCTCATCATGATGGCTTCGCTTACTGTTTTCCTTATGGCGCTCATGCAGCTGTTCGGCGGAAACATCATCAGCTTCTTCGTATCCAAAGAAGACGCCATCGCTCCGCAGGTCATTGCACTCGGCGCAAAGGGTCTTCAGATCACGAGCTGCTTCTATATCGTACTGGGTCTTATCTATGTCGTAAGAGGCGTGCTGACGGGCATCGGAGATGCATTTTTCGCGCTTTTCAACGGCATAATAGAAGTCATCGGGCGATTTACTATCCCTGTGTTTATCACCGCATATCTGGGCTACGGTTCCAAGGGCATCTGGCTCTCATCCGGAATCGTCTGGCTCATCAGCGGCGTCACGGCATGGATAAGATACCGGGGGTACTTCAATTCACAAGCAGATAAACTTATCTGTTATCGACCTTCTCAGGATACATGTCGTGGCGGAACAATCTGTCCTCTGCAACCTTCTCCCACTTCGTTCCGGGCTTGCCGTAATTGCAGTAAGGATCGATGGAGATCCCGCCGCGCGGTGTAAACTTTCCCCAGACTTCAAT
>JAEEGL010754102.1_pt1 | contig 13365 bp, 10 predicted proteins | sample 9134231 | NCBI WGS metagenome assembly JAEEGL01 (sample SAMN16246548, study PRJNA631951) | gut metagenome | biome: gut microbiome; feature: rumen; material: fiber-attached | host: Bos | place: Iran: Karaj | collected 2018-10 | reverse complement strand
TCTGACCTTCATAGTGGCCTTCGGGCATCCCGAACGCGCGCCGAGGTAGAATGAGGTCATGCCGGAGATAACTTCCGCAGAGGTGAAGGCTCCGACGTAGCCGATGACGGCCTCTTCTTCTTTGATCTTGCCGTCCTTGATCATCTCGTTGAGTTTGAGACCGGCGGCGATGCCGGCGCAGTATCTGCCCTCATAGATGGCGGCAAAAGCGTTGTGCAGGTTGGCGACATCCTTGTTGGCGTAGAGAGAGGACGTGCCGGTGGCGTGGCAGAACTGGACGTTCGGGAACTCCTTGGCGGCCTGGGCCATGAAGGGCTCATGTCCGAAAGAGTCGGCAAATACGATCTTGCAGCCCTTGTTGGCGAACTCGGCGGCCTTCTCGTAGCAGTTGTTGTCCTCGCCGATACCGGTGGCGATGAGCACCTGATCGTCGGTAAGTTCGTAGGCTTCCTTCACTCTCTTGAGAGCGTTGATGAAGTTGGCGTCGTAGGTCGAGTTTTCGTCGTGCAGGCAGATCAGACCGATCTTGAAATCGTCAGCTGTCTTGTAGGATTCGATCTTGGGGATGGGAAGGAGGGCTTCGCTCTCGCCCTTGGCGTCAGCCGTATCGTCTCCGCAGGACGCGAAGCCGAGACAGAGAGCCGTCAGCATGACGGCGGCAAGTAGTACCGACAGAACCTTCTTGAACATATTGTTCCTCCGTGAAAATAGTTTTTTATTTTAAGGCGACCGCCTTGAAATACATGGATCACAAACAGAGAGCGCGGCCCCGCCGGAAAGCGAAGCCGCGCCGCGGAAACACCCGCACACCCGTGCCGTGAGGCGCGGGCGGGTGCCGCGAAGGCATATATCGCTTATAGTCGGACGGTTTACGGCAATCCGGTAGAAACTTTCTGACCTTATTTCAGAGGATATATAAGCTGATGCAACCGCTCCGGCGGGGTGTACACCGCACCGTCCCGTCATCCGGGACGCTGAACGAGCCGGCATTCCGGACGGTCCGACATACCGTCACCTGCTTCCGAAGCATAAATATTATATCATTTAATCAGAGGATTGTCAACAGAAAACGGGCCGGAATGCGCAAAAATCGGAAGATCCCGGCGCGATTGCGGCCCGCTTGTTTTATTTCTCTTTGCCGTGAACCTCGTCCCAGGTCTCGCGGAGAGCGCGCAGCATCTCCTCCGCCGCCTTTTCCGGGTCTTCGGCCTTCATGACGCCGCTGGTGCATCCGGTGGCGAGCGCCCCCGCCCTGATCACCCTCGCGACGTCGTCGGGTCCCGAGATGCCGGCGCCCTGAAGCACCATTATCCGGGGGTCAATCTCGCGCACGGCGGCGATGGTGTCGGTGACGTACGACATTCCGCTCGTCACTCCGGTCCCGATGAGATCGGTAGGCTCGGCGACGATCAGATTCGGCTTCATCATCGCGACGTTCCTTATCTCCTCGACGGTATCGGCGCATACGATGGTCGCGAGGCCGACCTCGTCGGCGCGGCGTATCGTCTCGGCGAGGACATCGGGAGACAGCTTCTTTTCGGCGTGGTTGAGCATGACGCCGGTGGCGCCCGCCTCCGCTACCGCCTCGGGAAGCACCGACCCCAGTCCGCGTCCGGGATAGAGCGGATCCATGTGCTGAGCGAAGATATGTACTCTGTGCGTATGCCGCGCGAGCAGGCTTATATCGGTGTACTGGGGCGTTATGATGACGTCGAGATCGTATTTTTCGGCTATGCGGTCGACCGCCTTGGCCAGTTTCAGCATGCGCTTTCCCCACATGAAGCATTTTGGTCCGATCTCGAAGAAGGGGGCCCTGATCCTGCAGTCCTTTATCATTGCTTTTCTTCTTTCTGTCTTTTATTATCCCGGCGGAGGTCCGGCAGGCGTCTGCCGCCTCCCTCCCCCGGGCGGTGTCACGCTCAGAGCTCGAAGACTTCGATCCCGAGTATCGAGCAGAGTGCGCGGATCTGCGGCCTGCTGTCGCCGTAGGTCACGATGTAGTGCTGGCACGCGACGTTGTCGGCGAAGCGCGGGACGTCGGGCAGTTCGATCTCGAGCGCCGAAAGCTGAGGCGCCGGCTTGTCCCAGCCGCATTCCTCCCACTTCGGAGGGGTCTTGCCGCGTCCGAGGACGGTCTGCATCACGTATCTGCCGTCGGCGAAGGTGAGCCTCGAGAGCGTCACGGTGCCCGTCTTCAGCTTCGACACGTTGAGTATGCCCTGGTCGAGCAGTCCGAAGGCCGCCGGCAGGACGGTGTAGGTGTCGCCGTCGACCATGTCGCACGCGACGAAATCGGGCACTCCGGCGAGGACGCTCTTATCGAAAAACTCGTAGAATTCGAGGTATCCCGCCCTCTGCCCGGTCAGTCTGTTCATGATCAGCTGGGTCACGGCGCCGAGCGAATCGTTCTCGGGCACGGTGGTGTAGCCGTCCTCCGAGAGCAGCATGAAGATCGGCGCGGGCGGGAAGCCGCAGAGCAGCTTCATTCCGTCGACGTCCTTGATCGAGATCGATCTGTATCCGCGCTCTTCGGCGATCTGCTTCACCGCGAGATAGTATCCGGCGGCCTTGCGCATCGACGCCCCGGAGGCTTCCCGCAGGAAGTGCCACTTCATGATGCGCTCCCTCACAACTCTGTCGACTTCCGCGGGATCCAGCTTCTCGTATCTCTGCTGGATCTCGAGCATCTCGAAGGTCTCGATCTCGACACCCGTCTTCTTCTTGAGCGACAGCCCGTCGTAGAGCGTGCCGTAAAGGTTCATGTCGCGGTAGCCCGCCATGCCGACCTTGTCGTGCAGCATCGCCTTCGCTGTCTGGGCGGCGCGGAGATAGACGGCAGCCTCGGCGCTCCTTGTCTTTCTGCCGATTATGTCGTATAGATATTTGAATCTGTATCCGAGCCCGGCGAAGGTCGCGCGCAGTCCCGATGTGCCGGCCTGGTCGGCTGTGGTGACGAGCGTGTCGCCCTCATACCAGCCGCAGAGGCCCCAGAGCACTATCGGAAGATGTCTGAAGTGTTCCGTCACTTTTACGACGGCGTGCGTGGGGATCCAGCCGGCGACGCATACCACGAGCGCGTCGAGCGGCTCCGACATGAGTTTTTCGGAGGCAGCGGTGACCTGCTTCTCCTCCCTGTCGTCGGCTATCGGATATACCGAGAGCAGATCGAAGCCTTCCTCCTTCAGCGCCTCTTCGGCGGCTTTGCATTTTCTGACGATCACATCGACCGGCGTGTTGACCTCGCCGAATCCGGCGAAACCGATTTTTCCCATTGAAGGTTCTCCTTTATGTCTGAATTACTGACTGTTTTTTCATCATTATCTGTTCAGCAGTCTGTCGGCCTCGCAGAAGCGGCGGTAGGCCTCCGAATAGTCGGCTCCCGACGGAGTGAACCTGTCCTTTATGCGGACGAGCGACTTTGCGGCGTCGGACAGCGACCCGAACGCCGATACTCCGAAGGCCGCGATCATCGCCGAGCCGAGGCAGGCCGTCTCGCTCTCGGTGAGGGTGCAGAGCGTCTTTCCGGTGACGTCGGCCTTGATCTGCGGCCAGAGCGTGCCCGAGGCGCCGCCGCCGGTGATCCTGATCTCCCTGATCCCGTCTGCCCCCAGATACTCGAGATCCTGCCGAAGCATGAAGGCCACCGACTCCATGACGGCGCGCGCGAAATGCGCCCTCGTGTGGGCAAGGGTGATCCCGGTGAAGGAGGCCGTCGCGTCGGGGTTGTATCTCGGCATCGTCGAACCGGTGAAATAGGGCAGCAGCGTCAGGCCCTCGCATCCGGCGGGGACCTTCACCGCGGCTTCGTCGATCTGACGGAAGGTCATGTTCTCGCAAAAATTCGTCCGGAACCACTTGAGCGCCATTCCGGCGGTCGACGACCATAGTATCCTGCAGTATTTGCCCCGCACGGCGTGCACGTGGCAGGGTATGATGCTGTCGGGGCTGTAGGGCGGGATACCGTCGCACATGGCGCAGATCGCCATTATGGTGCCGGTCATCTCGCTGATCTCACTGACGTCGGCGACACCGCTGCCGAGCGTCCCGGCCAGCTGGTCGAGAGTCCCGGTCACGACGGGGATCCCGCGGTATCTGCCGCACACGCTCCCGGTGGGCAGAAGCTCGGGGAGCTTCCTCCTCGGCACTCCGATGAAATCCAGCATGCCGGGGTCGAAGTCGCCTTTTTTTATGTCGAAATAGACCGACGACGACTGTATGCACGGCTCGGTGACGAAACTGCCGGTCAGCCGGAAGAGGATCCAGTCCTCGAGCAGGAATATCTTCTCCGCAGCCTCGAAGACCTCCGGGCGGCGGCGCCTGAACCACAAAAGCTTCGACGCGGGCCATCCGGCCGTGATCTCGGGCTGCCCCGTGAGTCCGTAAACGTATTCGCAGCCGTATCTTTCCTTTATCATGCCGGCTTCCTCGCCGGCCCTGTTGTCGAGCCAGACGACGGCCGGCGCCAGCGGCTTCCCTTCCGCGTCGGCCAGGATCATCGTCTCTCCCTGCGTGTCGACAGATATGGCGTCGATGTGCCCGCAGACCGCGAGCATCTCATCGACCGCGCGGAAGCAGATCTGCGCGTACTTCTCGGGGTCGAACTCGATGACCTTGCCGCCCTCCGACGTGTCGAGCGCGTAGTCCTCGGTGAAGAGGCCGAGCCGCCTTCCCCTGCCGTCGAACGCCGCGGCCTTGACCGACGTCGTCCCGATATCTATACCCATAAAAACTTCGTTCGTCATCACTGTCTCAGCGGCCGGAGGTCGCCGTTCTCCATTTCAAAAATCCTGTCCGCCTTCTCCGCGATCGAGCGGTCGTGCGTGACCATGATGAGCGTCTGGTTCATGACTTCCTTGGTGCGAAGCAGCAGGTTCAGCACCTCGTCGGCGTTGCCTCTGTCGAGGTTGCCGGTCGGCTCGTCGGCAAAGACTATCTGCGGGCGGTTGATCAGCGCCCTCGCGATGGCCACTCTCTGCTGCTGCCCGCCCGACAGCTCGCTCGGCAGATGGTGGAGCCTGTCGGCGATCCGGAGCGTCGAAACGAGTTTCTTGAGGTGCTCCTCGTAGCTGAAGTCGGGCTTGTTGCACATGAGAGTCGGCACGAGTATGTTCTCTAGCGCGGTGAACTGAGGTATGAGATTGTGGCTCTGGAAGATCACCCCGATGTAGTTGCCGCGGAAGACCGCCAGGTCGTCGGCGTTCATTGCCGTGATCTCGTTCCCGCGCAGGGTGATCCTGCCCGAATTCGGCCTGTCGAGACCGGCCAAGACGTGCAGCAGGGTGGATTTGCCCGAGCCCGACGCCCCCATGATGGCCACGAATTCGCCGTCACAGACCTCGAAATTCACCCTGTTGACGGCGGTGACGACCGAGTCGTACTGTTTGAACTGCTTTATTACGTCGCGGACCTCGAGTATGACCCGTCCGCCCGTGTATCCGTTTGCCATGATGCTTCCCTTCCTCCCGTCTTTCATTCCGTCCGTCACGCGGAGCGACGTCTCATTCCCCGTTCTCGACTCTCGCTATCCTGTCGCGGTCCCTCACGAACGCGATGAAAGGCAGGTAGGTCGAGAGCATCGCCGCGGCGGCCGACAGCAGCACGCATACCGCGAATCCCAGCGGCGAGAAGGTGTAGTCGTATCTTATCTGCTCGCCGAATCCCATCGACGGGAAGTAAACGTTGACGAGGTAATAAATAATGTAATTGAGGAGCGATCCGATCCCGGCCGTCGCGGCAGCGGCGAGGACGGTGAGGACAGCTCCCGAGAACAGGAAGAGTTTCCGTATGTCGCTGTCCTTGGCGCCGCATGCCGAGAGCAGGAAGATCTCGCCGTAGCGCTTGCGGCAGAAGGCGGACTGGGCGTAGAGCCAGACGAGCGGACTGATGAGCAGCACCGCGGCCGAGCCCGTTATGAGGGGCAGGCGAGCGCCGGCCTTCTGCGCGAGCGCCCGGCGGTATCCCTCTCCGGTGGGCGTCACGGTATATCCCCGGTGCACCGACATTATCTTCACTATCCCGCTCCGTATCCTGCCGGTCTCGCTGTTCGCGATGCCCCGCTCGAGATACACGGAGGCGTCGGTGTAGCCCGAGCCGTCGCCTGTGATCTTCGCGTAGAGCGCGTCGGGCATGTATACCGTGTATTCGTCCGATGTGTCGCCGTCGTCGACCACGGCCCCGACGGTCACCTCGGTATAGTTGAAATAAGCGTCGTTCAGCAGCACGGAGAGCACGTATTTCTTGTCGATCCTGTCGAAGACGAGCGGCCTTCCCTGCTCCCTGAACGTCGCGACCGTTATCCTGTCACCGACCTTGAAACCGAGGACGTCGCGGTTGTTGATGCTGCGCGTGACGGCCACCGTGTCTCCGCCCGCCGCGACGGCCGCGAGGTCGCCGTCGACCTTCCACACGCCGTGCGACGTCACCTCTTCCGCCAGCAGTTCCGACAGCCGGCTGTAGCGCACGTTGTTGTCGGCGTAAAGACCGGTAGCCGGGTCCTTCACCGTCATCGACGATATCCCAGACGACTGTTCCTTCGTCAGCAGGACGAAAGAGCGGAGCGACGTCGCGTCGGCCGACTTCGACCAGAGCGTGTAGTCGACGCCCTCAATGTCGTCGATGCCGGCGATGTCATAGCGGTCGAGCTCGCCGCTCCCGGCCGACAGGGTGAAATACGGCCTGTTGTCTTCGGCCTCGGTCTTCTTCAGATCGGCGAGGAAGAGTCCGGTCGAGAACACGACGGTGAACGCCACCGCAGCCGACACCAGCATGATGTAGTAGCTTCTGAATCTCACGAAGCCGAAAAGCTCGTAGTGGAACGGGAAGCGCTTGCCGAATATCCGGAACGACACCCTGGGCGAGCTGACGTAGTTCGAGTTGTCGGCCGCCGTGATGAGCGATACCGGCATCTTTTTCGAGATGATCCGCACGCCGGGCACCACCGACAGCGCCACTACGGCCGTCGTCCAGAGCAGACCCCAGCCGAGGCGTCCCCAGACGAAGACAGGCTTTGCGCCGCCCGCCGCCGCCACGGCGGAATAGATCCCGGCTGACGCCCCGGCCGCGGGCAGATACGTCATCAGCGCGACGGCCAGGAGCTCCCACCAGGCGGTCTCGAGCAGCTTCTCGAACCCCGCCCCGAAAGCGATATAAATGCCGTAAAGAAATTTGTTCTGATTTATCCTGATATAGAACAGCAATGTCAGCGCCGCCGCGGCGAGCGCGCCGACGAGCACAGTGGTCACGACCGACTTCCGCTTCATCTCGGAAATGCGGTTGAGATAGTTCGACCGCTCGCCGTAGCTCACCGAGAACTCTTCGCTCCCCAGGCCGTACCTCGAGACGATCGCGTCGCAGAATTCTATGCTGTCGTCGGTGAGGATGAAATTCAGGCGGTAGTACCTGTCGCCGTAGCCGTCATAGTAGCCCTCGGTGTCGAGCACCTCGTAGCCTCTGTCGGCCGGGGAGTTCTCCTCGGCGAACGAAAGATAGGAGTTGAACAGCTCGGTGTAGGCCTCCTGGGAGATCTTCTCGACGGTCAGGTTGTATCCGTCTCCCGAATAAGCCTCCTCCCTCGCGACCGCCGAGGCGGTGTCGAAGCGCAGCCAGACGGTGAAAAAGAGCGTCTGGAGCAGAAAGATCGAGACGAAGAAAACGAAATACTCGCGGAATCCAGTCGTGACTCCGCGGAAGGCGTGCTTCACGTTGCGGAAGGCGAAAAAATTCCGGCAGAAGTTCCATGCGTCGCGCAGAAAGCTGATCGGGCCGTAGCGCACGAGCTTATGGTTTTCGTCGTAATACGGCTTTCTGTAGGCCATGTCTCTCCTCCTTCACGGCGTTTAAACACTTATACAAATATAATTATACTCTGCGGGACGGTTTTGTCAAGAAATTTTGCGAAATCGCCCGCGGCGGCCGATCCGCTATTGATTTTGGGCCGAAAATAATGTATAATATATGCCGTTAAAGTAAAAGAAGGAGTTTTTCGCAATGACAAAAAACAAGTACATCCTTAACTGGATCGACGAAATGGCCGCCATGACGAAACCCGACAGGATCGTCTGGATCGACGGCAGCGACAGCCAGCGCGACGCCCTGCGCGCCGAGGCCTGCTCGACGGGCGAGATGATAAAGCTCAACCAGGATCTTCTCCCCGGCTGCTATCTCCACCGCACCGCGGTCAACGACGTCGCCAGAGTCGAAGGCCGCACCTTCATCTGCACCAAGACGAAGGAAGGCGCCGGCAACATCAACAACTGGATCGAGCCCGGAGAGTGCTACAGAAGGCTCTCCAAGCTCTACACCGGCTCCATGAAGGGCAGGACGATGTACGTCATCCCCTACTCCATGGGCATCGTCGGGTCCGAATTCGCCAAGTACGGCATCGAGCTCACCGACTCGATCTACGTCGTGCTCAACATGCTCATCATGACGAGAGTCGGAAACGACGTCCTCGACGCCATAGGCGATTCCTCCGACTACATCAAAGGACTCCACTCAAAGGCCCAGCTCGACGAGAGCAACCGCTACATCGTCCACTTCCCCGAGGACAACACCATCTGGTCGGTCAACTCCGGCTACGGCGGAAACGTCCTGCTCGGCAAGAAGTGCTTTGCCCTGCGCATCGCGTCGTTCCTCGGCCGCAAGGAAGGCTGGATGGCCGAGCATATGCTCATCCTCGGCGTCGAGTATCCCGACGGACAGGTAAAATACATCACCGCCGCCTTCCCGTCCGCGTGCGGAAAGACCAACCTCGCCATGCTCATCCCGCCCGAAGTCTACCGTAAGAAGGGCTTCAAGGTCTGGACGGTCGGCGACGACATCGCCTGGCTGAGGATAGGCAAAGACGGCAGACTGTGGGCCATGAACCCGGAGAACGGATTCTTCGGAGTCGCCCCCGGCACCAACGAGAAGTCGAACCCGAACGCCCTCGCCACCACAAAGAGAGACGCCATCTTCACGAATGTCTGCCACAACCTCGACAACAACACCGTTTGGTGGGAAGGCCTCGACAACGATCCTCCGAAGAACGCCGTCAACTGGAAGGGCGAAAAGTGGGACTACAGAAAGTACGACAAGGCTGACAAGATCAACACCTCGGGCGCGCATCCGAACAGCCGCTTCACCGCGGTCGCGACGAACTGCCCCTGCCTCTCTTCCGAGTTCAACAACCCGGCCGGCGTGCCGGTGACCGCCATCATCTTCGGCGGACGCCGGGCCCGCACCGCTCCGCTGGTATATCAGTCGACAGGATGGCAGAACGGGACCTTCGTCGGCTCGATCATGGCCTCCGAGACCACTGCCGCGGCCTCCGGCGCCATCGGCGTGGTACGCCGCGACCCGATGGCCATGAGACCGTTCGTCGGCTACAACATGGGCGATTACTGGCAGCACTGGCTCGACATGGGAAAGAAGATCCCGAATCCTCCGAAGATCTTCCACGTCAACTGGTTCAGGACCGACAGCGAAGGCAACTTCATCTGGCCCGGTTTCGGCGACAACCTCAGAGTCCTTGAATGGATCCTCAAGAGATGCGCCGGCGAGGTCGACGCCGACCTGTCTCCGATCGGATATCTTCCGAAGCCGGAGGACATCAACATCGACGGCCTCGACATCACCGTCGATACGGTGAAAGACCTGCTCAGCGTGGACCGCGAAGCCTGGCTCGAAGACGTCGTCAACATCAGAGACTTCTACGCCTTTGTCGGAGACAGCGTCCCCGCAGAGCTCCACAAGGAACTCAACCAGCTCGAAGCGAGGCTCAAAGCCTGAGCATCCGACACGATAATACCGACAACAAAAGACCCCCGCCCCGCGGAGGTCTTTTGTTGTCGGGTTCAATTCGTCGAGGCAGTCAAAAAGATCTTCTCTCCGTCATAGTGTCCGGGGAGGGAAAAGCCCAGGATAAATCCCCCGACATCGCAAGTGGCAGGATACTCCTCTATCCTTTTCGTGGACAACGTGATACCTGCATCACTTTTCTCATACGTTTTTTCGTATTTCCAGCTGCCGCTCGAATCCTTGAACATCAGGGCGACTATGTAATTATCCCTGAAATACGTATCGTCGACAGCAGTTTGAGCGGAAAGATCGGAAATGTCTCCGGACAGCTTGAACACTTCGGAGTTTTCCGGTCTCTGTCCGATAAGACCTGACAGGGCATCGTAGGATTCCCTGTTTTCGATCACCAGAACATACGGGTCGGAATTTCCCGTCCGGAAGCATTCCCCGACCGCTGACCTTACTTTGCCTTCATCGCAGCCGGTTATTACGTTCTTTGCGTTGTTCCCGTCCGGAGTCACATCTGAGGTCATGGGAATGACCGCTGCCGCGGTACCGGTCGTCTTATCCTTTATCACACTTCCCGAAGGCTGGAAGCCGGTTTCCCCGGGACTGCCGGCACAACCCGGCAACAGCATTGCGACAACTGAAACAATAACCGCAAGAAAAATAAAAGCAGAGCGTTTCATTTGAGCTTTCCTCCCTAAATAGTATCGACCAACACGGATGTCGTATCGCAGGTTATTATATCACACATCACATAACGCTGTCAATGTTTTTTTTAAAAAAATTCCATTATCAAAAACTATGACGCGGAATCATCCTTTTCCGTTAAGATACCGGACCGATATCATTTAAAACGGCAGACGGACCTGCTCAGCGCTGACCGAGGAGGATCGAAAACGGTGTCAGTTTTTGACGGTGATGCGGATATCTCCTGTTGAAGTCGTTATCCTGCAGTTGCCGCCGGAACCCGAATCAGGAACTCTGATATCGCCGGTCGACGATTTTGTGATGAACACTTTTTCCGAGCTGAGCGAACCGGTAACTTCTCCGGTCGAGGTCTTCACGGTGATCTCCCCCGCGTCGCAATCCTCAAAGCTCACGCCGCCCGTTGACCTTTCAATGTTGAATTCGCCGGACGCGACCGTGTTTTTCAGCGTGACGTCGCCCGTGCTCCCGGCGGAGACCAGCGAACCGCATACAACGTTTTCAAGATACGTTTCCCCTGTACTGACGCTTATGGAAAGCTTCTCTCTGCACTCCACGTTTTTCCCTTCGATACTTCCGGTGGAAACGGAGATGTCGATACCGTCCGCACTGACCGAACTCACGCGGACGTCCCCGGTGGAGGTCCGAATGCTAAGGCTGCCGTCGGCGGAAGCGTCAAAAGCGACGTCGCCCGTGGACGACCTGATCTTCGCGCCGCCAAAAGAAAACTGTTCAGGTACGCTCACGTCCCCTGTGCCCGAGGTGATCGTCAGGTCTGCGTAGTGACCTGCCGGAATATATACCGTGACTGCCGGGGATCTGAGCGAGAACACCGTCAGTTTATCGTACCACTTACGCTCGTCGACCTCTGTGATCTTCAATGTTCCGTTCTCAACGGAGACCTCGTGCCTTATCTTGTCACGTTCCACGCGATCGACCCGCGTTTTTCCGTCTTCCGACGGTCTGAATGTGATATCCGCAACGCCGGATTCGACCGTTATCGACTCGAAATCCTCTGTCACGGTATCCGATCCGGTCACATATTTTGAGGTATCCAGTTTTGAAAGATCAAAGCCTGACGCGATGAACGCGGCGGCGAAGATCGCGACTCCCGCGACCACAAACACGGCGGCCGCAATAAGAAACCCTTTCTTCATTTTGAATTCTCCTTCCCGATAAACATCGACTTGACGCCGACACCGGCTTTTTTCGTCAGTTTAATTATCCCCCCGGAGAGGGCGGCGCAGCCGAAGAACATAAAGACCGACAGTCCGGCGGCGACCGAAGCTGCCCCGAGCATCATAAGCGCGGGTATACTGTTCCCCTGTGCGAAAAAGACAGCCGATACGGCAACAGCGCCGAGAACAGAAACCCAGAGGGAGATCTCGACCGCCCACAGCGAGATGATGAGCGCCCAGGCGGCGATATAAAACGAAAGGACGACCGCCGCTGCCGCGACAAGCAGCGGGAACCACACCGGGAAGCCCAGAACGATCAGAACGACCTCCCACCCGCGCAGGGCGCGCTTCGGCCTGACTTTTTCTTTGACGAGTTTCTGAAGCGGGATCTCGGCGATTGTCTGAGCCCTTACCTCATCGACCGTACCGATCCCCGCTACCGCTTCGTCCTCGCTCATTCCCTCTTCGATCCGGTCGTCGATCATCTCTCCGTAAAACGTGACACGCTCTTCAATGTCGTCCTGAGGGAGCCCCGAAAGAGCGTTTCGCAGACCCCGCAGAAATTCCTGCTTATTCATGACTGTCCTCCTCCGTGACAAAACGATAAACGGAGATCACTTCTTTCCATTCATCCTTGAATTCTTCTATGCGCCGCACACCGCTTTGTGTGATATGATAGTATTTGCGCAGTCTGCCGTCATGTTCCGCTATTCTCACCGTCAGCATCCCGGCGCATTCCAGACGCTTGAGTATCGTGTAAAGCGTTGACTCGGACAGCCCGATGCACGGCTTCAGGTCTTTTATGATCTTATAGCCGTATGAGTCTTCGTTTTTGATCGCGGCCAGAACGCACACATCAAGCAGGCCGCGTTTCAGCTGAACATCCATGGGATACCTCCCTTCGTGTAATATATCATATCACGAAGTATTGCGTTTGTCAAGAGGAAAGACCGTATTATTTACCGTTTCTTTCGGTATCATTCGGGAATCCGCTCCCGGCAGGCCGGGTGACCGCGCATACCGGGTGCTCTGAAAAAGGGGCTGTAAAAACAGTCCCCAAAAAAGAAAGCACTCAAACAATAATCGAAAGATTGGAGTTTGGGTGCTCTTTTATTTAATGGCAGAGATAAAATGTGTGTTAGATGGCAATAACAGTTCGAAAAGGCCAAATCAGTGTAGTTTATCTTTTTTCTTTTTTATTTCGGTCTTCATTGTCTTTCTCATTGCTGTTTGCCGGATGTTTGCCTGAGCCTGAGCTCTTCCGCCGGCGTTCCGAGCTGATGTAAAGGAAGATCGCGGGGATGAGTCCGGCGATAATGACCGTCAGTATCGCCGACCCCTGCGACGACGAGCAGCCGTTGCCGCCCTGGCGGTCGTCATCCGTCGAAGCCGACGTGTCCTCCGGACCTGTCACGGGAGCTTCCGGCGAGGTCTCGTCGCCCGGGTTCGCACTGCCGGTGCCGGATACCGTTTCGGGCGCCCCGGGAAGCTTATCGGGGGAGGTGAGCATGAGGCCCTTCCAGACGGCGATGCGGCTTATCGTTATCGGCATGTCGGTGTTGTACTGGTGGAACCCTATGCCCGCGTTCTCGGTGTAGAATGAAGAGATCTCGCCCTTCGTGGTCCCGTCGACGTAGACGTACGTCCCTTCTGCAGTCATTACGTAAACCCGGAAGACCTTGTTCATTCCGTCGACCTC
>JAEEGL010699085.1_pt1 | contig 13365 bp, 10 predicted proteins | sample 9134231 | NCBI WGS metagenome assembly JAEEGL01 (sample SAMN16246548, study PRJNA631951) | gut metagenome | biome: gut microbiome; feature: rumen; material: fiber-attached | host: Bos | place: Iran: Karaj | collected 2018-10 | reverse complement strand
TGGCGATCAGGGACTTCAGGCAAATCCACAACGCCAACTGGATGAAAGTGACAAGAATGACGAACTCGAGCATATTGATGCCGATTGACGAGGAAACCTTGTCAAGCGCATGGTGCGGACGCGTGAACAGATGCACGGAATGGATGCGCGTAAACCTGCCTAGATAGATTCCGGCGGAAGAAAGCGACGCAAATGCGGCGACTATCGAAAAACGCCATATCGCCCCAGGTCGCCGAAGGCGCTTCTGCAGCAAACCGGCCACATGATCGGCACTCCACGTGCCGAACATTGCGCTGATCACCGCACTGACCGACAAAACCGTGAACGTCAGCCACAGCCTCATGTCAGGACGCAATATGCGGACGACTTTCCCGTCCTTCGGCAATATGTACGGATCCACATACGCAAGATGGAAGTAGTCCGTGAGGATGTATGGGGCGTTCGGATAGAATATCGTCCATGCTACTACCATCCCCCAGAACACGCAAGCATGGCGAATACGATGGAGATGTAGCGACAGCTCCACCGGCAGGTATGCGAGAATGACGTTGTTCACCATCGCAGGGCATATGGACTTGTCCGATGCAAGACCGGTGGAACCGGCAAGATAGGCGAACGCCAGACACGCGGCAAACATGATGCGCACGATCCACTCGAACGGCAGATGCTCAAGGTGTTTATTACACATGATTTCGCCCAGATGTGTCGTTACGCCATCGCATTTGCGTCACATGTCCTTTTATGTGGCATGTTCATGGAAGGGCATCGCCTCACGCGCCCAACGCGCCAAGGGTGGGGACGAATGACGGAAAAGACTCGTCGAGGATTTCCGCGCCGGACACCATGACGGGGACGCGCAGGCCGCATATCGCCATGGACATCGCAAGCCGATGGTCGCCGTTTGCCTGCGCCACACCGCCCGAGATCTTGCCGCCATGGACTATAAAACCATCCTTTGCTTCATCCACTTCGGCCCCAAGCGCGCGGAGCTGCCTGACTATCGCCGCGATTCGATCGGTCTCCTTGTACCGCAATTCGGCGGCGTCGCGAACTACGGTATCCCCCTCGGCAAAAGCGGCCACGGCGGCAAGGGCGGGAATCTCGTCTATTGCACGAACCACGTCGTCGCCCGCGATGGTCGCGCCTTTCAGCCGTGAAGACTCGAGCGTGACGTCGGCCACCGGCTCGCCCATCTCTTCCCGTTCGCCGGCCAACGATATCTTCGCGCCCATCAACGACAATACGTCCAGCACGCCCGTTCGCGTCGGGTTGACGCCTACCCCCTTTACGGTTATGCGGCTTCCGGGCACGATCGCCGCGGCGGCAAAAAGAAACGCCGCGGAAGAGATGTCGCCCGGCAACGTGCCGTTCAAAGGCCGTAGCCGGCCGTCAGGGGCGATGGGACACACCGTCGTGTCTGTGATGGAAGCCCCCATCGACCGGAGCATTCGCACAGTATGGTCGCGAACCGGTCCGGGCGCCGTGAAATGCGATTCGCCGTCAGCGCCCAAGGCCGCCAGCTGAAGGCAGCTGAGCACCTGGGCCGAAGCGACTGGAAGATCATAGTCGATACCATGCAACCGGGCCGGCGCGAAAGCCAATGGCGCGCAGGTCACCTCGCGGCCATCGGCGGCAATGCCCCGTACGCCATGCACGTCGACGCCCATCCTGTTCAGGGGCGTGACGATCCTGTCCATAGGACGCCTGCGCAGACCTTCGCTTCCGTCAAGCGTCGCCGAAGACCCCGTGCCTGCGAGCACTCCCGCGAGCAGACGTATCGTCGTTGCGGAGTTGCCGCAATATGCCGCAGCCCCGGTATTCGGGAAAGGCTTGAATCCGTTGCCCTTCATCACCAAGGTACCGTCCTCCAGGGAAGACGGAACCCCAAGCGAGGCGAGTGCGCCACGCATCGCTCGCGTAACGCCGCTATCGGGATACCCGCGTATTTCAGACACTCCTTCGGCTACTGCCCCGAAAAGGGCCGCCCTGTGGGCCAAAGACTTGTCGCCTGGAACGGAAACCGTTCCAGACAAAGGCTTCCGGGCCACCTGAAGGGTTAAATCCATTGGAAGGTTGAAGACTAGAAGACTAAAGAGTTGAAAGACCGGATACAGGTCAACCGTCAATCTTTCAACTCTTCAACTTGCCCAGGCGCTCGCCTGAATACTTTTTCTCGTGGATGGGCCCCCACCACCACTTGTTGTCGAGATACCACTGTACGGTCTCGCGGATTCCCGTGTCGAAATTGCGTGACGGCTTCCAGCCCAGCTCGTTCATAAGCTTGGCGGGATCGATCGCGTAGCGCAGATCGTGTCCGGGGCGATCGGCGACATAGGTGATCAGCGACTCGTACTTGGAACCGTCTTCCCTCGGACGCAACTCGTCGAGGATGCGGCAGACCGTCTGCACGACTTCCAGATTGGTACGTTCGTTGTGTCCGCCGACGTTGTACGTCTGGCCGGGGACGCCCTTCTCGTTGACCAGGCACAACGCCGCCACATGGTCGTCCACATACAGCCAATCGCGGACGTTCGCGCCCTTCCCGTAGACGGGCAGCGGCTTGCCGTCCAGGCAGTTCAATATGACAAGCGGTATTAGTTTCTCGGGGAAATGGTAAGGGCCGTAGTTGTTGGAGCAATTCGTTATCAACGTGGGCAGGCCATAGGTATCATGCCAGGCGCGGACGAGATGGTCCGATGCCGCCTTTGACGCCGAATAGGGCGAATGCGGCGCGTATGGTGTCGTTTCGGTGAAGAAGCCCGTCTCGCCGAGAGAGCCGTATACTTCGTCCGTGGATATGTGCTGGAACCGGAATTCCCGGCGGGCCATGTCGTCCAGCGTACGCCAGTATCCAAGCGCCGCCTGCAGCAATGTCGCGGTGCCGACCACGTTCGTGCGGATGAATTCACCCGGACCGTCGATCGAGCGATCGACATGGGATTCCGCGGCAAGATGGAAGATCGTATCCGGTTGGAAGTCCGCGAACGCCCGGTCCATCGCATCCTGGTCGCAGATGTCGGCCTTCAGAAACGAATACCGTGGGGAGTCCGAGACCTCCTTCAGCGATTCGAGGTTGCCTGCGTAGGTCAATTTGTCCAGGGCCAGCACCGCCGTCACGTCCGCATCCCGTACAAGGTGCCGCACAAGCGCGGACCCGATGAAACCGGCGGCCCCGGTAACGATTATCCGTTTACGCTTCATCTGCGATCTCCGACCTGATAGGTTGCGTGCGTCTGGTTTCCTGGGATTCCTGTTCCGTGTCGTCCGCCGGCTTCGAAGACTTGCCGGCGGCGGCCTTGCCGCCATCTTTCGATTCCTCGTCCTTGGACTTCAACGGACCGTATGGACGATAGGCGCCGTATGCACGGTAGCCGCCGTAGCCATAGTTGTAGCCGTAGGAATGTCCGGTCGGGGTGAAGGCGCTGCCGCTGCCGCCCATCTCGACGTCGTTGACGACGATGCCGATCACCGTGGCGCCGGACTCGGCCAACGTGCGCGCGGCATGCTGGATGGGCTTGAAGTGGGTACGGTCCGGGCAGCACATGATCATGACGGAATCCACGAGGGACGCCAACGTCATCACGTCGCCCACGATGCCGAACGGCGGCGAGTCGATGATCACCCTGTCGTAGTTGTCGCGCGCCCACTTGAAGAATGTGGGCAATACCGAAGATCCCATGATCGAAGACGGATTCACGTTATCGGGGGCGAGCGAGGCTATGACGTCGAGATGGTCTATGCCGCTTGCGATCGGCAGCAGGCCGAAATCGAACGACTCCTTCTTCGAAAGCAGATGCGAGAAGGAATGGTCCATATCGAGTTCGATTCCCCACACGCGGGCCAGACGCGGACGACGGAGGTCGAAGTCCACCAGCAAGGTCTTCCTTCCCGCCTGGGCGGACGATATTGCAAGCGAGCACGCGGTGATGGTCTTGCCCTCGCCCGGCTGCGTCGACATCAGCAGCAGCACCTGGCTGGTGGCCTGGTAGCGAGGCGAATCGAGCATGTTGCGCAGGCCCGCCATGGCCTCCGCGAACTGCGAATACTTGTTTTCCGCTATGAATTTCGCCACCTGCTCGCGCTTCTTGCGGCGTATGTGCGGCAACACCGCGAGCACCTTCAGTCCGAGGCGTCCCTCGATATCGGAAAGGGATACGATGGTATCTTCAAGGTGGTCGAGCACAAGCACGAACAGAAGCCCCAGCGCAAGCGAGATTATCGCACCCGCCGCGAAGATTATCACGGGGTTCGGCAGAACCGGCTTGGAAGGCACGAGCGCCGGACGGCCGACACGGACGATTTCGTTGTTCGCCTCGGCGGCGATGCGCGCCTCGTTCTCTTTCTGCAGAAGATCCTTGTACAGCGTCGATGACACGTCCTTCTCGCGCTCGAGCTGCTGCAGGCCGGCCTCTGCTGACACGATCTTCTGCTCTATCACGGCGAGATCCGTGCGCAGCTTCTCGTTTTTCTGGCGAATCACAGCCACCTGGTTGCGGAGCGCCGCCAGGTTGCCCTTTGCCGTGGCCGATGCGCGGGAGACCGCCTCGACGAACTGGCGCTTGTAGACTTCGAGCTCCTTCTCCTTGACGCGCACGTCGGGGTGGTTCGGGGTGAATTTCGCGAGCAGCGCGTCACGTTCCAGCTTGGCGGTCTGCAAGGTCGTATAGGCCTGGCCGATCTCCGACGACCGCGGCACGGACGTCGGCAGCGAACCGAAGTCCTCGGGGGTCTCCTGGGCCGCCTCCAGCACCTTCTCCCATTCGGCGGCGGCGGTGACCTCGGTCTCGAGGGCAAGGATGTCGCCGGTCGTCTTGGTGAGACTCTGCTGTAGGATGGTGCGTTCGGAATGCAGATGGTCGATCTTGTTGGCCGTACGGAAATCCAGCAACGCCTTGGCGACCTTCTCGTCGGTGCGCCGCTGCTTCTCCACCGCTTCATGGATCTGCGACACGGCCTTGTCGCAACGTATCTTGTTTTCGTCGTCGGTGAAGGACTCGATGGCCTCCGCATAGGCGTTGGCCAATGCGGCGGCTATGGCCGGCACGCGCGAACGCACGCCGATCGTGATCAGGCGTGAATGCCTTACGAGTTCAAGCGTCGAGGAACTGAGCGTGGAGATGAGTTCGGCGTCGGTAACCGTGGATGCGGGATAGTTCGCGCGATACTGCTGGATTATCTTCGTGACGATCTTGTCGGAACGCCAATCGGAAAGACGCGTGTTGAAGACCTCCTCGTAGGAGCTGCCGTAATCCGGCATGTCGATCTGCCCGATGCCGTTGCCTGAATTGGACGGCCGGCGCATGTCCATCGTGAACTCGCTCGTCGCTTCGTATATGGTGGGCGAGATGCGATATACGGCAAACGCGGCGACAAGCCCGATGAGAAGGAACACGAGCACCGATATCCAGCGTTGGGCTATGACGCGCAGGATACGGCCTATGGTGATCGTACCGACCAGCGAATCGGCATCCTGGGAAGGCGAGGCGCCGCCATAGCTGCCGCCATAATAGTACGGCGCGCCGCCGTAACTGCCGCCGCCGTAGTACATCGGCGTTCTCGCCGAACCGTAGTACAGCGGTGATTTCTTTGCCGAGCCGTAGTATAGCGGCTTCTTGCCATATTGGGTACCATCGGACGCCATGACTGCCTCCTGCTATCATCCTTCCCCATTCTTGTCGGATTCCTCTGCCATCCCGGGAGGAGGAAGAACTTTCCTCGGGAAAGACGCCGCAGACAACACCAGCGGAACCGTGAAAGCGAAGATAAATGCCGAAGAGGCGAACACGTTCGAGAACAGCAGCTCTATCGCCGCAAGACATATGATGAATGGAGCTACCCAGACCACCGGGAAACATGCAAACGGGAAGGTGTCGAAATCATCATTGTTCCGGACATAGCGGAATGCGGAGACGAGTCTTGCGCACCAACTGTAGAACAATACGCCGATTCCGGCCACCAGCAGGGCGCAACCGACGATGCCGCGTTCCGCCAGAAGCGTCCAATATCCGGATACCGCGTTTGAGATGTGGGGCGGCAAGACGGACCAGTCGGCCTTCGTGGCAAGGAACGGCACGTTAAGGCCGAACGCCCCAAGCCCCACGCCGCACCAAGGCCTTGAAATCCACATGTCCTTGGAGATACGCGCAAGGGCGTTTTTCAACGCTTCATATTCCACCGGAAACACGGCCGTGAAATCAAGACCGTGCAACTTGAACTCGCGCAATTCGGGAGATGCCAGCGCCATGATCAATATGGCGGGCACGAGCAATCCGAGAAAAGTCAGTACGAGGATGCGCGCAAAGCCACCCATGCTACCGACACGCGCACAGTACACAAACGAGAACAGCGCGAAAACCAGAACGACGATCAGATATCCCCCGACCGCGGCGGGCGGGGAGAAGAACACAAGCCCCGAAGACGTACCGGCGACAGCCAGGACGTACGGGAGTCGCGCGGAAGCCCATTTGCGGCATTCCGCCGCCGCACCCATCGTGATGGAGAAGATCAGCATCATTCCAAACGCCGTTCCCGCGAACGGGGTCTGCATGAAATCGGACTTTGCCGCCTGCGTGAGCATCGGAACCGTCTCAAGGCAGGAGTAGATCGAGGCCGCGAGGCCTCCGGCCCCGGCAAGCACCGTAGCCGTAAGGCCACAGAAGATCCTGGCCGAAAGCCCCAGGGAATGGCGAATTCCAATCACCAGCACGCAAATCGCGACCGCGACCGACATGGGCATGAAACCCGTCCCCGGCGTCGATGCCGGCAATATCGTCGCCTCTGCCTCCTTCACCATCCATTCACCGTGCTCCGCATCATACCAGAGCGCAATGCCTGAATTGAGCCATCGCACGAGCGCAAAAACCGCAATCAGCAGAAACAGATAGAATGCAGGATCGCGTATGACGGAAACGAATACACGCCTGCGGGCCTGGGCCGTATGTTCGCCGATGCGGATCGACGGATCAAAGAATATCCAGATCAGCGCGAAGAACGACAGCCACAGGAGAATACCCCCAAGCGTGCCTATGTCCACGAATGGCGCAAAGGCCACGGGGAAAGCCGCCAACAAACCGAGGTGCGCAGCCAGCCCATACTTGGAGATAACCTTTAGAATCATCCAACTAGCCTATGCACTCCGACACGCTTAGTAGTGGAAGCGAAGTCCAACCGTGCCACGATAGCGGTCGTAGTCGTAGTCCTTGTGGCTGTCGCACCATTCCTCTTCCCAGGAGATGTTCGCGAACACGGACACCCAACGGTTGATCGTGTAGGTCGCACCCAGGCGGACGGAAAGGATGTCTTCATCGTAGTCGTTGCCGGCGCCGAGATACTTGTCGGAATAGACATTGTCCTCACGACGGAACGCGATGTCGCCACGAAGATTCAGCTTGTCGCCCAAGGTCAGGTAAGACGCACCGGCCGAAATCGAGTACACCTTGATGGCGCTGCCACAGGTACGCTCGCTCGGCTGATAGTAGCTCGAACCCAAGAGCGAGAGTTGAACCTGACGGGTCACGCGCCAATTGGCGGAAAGCTGATACGTCCAACCGCTGTCGGCGCCAGAATGCCCGCCGTACTCCAGCCACGAGGCACCGGCCAGAAGACGATACTGTATCTTCTCGGTCGCGTGGGTGCCGAAACCGCCCATGACCGTCCACACCTGGCTTTCATTGCTGTAGTTGCGATAGCCGCCCGAACCGGATTTCTGGCGATAGCCGCTATATCCGCCGGCGACGAGCAGGTCGGTCCACTTGGACGCCGCAAAACCGGCCTCAAGACCAGCCGAGAACTCCTGCCAGCCATAGAGCGGCGCGTACTTGCCCGTGTCGTTCTTGTAGTCGAGCCAATCGTACTGCCCGCTCAAGTCGGCATGCCACCTTTCGGTGAAACGGCGTTCGATCACGCCGGACGCGTCAAAACGCTGACGATCGCGCCAGATGCCGCGGCCGTCACCGGAATTCAGCGCATCGTTCTGCGCGATGTACGCGTAACGTTCGGACAGCGCAAGCGACCAGCCCTTCTCGCCAGGCTTCGAAGTCGTCCAGTTATACTTCAACGATTCGCCATACGTGCTGTTGTTCAACTGGTCGCTGTCGCCGCTATATGCGCTATAGCTGTAGAACAGCGATCCCACCAAAGACCAGCGCTCGCCCTTCCATTCGAAATCGGCGGCGGGGCTGACCATGAATATGCTATACCCGTCGGAATGGCGCGCGGTATCCGCATTCGAGTCGTATGTATAGGAAAGCGACACATACGGTTTCACGGTCAAGTGGTTGTTGAAGAAGCGGAATCCGGTCGGCTTGTCAGCCACACTATCGCCGGCAAAGGCGAACGTCATCGCCGAAGATGCCGCCAAAACGAATACTGAAAGTTTCTTGTCCATGGTTTTTATCCCTTCGATTTAATCGTGAACGAGTAACATCGCCAAATCACGGATACGGGACCGGCTCCGGTTCCGGCTCGGGCGTGGGCACCACGATAGGCGTCTGGCTGCCGCCGTCGCCGCGATGCTTGCCGCCGTTGTAAGGATTGGGCACGATATTCCCGTCCGCATCGTAGAAAATGGGATCGCCGTTGCTGTTGTTACCGCCCTTGTACACGATCTCCCCGTTCGGACCATAGTACATCTCGCGACCATTCTCGTCGCGCATCACGTTTCCGAGAGCGTCCTTGACAGGCTTCAGACCGACCGGCGTGTCGCTGAACACGGCGGCCCGGGGAATACGGCTAAGGCCGCTGTCGGGCTGATCGTCGGCTATTCCGGCCGTACCAACGATCCCAGGCCCAGAGAAAGCGCTGGAGGCAAGACCGGAAGATGTCGTCGAAGCGCCGCTTCCATCTGCCTGAAGGTCGGCAAGCAGCGCCTGCCCCGTCTGCTGAGAGGTCAACTGGAGCACCGACGCATGATTGGGCTCTTCGCCGGCTTCGGACACGCCGAGCATCGGATCGTAGGTCTTCTCGCGGCCTTCACCCATCGCTGCGGGGATCCATTCCGACCGGGCGGACTCCTGTGCGCTCTCGGGCAATGTCGAGACGAGCGCGTCACGCAAATCAGAGGGCGAACCGCCGGACGCACGTTCGAACATCAACGCCGCGAACGTGTCACGGACGGCGGAATTCTCCGCCGAGGCGCAACGGGCCACGATGATGGCCATCGTATTCGTGGAAAGCTCCACGAACTCCTGATCGGTGAACGGACGCGAAGGATTGGCGTTGCGGTTGAAAAGATCGGACGCGAAGTTCTCGTTCACCACCGTGAGGTATTCGGGCGGAACCGTCGCGAACACTTCGGCGAGCACGGCCGAACGGTTCGACGCCGTGGCCCCGGAGACCGCCGCACGGTTCGCATCGAGGAATTTCGCGGCCTTGACCTCGTCAGACCCCGGCATCTTCGATATGGCGTCGTTCACTTCCGCGAGGAACGCAGTCTGGTCCGCCGCGGAAAGCTGACTGATCGTCTGCTTGAGCAACGCCGGATCCTGTGCGCAGTCGCCCACCTTGGCATGCCACTCGCTACGCGGCATCTCGGCGGAGAACGCCGCATAAGCGGCACACACCAATGTCAACACTATCTTTCTCATGTCACACCTCTTTTTTTCAGAAAGTTTATCAGTACCAACTCATCGGAACCCATACGACATCGCCTGCCTTGAGGAGCATGTCTTTGTCAGGCCGCCCCTCTTCGCCAATCTCGATTATGTCCACCCTTGTCTTGGTCTGCTTGCCATCCTTGTCGCAACGCGTCACAAGCACGCGCCGCTTGTCCGCAATCGCGGTCGCGCCACCTGCCAGCATTATGGCGCGCGTCAAACGAAGATCCATCGTGGCGGGCACGTCGACAGGCCCGGGGCGCCCCACCTCGCCCAATACGGTGACAGATCCCCACGGCGAGACCATGTTGCCGCCGGCCTGGTACACGAACGTGGCCGTCACATGCGGATCGATGTAATACTTCTTGTATGCCGCGGTGATCTTCTGCTGCAGCCCTACAAGCGTCAAGCCATCGCACTTGACCTGGCCGATCAGATCCATGGATATGCATCCATCCGCATCAACGAAATACTGGCGCGAAGATCCGCCCTGGGTCCCTGTGGCCGTGACGGTGATGCCAAGCGCTATCCCAGGTCTTACCTTGGGACCGTCAAAATACGTAGCCAACACGTTCGGGTCTACGTCCTGATGCCGCTCGCCGCCAAACAGCGACGACAGGTTGGAACAGCCGCCCGCGATAAAGCAGACCGCCGCCAACGCAATCAAGGCGCAATATGTTCGCTTTATGTCCATCTAAATCTCTGCCAAACGCCCAAGACCGACAATACACCTAGGGCATTCGCTGTATATGATAGCACAAAAGGCCGTATGAGCGCAATCCCCTAAATAAAAAATCTTCCAACCGTAAAACAGAGGTCCGGTACGCGATATTATATGGTATAATGTCGCCATGGAAGCCACAATCATAGACGGAAAGAAACTCGCCGCCGATACGCGTGAGGCAATAGCCTGCGGCGTGTCGGCGCTGAAGGACAGGAACGGCACGACGCCGGGGCTCGCGGTGATACTGGTGGGCGACAATCCCGCATCGATTTCATACGTGACCGCAAAAGAGAAGGCATGCGCGGAAGCCGGCATGTATTCAAGGGAGATACGGCTGCCCGCCGACACCCCGGAATCCACGCTGGTGCATACCATCGAGGATCTCAACAAGGACGACGCCATACACGGCATCCTCGTCCAGCTGCCTCTGCCCAAGGGAATATCGGAAAAGAACGTGATAGACGCCATCGCGCCGGAGAAGGACGTCGACGGCTTCACCCCGGTCAACGTCGGCAGGATGCTGATCGGCGAAGACTGCTACCTGCCGTGCACGCCGCACGGCATAATAAAGCTGATCGAGGTCACGGGCATGGACGTTTCCGGCAAGCACGCCGTGGTGATAGGCAGGTCGAACATAGTCGGCAAGCCCGTCGCGGCGCTGCTCTCGCGCAAAGGCGCGCACGCCAACGCGACCGTAACCCTATGCCACACCGGCACGCCCGACATCTCCGTCTACACGCGCACGGCCGATATCGTGGTCGTCGCCGCAGGCCGCCCCGGCACGCTTACCGGCGACATGCTCAAGCCGGGCGCCGTCGTCATAGATGTCGGCGTGAACCGCGTTCCAGACGCCACGCGCCCCAAAGGATACCGACTTTGCGGAGATGCCGACTTCGATTCCTGCGCGAAAGTCGCCTCGGCCATAACGCCGGTTCCGGGCGGCGTCGGCCCCATGACGATCACTATGCTTCTTTGGAACACCCTGCAGGCGGCCGGGGGTCGGATCGTCGCATGATGAACTTGCCCATCGCCACGTAGGCCACGATCAGCACAAGGCCGCCAAGCACGATCCACCAGAGATGCGCGTCGACAAGGGCCTTGCCTTTGTGGACAAGCTCCAGGTATGTGATATCGCCTGCGGAGCGTCCAAGCACGTAGCCCGTCACGGCCAGCACGGCGGTCCATATGCCCGCGCCCAATCCCGTGAAAAGAGTGAATTTCCCCAGCGGCATCCCCGAAAGCCCCGCCGGAATGGAGATCAACTGGCGTATCACCGGTATGAGCCTGCACACGAAAGTGGTCACGGAGCCGTATTTGTTGAACACTTCCTCCGCACGGTCCAGCGCCTCTGGTTTCACGAAGAACCATTTTCCGTACCGCCGCAGGAACGGTTCGCCCAACCGGCGCGAGAGATAATAGTTGAAATACGCACCGGCCAGCGACCCGATCAATCCAACCAGTATCGCAAGCAGCAGGTCGGGCACAGGCGCACGCAGCGAAAGCTCGCCTCGCGCGGCGAGAAAACCCGCCGGCAGCATGACAATTTCACTCGGGAACGGGATGAATGAACTCTCTATCGCCATGAATGCGAATATGAAGGCATATCCCCACACCGGTGCGAGCGCCGCAAACGTATCGAGGTGAGAAGCAAGTTGGTCTAGCATAGCGAATTAAGAATGTAGAATGTAGAATGGGATGGTGGATGGGGGGTCATCGGCTCGTCTCGGGGAGAGGTTGCTGGTCGGCGCTGCGCAGAAGCAGCGAAGGATTGTCGCGTATCTGACAGGAGAAATCCCGCAGTGCGGACGTGGCGTCGCGCAGATTGCCGATTATCTCCGCGACGTTCCCCTGTTGCGTCTCGACAAGGTTGTTCGCCGATCCCATGAACATGCCGGTGGCGGAGATCGCGTTCACGGCGTTCGACCAGCCGCCGCTGAAATCTATCTCCTCTATCTTAGCGATAAGCTTCGGCACCACGTCGGTGGCGGATTCGAGGAGTGTCGGCGCAGGCGGTATGCACGGCGAACGCGGCTTCCAGCTTATGGGGGTGTCCTTTACCGCCATCTTCGGATAGTTGAGTTCTATATGCGCCATGCCGGTGAGGATGTTGGCGGAAAGCGTGGCGTGGATGCCCTTGGCCAATATGTTGTCCAGGCGCCGCTGGATGAAATCGTCATCCTCCTTGTATCCGCAAAGACGCGGGTCGATGGCGAACCCTACCCAGATGATGCGGCCATGCTCGGGCGCGGCCTCGCTGTATTCGTTTCCGATGAAGGATATGCGCGTCACCGAACCGACCTTGACGCCCCTGAAGCATACGTCGCTGCCGACGGACAGCCCGGACACCGCCGAGTTGAAATACGTTTCGCCCGCGATAAGGTTCTTGCCGCCTCCCATGCCCCCGAACCACACCAGCGCGCCAATGATGCATGCAATGCCCATGATCAGCGTACAGCCGATCTTTCCGTAGTTTATGTTGTTGGCTTCAGCCATTGTGTTCTCCCCTGTTGAAGAAATCCAGCACGAAAGGATCCTTCGAGGATTTCTTTAGTTCTCGCGGATCGCCGAGCGCTATCATGCCGCGCCGCGACTTGTCGAACATGGCGCACCTGTCGGCGATCTTGAATATCGAAGGCAGCTCGTGCGTGACCACCACGAAAGTCACGTCCTGGTCCCGGCGCAGCTTCAGGATGAGGTCGTCCAGCGCCGAGGACGTTATGGGATCCAATCCCGCGCTCGGCTCGTCCAGGAATATCAGCTGCGGGTCGAGCGCCATCGCCCTCGCGATGGCGGCGCGCTTTTTCATGCCGCCGGAGATCTCGGACGGCATCTTCACGGCCGCGTCCGCAAGGTCGACCATGGCCAGCAGTTCATGCGCCTTCTCCTCCCTCTCCCTGCGCTTGAGCCGCGTGAACTCCTCCAGCGGCAACATCACGTTCTGAAGCAGGTTCATCGACCCGAACAGCGCCCCGCTCTGGTACATCACGCCGATCTTGCGGTAGAGCGTGGCGCGGTTCTTCCTGTTCCATTCCATGCCATCGATCGTCA
>JAEEGL010414078.1_pt1 | contig 13365 bp, 16 predicted proteins | sample 9134231 | NCBI WGS metagenome assembly JAEEGL01 (sample SAMN16246548, study PRJNA631951) | gut metagenome | biome: gut microbiome; feature: rumen; material: fiber-attached | host: Bos | place: Iran: Karaj | collected 2018-10 | reverse complement strand
GAGACTTGATCATTCCAACGAGGGCCTGAGGGTCCTGATTGCGGTACGTGACGAGTGCCACCGCTTTGCGACCGGCGCCAACCAGGCCATGCGCAGCAAGGAGGCAAGCTTCCACCTCCTTCAGAGCGTCCCTGGAATAGGCAAGGCCTACAGCGAGAAGATCATGAACGCCTTCACCACGCTGGATGACGTGGTCCAATGCTCTGCCGAGGAGATCTCCAAGCGTGCGGGGATATCCGTCAAGGCCGCGGAGAACCTGCTCAGACGCCTGAAGGTCTGAATTTTTATGCAGACATTTTCAGTTTCTCTTGTCAAAAAAACGAGTGTGCGCGATAATTGAAACATGTTCTGCATCCGCTTGCAAGAATATTTCAGTCACATAGAGGGAATATGCCACAGGATTCAACAATTTATGATATAGCTGAGAAAGCGGGGGTATCTGCCTCCACAGTCTCAAGGGTCATCAACAATTATCCGTATGTGAACAAGGAGACCAGGGCCAAGGTCCTGAAGGTAATCTCTGAGAGCAACTACATCAAGAATGATTCTGCAAGAAGTCTTGCAACCCAGAGCACCAAGATGGCCGGAATCCTCATAGCGGATGTGAGGACGACCCACCACACGGAAGGTGTCTACTATGTCGAGCATGAGTTCTCCAAGAACGGATATTCATGCCTTATCTATAACACCGGAACAGATCCTGAGCAGCAGGCAAAGTACATCCATCTTCTGAGCCAGAGAAAGGTGGAGGCTGTTGTCCTGATGGGCTCAGTGTTCCAAAATGTCACTGTCCAGAACGCGATAATGGTCTACCTTCCCAACACGCCGGTCGCGATCTGCAACGGATATCTCGACGGACAGAACATATACGGAGTCACCTCCGATGAGCACGGCGGGGTTCTGAAGAGCGTTCAGCTTCTTGCCGGAAAGGGGCATATGAACTACGTCTTCATCACAAACAAGATGACTCCCAGCAACCAGGAGAAGGTCAACGGCTTCAAGGACGGCATGAAGCTTTACGTGGAGAACGGCAGCTCTGTGGTTGTCGAGGTCCCGAGCAATGAGGTTGCAGACTATGAGGAGGCAACACGACGCATAATGAGGGAGAGGCCTGAGACAGATGCCATCATCTATTCTGAGGATTATATAGCTCTTGCCGGCCTTCATGCCCTGTATGAGATGAATGTCAGGGTCCCTGAGCAGGTTGCGGTTGTGGGAATAAACAACTCCAGGTATGCCAGGATCAGCAATCCCTCCCTGACCAGCATAGACAACATGCTTTATGACACCAGCCTGATCGCAGTCAGGAACCTCCTTGAGGTCCTTAAGGGCGAGAGGGTCAACCACAAGATGAGCATAGGGTCTGAAGTTGTTGAGCGTGCCTCAACGTAAATAGTGCTTGCGCTTTCAATAAATCCATGGCATACTGTTTCAGTAAAGACTGAAAGCGGTTGCAAGACATTGCCAGCCAATCCAGTCAGATTAAATGGCCTGACTATCAATAAAAAGGAGTCACAAAATGCAGACAGTATATGAGCTTAACGGACTGAGGGTAATTGACCTCACAAAGTATATTGATCCGGCAACTGAGACAAGACGTTGCAAGCTGGACAGATTCAACACAGGCGGAGCAATCCCAGATTTCCACACAAATGTCGACATCATGACACATCTCGGAACACACTGTGAGTGCCCGTATCACCATTTCGAGGATGGCGCAAGCGTCGCTGACCTTCCGCTGACATCCTTCATGGGAAGGGGAATCTGCTATGAGTTCAAGGACCTTGCACCGCTGTCACACATCAGCGCAGCTGACCTTGAGAAGGCAATCGGAAACAGGGTCAAGCCCGGTGATGTCGTGATCCTGGACTCAATCTACAAGCTTCCTCCGTTCACACCGGAGACAAACGGACCAAAGGACAAGAGACTTCTTGTCAACGGTGAGACAGCACAGTGGATGGTCGACCACAAGGTCAAGTGCGTCGCATTCGGTGACGGTGTCTCAATCGAGAACTGCAACGAGGATGTAAAGCCGTTCCACGACATCTGCATGGCAGAGAACATCACATTCCTTGAGGTGGTAAAGAACCTTGATCAGCTCAAGACAGACACGTTCTTCGTGAGCTTTGCCCCGATGTATATCAAGGGTCTTGATTCATGCCCTGTCAGACTCTACGCCATTGAGGGTCTCAAGGAGTTCAGCTGATTATTCAGCGGATGCTTTCTACCGACTGTGACATCATGTCGCAGTCGTTTTTTTAGGTGGTTGAAATGTTCAGTACAAGAAACGGATTAGAGTATAAGTACGACCTTACGGCCAAGAAGTTCAAGGTCGCTTTTGATTTCCTGAAGAGAAAGGATCTGGCCGGTCTTCCTGTCGGATGGATCGAGTTGGGCGAGGGTGTCAGGGCCAGCGTCCAGGAGTACACCTCATTCGCATGGGATGCGAACAGGTTCGAGACACATGAGAAGTACTTTGACGTCCAGTATGTGGTAAGTGGAAAGGAGCTTGTCGGGGTCTGTGACAGACGCGAGCTGGGAAAAGTGGCCGTCCCATATAATGAGGCCGATGACATTGAGTTCTATGATGAGCCTGCCGATTGCGGAAAGGTCTTCCTCAATGCAGGAGATTTCATTGTCCTGGCTCCGGAAGATGCCCACAAACCCAGATGCGCTGCAGGAAGCCCCGCATTTTTGAAGAAGATCGTCGTCAAGGTCCCTGTCTGAGGAGTTCGGAATGGTAAGAAAGTCAAACGAGAAGCATGTCGAGAAGGCGGAGCATAAGTTCGGAGCTGACGGCTATATCACTGTCAGGAGCCTCACAAACACAATCGAGGAACTCAACGGAAAGGGAAGGGTGTTCGCACACACCACGGTTGCGCCGCACTCAGGGATTGGCTATCACGTCCATGAGGGCGATACCGAGATCTACTATGTGCTTTCCGGAAAAGCCGAGTACAACGACAACGGCACAATTGTACCGATCGAGGCAGGAGATGTCACCTTCACTCAAAGCGGCACTGGTCACGGGATCAACAACCCGAATGATGAGCCTTTGGATATCATAGCGCTGATCATTTACGGCTGAGGTCCGAAGTACTGCTTCATGCTGACGCTGCTTACAAGCCCTTCTGTCTCAGCCCTGACAGCGCGCATCTCCCATGTGGTAGGCACTTCGTAGAAAGTGCTCTCATCCAGGATTCCGTTTGCCCGGGTTGAGTCGAAGTGCTCGAACACATAAGCGTTGAATTCGTTGTACAGGGACTCCTCAATGATGCCCAGCTCAAGCATCCTGCGCATTATTGAGCCTTTTCCCAGGCCGAACAGCCTTTTACCCGTTGCCAGCTCGCTTCTCGCGATGCGTGTGCGTTTTTTACCGAATGTCGAGATGCACTGCTTCTGCGGGAGCAGCACCGCCCGTGCGAAGCGGGCGGTCAAGGCATCGATCTCCTTCTGGTTCTGTCCTTTAATCATAGACAGTCCCACACTCCGGAGCAGGGCGAGCCTCATGTCATCCTGATGTCCGAATGTTCTGTAAAGGATGAACGGCATGCCTGTGGCCTTGTCATATCCGGTGATATTCATGCTTGCCTCGCTGAAATCAGGAAGCGCGAACAGATGCCAGCCCTGGTTCTCCAAAAGGGCACAAACACTTGCTATCGCATTTGTCCCGGCACCGTACTTCTCACGGAATTCCTCTGCAAGGGTTTCAATGTCACTGGGAGAATAATGCTTCGGAGTCCCGGGCCGCCAATTGACATCTATATCCAGAAGAGATTCCCAATACTTGAACCTGTCAAGTTCAGCGCTGATATAAGCCTCAAGGTAAGGCCTCTTTCTGTCAGTGATGAAGGGTTCCCTGAAGAACTGTATGTTGCTCTTTATGATCGGATCTCTCTTGAAGAACTCCAGGGGAGTGAAGAGCTGGCCGGCTATTGCCTTCAGGACATCCTCATTCGGAGAGTATTTGCCGGTCTCATAATTCGACAAGGTTGCTTTTGTCGTCGGATATCCGGATGCGGTGAGCCTCTCGGACAGATCCTGAAGTGAAAGACCGTGAGCCAATCTGGCGATTCTTATGTTGTCTCCAATCATTTTTGCTCCCCCTTTAGGCTAGATTATAATAATATGAGGCAAATGGCAAGAATGTCTTAAATTGACAAATAAATTATTTTTGTTAAACAAATCCTGCTGATGGCGCAGAAGTGCGGAATAAGGCAATTCTAGCTTCAAAAACAGTGTAAAAGATGAATTGATTGCCGTTTAAATCATGTCAAATAATAAAATATATAGAAGAAAACAAGGAATTCACCCTGTTTTTCATCTATTGCTGCCAGGCCATTTTTCCGTCCGGATTACTCCCAAAAAACAATTTGATAAAAAAATGCTTGACGAATTTCAAAAATATGTTAAGGTATAAGAGTATTGAATCCGATTGCAAGGTTTATTGCAATTAGTTTCATGCAGATACAAAGGAGCGGCACTTGAGAATCACGGTTTTAGGCGCAGGAGCAATGGGATCTCTGTTCAGCGGATATCTGTCACGGAAGAACGACGTGACAGTCGTTGACGTCAGCGAGGTCACAGTCAATGCCATCAACGCCAAAGGTGTGAACATCAAGGAGAAGGACGGAAGCATTCTCAACTGCCATCCGAAGGCCGTGAGAGACTCCAAAGGCATCGGATATCAGGACCTGATCATCGTGTTCGTGAAGTCGATGTTCACCATCAGCGCGCTGGAGGGCAACAGGAACCTGATAGGGCCTGAGACCTACCTGATGACGCTCCAGAACGGGGCGGGGCATGAGAGCAAGCTCCTGAGGTTCGCCGACCGCAGGCATGTGATCATAGGATCCACCCAGCACAACAGCTCGGTCATAGAGCCGGGGTTCGTCAACCACGGCGGAAGCGGCATGTGCAGCATAGGGCTGCTTGACGGGGACTCCGAGGTCCTGAGGCCCATAGCCGAGAACATGACAGGCTGCGGGCTTGAGTGCCACACGGAGAACAACGTGCAGAGGCAGGTGTGGAAGAAGATGTTCACCAACACAGCCGCAAGCTCGCTGACGGCGCTGTTCCAGGTGCCGCTGGGATTCATCCACACGGACCCTAACGCAAACTGGCTGATGAGGCAGCTGTGCAGGGAGGCCGTTGAGGTGGCGAACTCGCTGGGGCTGGGATTCGACCTGAGGGAGGTCACGGACGATGTGGATAAGGTGTGCGAGAACGCGCCTAACGGGTACACGTCGATCTATGCTGACATCAGGGACGGAAGGAGAAGTGAGGTGGACACCATAAGCGGGAGCGTGGTTGAGGCCGCGCATGACCAGGGGATAGAGGTCCCGTACCACGAGATGGTGGTCAAGTGCATTCATGCTTTGGAGAACAAGGCAAAGGATAAATGAGAAACCAAGCCACAGACAGGTGGCAGGCAAAATACAAAAAAGGAGATTTGACATGAAAAAATTCTTCGTTATCGTACTTATGGTCATGACCGTTTTCGCACTGTTCGCAAACGGTGGAAACGAGGCTACTTCTGCAGGTAAGAAGGGAATTGCAGGAACAACTGACAAGCCGCGTATTCTCAGAGCCGGAACATCAGCTCCAGCTTCATCAGATCCGACAAACGGCCTGAACGTCATGCATGCTTCACTGAATGAGAAGCTCATGGAACTGTCTGGCGGCACAATCGGTTACGAGTGCATCTTCGGTGGAGCTCTCGGAAACAACACACAGCTTCTTGCCCAGCTCAAGCAGGGAACCCTGGATCTTATGCCTACAGGTTTCGACCTTGCCACAAACCTGCCTAAGTCAGAGAAGTTCTACGCTGTTGCAATGCCTTATGTCTTTGACAACGACGCACACATGGACGCATTCCTTAAGAGCGACCTGTGGAAGCAGATGGTCGAGGAGATCAGAGAGGCCGCAGGCATCTACATCTCCGGTCTCGGATGCCACCAGACAGCAAGAAGCTTCAACACAGTCAAGCCGGTCGTTCATCCGGCAGACCTGAAGAACCTCCGCATGAGAGTCCCAGAGTCAACAGTCCAGATGAAGCTCTGGCAGGCAACTGGCGCAGCTCCGATGGTCATTCCTGCATCTGAGCTCTACACATCACTGAGCAGCGGTCTTGTTGACGGCCAGGAGAACGACATTGTCGCTTCCGCAGCAGCCCTCAAGCTTTATGAGGTCGCTCCGTACTTCACAGAGACAGACTACATCAAGCAGGCAATGCTCATGTACATGTCAGACAAGACATGGCAGGCAATGACTGAAGAGGAGCAGGGCTGGTGGAACGAGGCTCTTGCATATGCATGCGAGAAGGGTTCAGCAGCTTACGCAGCAAAGTATGAGGCTGCAAAGAATGAGATCCGCGAGCACGGCGGAACAATCGTTGAGTTCGACTTCAACGAGTGGAAGGCTTATTTCTCCAAGCTCGTCCATGAGCAGTTCGACGGTCAGTTCTTCCCTGCAGGTCTGTACGATCAGATCCAGGCAACTCCGTACTGATTCAATCTTGATTGACCGATCAAAGGTTGCCGGACCGGCAGCCTTTGACGGTTGTTTTTTTTGAGGGTGATATGCTTCAGAAACTTGAAAAGTTCAAGAACATATATACAAAGATAATCGTGATCGTCTGTGCGGTTATCTGCACGGTGATCCTGCTTGTTGATGTCTTCCAGGTGCTGTCAAGATACATCATCAATGCCGGGTTTGTCTTTGCAGAGGATGTTTCCGTATTCGGGATGCTGTGGGTGATGGCCCTGGGTATCAGTATCGGCACCATCAATCACGAGCATCTTCTGATCAATATCATTGATTCCATTGTTAGTAAGAAAGGCAAGCAGATTGTCATGTTCGTCGTGGACGTGATCCTCATTGTGGCGGGTGTCATGATGACATGGGTCGGATTTCTCTCCGCCAACGCCAACAAGGGTTTCGTGCAGTCAATGCTTGGAATAGATGAGTTCCACAGGTATGTGCCTGTCATCGTCGGTGGTGTGCTCACTGTGATCGCAGCCATCGAGTGTGTGGTTGAACAGATTCTCAGATGGAAATCTGCTGATAAAGAGGTGGTCGCCGCATGAGTGCAATTCTAGTTTGGAAACTTGTTGTCCTGTTCGGGGTTCTCTTCATCACCATGTTCCTGAGATTCCCGTTCTTCCTGGCGTGTTTCGCATCCGCTGCGGCTTACGCCCTGATTTTCCCCGGTTCAATTCCGATGTTCGTCTTCGGACAGACTTTCGTGCAGGGCCTGGGGAACTCGACCTACGCATCCATCATCTTCTACTTCCTGTTGGGTGCCATTCTCAATCACGGCGGTCTGGGTGACAGGATTGTCAAGTTCGGCAACGCCTGTATCGGACACGTCAAGGGCTCTCTCAGCCACATCAACATCCTGGCATCGGTCCTGTTCGCAGGTGTCTCAGGCTCAGCCGCGGCAGATACCGCGTCAATCGGAAACCTGATGATCCCGATGATGAAGAGGCAGGGTTATGACGCACCTTACTCAGCTGCAGTCACCCAGATGAGCTCTATCATCGGACCTATCATCCCGCCGTCAACGACATTTGTCTTCATCGCGAGCATGATGGACCTCTCAGTCAGAAAGCTGTTCCTCTGCGGTCTCATCCCGGGACTTGCCATGGGACTCCTTGAGCTGGCTTACTCCATCTACATCTCACACAAGAGAAATTACCCGTGCACCGGAAAGTTCGGTGGCTTCAAGAACATCTGGAAGGAATTCAAGATCAACTTCTGGGCCATCCTTCTTCCTCTGCTGATCCTGATCTGTCTCACGGCAGGTATCGGAACAGTCACTGAGATCGGTGCCGTGTCATGTGTCCTTGCAGCATTCATCTCAATGGTCATCTACAAGGAGCTTGACTGGAAGGGACTCTGGCAGTGCATCAAGAACACTGCAAGACAGGTCGCAGTTGTCTTCTCAATGCTTGCTGCAGCAACAGTGTTCATCTGGATCATCGGATCACTGAACTTCCAGAACACACTGGCCGCATGGATCGGAAGCCTCGGTCTCTCACGCTTCACGGTCTTCATGCTTGCCATGCTGATCATCTTCATCCTCGGCATGGTCCTTGAGACACTGGTCATCACAATGATCTTCATCCCGGTCCTTGCACTTCCGTGTATCGCCGCCGGTGTTGATCCGTATGTCTTCGCTGTCTCAGCTGCTATCGTCTGTGCAATGGGTCTGAACACACCGCCTGTCGGAACACTGCTTTACCTTACCGCCAGCATTGCGGACACCTCCGCGATGAAGGTCGCGAAGGAGAGCGTCCCGTTCATCATCTGTGTCATCATCGCAGTAGTGCTCATGGGTCTTTTCCCGCAGATCACACTGTGGTATCCGAGCCTGGTATTGTGAGTGGAGGTAATGGAAATGAAAAAAGGTACACTTTGTCTGCTTGCAGACTTTGATGCGGAGAACTACATCCGCGACATCATGAGGCGTGGAGCCGTTGAGGGAGGCGTGGGCGTAGCAGCCGCAGGTCTTCCGAGACACATCTCACTCGGAATGCCCTATGAGGTCAAGGACTGGGCTGCTTACGAGAAGTTCGCCGAGAAGCTTGCCAAAGAGCTCAAGCCTGTCACAGTCAGACTCTGTGACATTGTCGCAGGCAAGATCAGCGAGCAGTTCGGCTCATACTTCTTGAAGTTCGAGGAGAGCTTCGGCCTGGATGAGCTTAGGGTTCAGGTCAGGTCCAAGCTGATCTCAGAGCTCGGTCTTGAGATTCCTGAGAAGGACGGTGTGACAGGCCAGAAGTCAATCACACTCGGCTTCGGAACCGCACCATATGAGAACTACAAGGGATTTGTCGACAGCATCGACAGATCATTCATCGGAAAGGAGCTGTCTTTCAACGAGCTGGGAATCTTCTACTATGACCAGCCGACGATTGCCGCCAACAACTTCTTCTGCTGCAGAAGATTCAAACTTGTCTAAGTGAAAAGGAGAAACGCCATGAAGACAATGAAATGTGATTATGACAGAGAAAAGCACATGACCATCACCTATGAGGGTGGCGGTCTCAAATATGAGTACATCGCTGATTTCGCAAAGGGTCTTCCCACTAACGTTTTCTATGCAAGCGTCGCGGGTGGATTCTGTGACAAGCATGACAACGTTTATCTCGGTGTCCGTGGAATCGGCTATCCCGTTGTGAAGCTCGATCCAGAGGGAAACTTCCAGAAGCTTATCGGTCTTGGCAACATAACAGTTTGTCACTTCGGAATTGCCTCTTCAGATGACACCATTCTGATGACTGATCTCGGAAAGAGCACAATCGTCGAGTTCACAGAAGACGGCAAGGTTGTCCAGACTCTGGGAAACCCGGGACATCCGAGCGACACAGGAATCAACTACCATTATTATGAAGAGCAGAGAAGGCTCGGAAATCTCTATCCGCCTGAGCCGTATATGAGGATACCCGGACTGACTGCTCTCTCGGAAGCTGAGCTTCACACAATCAAGAGAATGGGAGAACCCTTCAACAGACCTACCGACATGGCCATTGACTCAAAGGGAAACATCTATGTCTCAGACGGATATGGCAACTGCGCAGTGCACAAGTTCTCAAGGGACGGCAAACTTCTGAAGACATGGGGCGGAATAGGTGATGAGCCGGGCAAGTTCCTCATGGTCCATGCAGTGACAGTCGACTCCAAGGATCAGGTCTGGGTTTGCGACAGAGACCGCAATGCAGTGCATGTATTTGATGGAGAGGGTAATGTCCTGGCCTACTGCAAGGGTAACCTCGGACAGCCTTCCGGCATTGTCGCTGACAAGGACTACATCTACTGCGTAGGACGCGGCGGATATCTCACAGTCTTCAATCCTCAGTTCGAGGTTGTCGCACAGCTCGGTTATTTCAACAGCGAGCTCAGGGCTCACGGTATTGCCGTCAACAGCAAGGGAGACCTCTTCCTGTTCCCGACAACCGCAACAGAAGACCATCAGTGCATCTGCCTGAAGAGGGTCAAGTAATTGTTATTCATCCGGGGCGGGAGTGCTTCTCCCGCCCTGAATCTTGAGAATGGAGGAAATCGGCCGTGAAGTTTTCGGAGTTGCTGGGTGTCAGACGTGAGGACAGACAGCTTCTTTTCAGGACCTATTTCCTCTATTTTTGCTCAGGCATCATGGCAAACGCCATGGGCTCAATCCTCAAGGACATGCGTAACCCGTCCTACGGGTACGGTTTCTCGGCAAGCTTCCAGGGAATCCTGTCATCCGCCATGCAGTTCGGCGGACTTGCGGCGAACATCCTGTCAGGGCTGCTTCCGTTCATCATCGGAAGAAAGCGTTCGACAGTGATCCTTGCCATTGCGCCCGTCCTTGGACTGGGTGTTCTGGTGCTGACAGGCAACCCGGCGCTACTGATAATGTCATTCATATGCGTGGGAATAGGGAAGGGCGTTAACTCGAACATCACAAACATTGTGGTGAACCACACCGCCAGAAACCGCGGCATTGCCCAGAACTTCCTGCATTCGTTCTTCTCGATCGGTGCGGTCCTGGGACCTGTCCTGATGGCAGTGTTTCCGCAAAAGAGCTGGCGATTGCCTACTTTGATAATTGCAGGTGGAATTCTTACTGCAGTTACCCTTATGGGACTATCATCTTTATCAAATCAGAGAGAGGTCAAGGAGAAAGAGTCCATTGCAATCCCAAGGTCATTCAAGTACTGGTACAACACCGGGATCATGTTCTTCTACCTGTGTGAGGAGGCCTGCCTTCTGTCATACACGGTCTCTTACTTCACATACACCGGGCTTTTCTCAGACTCCTCTTCCAACCTGCTTGCATCACTGCTGTGGGTGGCGATCCTCACCGGAAGGCTGACCTGTGTCTCGATAATGCAAAAGGTGAAGAAACAGTACCTGATCGCGGTCCTGGGGGCATCGTTCATTGTGTCATTCATATTCCTTGTGAATGCGGACACACAGGTCGGAGCCCTGATCTCACTCTTTGCGGTAGGTCTCTCAATGAGCGGCATTTACCCGACCACAATGTCGACCCAGGAGGACAAGTACATGAGGTCATCCTTCTGCTCGGGTCTTTGCATAGGCGTCTGCACCGCGGCGACGATAATAATGCCTGTGATAATCGGCAACGTCACAAATGCCACAGGTTCCTACAGGAGCGGGCTCAAGACTCTGCTTATCCCGCTTTCATGCATGTTCGCGCTGATGCTTGTGAAGCTTTACATGGAATGCCTTAGAGGCAGGGATAAGGGGAGCAGCTGATGGGATTCTTCAACAAGGCAAACTCCCTCATTGAGAAGTGGATGCAGCTGATCATGCCTTTATGCGTAGTCATCGGATTCCTTCTGGGAGACAGGATTGCTTTCCTCAAACCATCGACGAACTGGCTCTTTGCATTCGCGTGTTTCTCATCTGCACTGACACTGTCAATGACAGAGTTCAAGACCGCGTTCAACGTCAAGGCAATCATCCTGCTGATGATACTGGGCCATGCAGTGCTCCCGGCCATCGCATGGCTGGTATTCAGGCTTACAGCCTCCCCATCATCGGAGATATTCATGGGCCTGATGCTGTTGTTCGCCGGCCCTTGCGCCACGACCAGCTTCATCTGGAGCGGAATCTACGGGGGAAACAAGGGGCTTTCAATCGCATTTGTGATTATAGACACCTTTGTGTCCATACTGCTGACTCCGTTCATCATGAGGCTGGCATGCTCTGCCGCAGTCACGATGGATTCCGTGTCCCTGATCTGGAGCATGACCAAGATGGTCCTGATCCCATCAGTGGCAGGTGTCCTTGCGACAAAGCTGATAAGGCAGGAGCATCTTGCGGTTGCGACGCCTGTGATCAAGTTCATCACAAAGGTATCGCTCCTGCTGATAATAATGATAAGCATCGGAGGCGCATCACGTTCAGTGAGGGGCAACTTCTCCTTCAGCTATATATGGAGCCTTGCCGGGGTGTTCGTTGTCCTGATCATCGGATATGTGATGGGTTATTTTTCCAGCAGATTCCTTATCAAATCCGATGTGCCTGATGCGATATCAATGGGATTCGCCCTGGGGTGCAGGAACGTGGGTCTTGCGATAATCCTCGCAGGAAGTTATTTCCCGCCCCTTGCCGCCGTGCCTCCTGTCATAACACTGTTCTTCCATGATATAGTGACGACAGGAGCGGGAAGGGTGTTCCTCAAGGTAAAAGAGAAGAAACCACATGATAAGGAATATGTTTTAGGAGGAAAGAATGCAGCACCACGTCATAGTGAAGTTCAATGAGACAGTCAAGGACAAGATCGCTCTTGCCAACGAGATCGGAAACCTTTTCAAGGGAATGGAGGGTACAGTTCCGGGCGTCCATAAGGTCAGCCCGCACAAGAACTGCATCAACATGTCCAACAGATATGACCTCATGATAATCGTGGACATGGAGAAGGATGCCCTTGAGGCTTATTCCAACAGCCCGATCCATGACAAATGGATCAACGAGTATCCGCAGTTCCTAGAGTCAAAGGTCATAATGGACTACGAAGACTGAGATGCAACATCCTGATCTGTGAACCTCAGTGACAATTTGAGCTTTATGAACTCAGTTCGACGCAAGAAGAGCAAGGAATTCAGATGGGCTTAATGCTGTGCCGTCGGCAGGGTAGTGTTTGAGATTCCCGGTGACTAGGATGGCCCCAATTGTCTTTGCGACCTCATAGAATTTCCGGTCTGATTCGTCTGTGAACTGTATTCCCTGAATTGTTTCGGCATGGATGGGTATTCCATGCTTGAGAAGCGGATCGAGAATCGCATCTATTTCCCATTCTTCAAATCCGAATTTGGGGTAGTGCATGACTTTGTAGTACTCTTCAGCGATCCGGTAGTCGTAGTACAGATTGATTCTCCCGGTGATTGCTGCAAGAAGAATATCGCTTGCATTCCTGCCGGGAGACAATGCCGCGGATACAATGATATTGGTATCCAGTACCACGTTCACGCTTTTCATTCTCCTCTGGCTTCCGAGATGAGGCTGCTGATTTCTTCCTCGGATTTGAAGCCACTTCGGGCTGCACGCATCCTCATGCTGTTCAATGCAATGATTGCTCTTGCCTGACGTATTGTCTGGATTGCCTCATCGAAGTATCCGTCAGGAATGCTGATCATCACCGCTGCAGGCTTGCCGTTGTTGGTGATGATGGCTTCATCACCTTGCTCAATGGTCTGCCAAAGAGATTTTGAGTCGGTCCTCAGGTCGCGTATAGAATAGAAGTTCATCCTTGTACCTCGTTGATTAAATGGTACACAAGTGTGTCCATATTGTCAACACAAGAAAAAAGGACATGAATTAGGTAATTCGATTAATGGATTACAGATATCT
>JAEEGL010344434.1_pt1 | contig 13365 bp, 10 predicted proteins | sample 9134231 | NCBI WGS metagenome assembly JAEEGL01 (sample SAMN16246548, study PRJNA631951) | gut metagenome | biome: gut microbiome; feature: rumen; material: fiber-attached | host: Bos | place: Iran: Karaj | collected 2018-10 | reverse complement strand
TAAACGGTGTTTTCGGATCTACAAAGTGTAACGGTTTGCCTTTTTTCCGGACCGCTACGATGTTTAGATTCATCTTGCCCCTCAGATCGAGCTCGATAAGATCTTTTCCGATCCATTCGGTCTTGGGGGCCATCTCTATCATGTACATGTTTTCATCAAGTTCATAGAAATCCTTGAAGATGGATGAGAGGAGGATGCGTGCCGAACGCGCACCTCCTTCCCCTTCGGGATCTATTATCTTGTCAGCTCCGACTTTTTTCAGCACGCTTGCCATACGGTCCGAAGAAGCTTTGGCAATGACTATCGGAACACCCTGTTCTTTGGCTACGGTCACGCTCATTATCGATGCTGCAAGATCACCGCCCATCGCCGATACGACTATATCCATGTTTTTAAGCCCCAGTGAGAGAACTTCCTCCTCATTGGCAAGGTTGGCACAGACAGCGGATGTGCATCTGTCAGCAAAGTCTTTTATAACTTCTTCATTACAGTCGACGGCAAGAACATCGGCACCCATCCGGTACAGATTCTCCGCAACGCTCTTACCGTATTTCCCAAGCCCCAGAACAGCAATTGATTTTTTCATGACAAAATGATCCTCCTAACCAACATAGAACTTTCCGTCTGCATGTTTTATCGAATCCGAGGAAGTGCCTCCCTTGGCAAAGAATATGGCCATTGATATCGGGCCGACCCTTCCGAGATACATGGATATTATGATGATGACGCGCCCGATACTGTCAAGATTCGGGGTTAAGCCGCGTGAGAGACCGACGGTTCCGAGCGCGCTTACAACTTCATAAAGCGCATCCGTATGGACTATACCACCGCGGGACATGAGAAGCATCGTCATCACAAAAACCGCTATGATACTGCAGAAGAAGATGGCAGATGATTTTCGCATCAGTTCCTCAGGTACGCGTCTGTGGAAAATAACATTTTCCTTCTTGCCGTGTATATATGAAAATGCGTTCATGAAAACAAGAAAAGCGGTCATTGTCTTGATACCGCCCGCGGTACCGACAGGGGATCCGCCTATGAACATGAGAACATATCCGACCGCGCAAGATGTCTCCTTAAGTTTATCCTGCGGGATGGAAGCAAATCCTGCGGTCCTGAACGTAACAGACTGAAACAGACTGTTCATTATCTTGCCGGAAAGTCCCATCTGTCCGATCGTATCGGGATTGTCATATTCCGAAACAAGAATGAATACGGTCCCGAACAGTATCAGGCCGCAAGTCATCAGAATAACAACCTTTGTATGTTCGGGCAGGCGTTTAAACATTTTGATCGGAGAAAATCGTTGTATTATCGCCTTTTTAACCCCGTCAATCACATCAAACCATACAACGAATCCGATACCGCCGAGGATGATAAGTGCCATTGTGGAAAACATCATGATGTATGAATCGCGAAGATCGATCATGCTGTTTGGGCCTATGACATCCATTCCGGCATTACAGAAAGCGGATACAGACTGGAAAAGCGATGCCCATATTCCATTTGCTACGCCAAGGAGCGGGATCAGTTTTATCATAAAAAGAACAGCTCCGGCAGCTTCCACCGCAAGGACACCTCTGAACATGCGACGCAGGAACCTTATGACACCGGTCCTGTTGTCAATATTGATCGAATCTCCGAGCAGCATCCTGTTTGAGAGGAAGAACTTCTTCCCCGTGATTATCATTATCATCGAACCGACTGAAACAACTCCGAGTCCGCCGATCTGAATAAGGACCATTATCACAAACTGTCCAAACAGACTCCAGTGCGAATATGTATCCACAACCACAAGCCCGGTAACGCAGATTGATGTTGTGGATGTAAAAAGCGCGGTCAGAATGTCGGTTGTCTTGCCCTGCGCAGAAGATACAGGAAGCATCAGAAGGACAGTCCCTACCACGATAGCCAGTAGGAAACTTAGCGGAATATAATGAACCGGTGCAATCCTGATACGTTTCAAAATATCAATCTCCAATCCGTTTTATGACCACGATATTATATCACAAATAAAAAAATGAAAGGGGAACACATGAAACTGAATAAAGAACAGTTCATAGCCGCGCATCATAAGGATGGCCCGATGCTTGTGCTTGCAGGCCCGGGCAGCGGCAAAACGCATCTTCTTGTTGAGAGGATAAGGATCATGATCGAAGATGGGGATATAGCGCCTGCCAACATACTTGTCATAACGTTTTCCAAAAAGGCTGCACGTCAGATGCAAGTGCGTTTTGAAAAGCGAGTCGAGCCCAATTCTTATCCCGTGACATTCGGGACATTTCATGCGGTGTTTTATAACATCATACGTGAATACGATCCGGATATAGGCGATCTTATAACAGATAAACAGCAGGAAGTGTTTGTAAAAAAAGCTGTCGACAACTGCGGCCTCTATCAAGGGGCATTGTGCAGCGGTTATGATGCCGGTGAGATAACCGGTCTTATCGGTGCATACAAGAACTTCGGAAAGGAGAGGTTTAGTAAGAGCGGTCCGGGAAAAGACATGAATGAAAATGAGATGTCGGAATTACTGCAGCTTTACGAAGAATATGTAAAGCTTTGCCGCAGTGCCTGTCTTATCGATTTTGACGATATGATAATGCTGTGCAGGGACATACTGTATAAGCATGAGGGCGTTCTTCGGAAATGGCAGGACAAATACAGATACATACTCGTGGATGAGTTCCAGGACATAAACGACGGACAGTATGATGTTCTGCGCCTTATTGCGGGAGATAAAAGAAATGTGTTTGCGGTAGGGGATGATGACCAGTCAATATATGCTTTCCGCGGAGCACGCCCGGAGCTTATGAAAAAGTTCCTGCATCAGTTCATCGGCTGCAGGCAGGTCACGCTTAAGATGAATTACAGATGCGCAAAAAATATAATAAGTACAGCCGACACTGTCATAAGGCACAATTTCGAGCGGATAGAGCGGCCGATGCAAAAGCATCTGCCTTCAAAAGACGGAGGGGTCGTCACGGTCGTCAACTCGGAAAGCACCGATGTACAGGCAGCATTCGTATGCGACATGATAACAGCCCTAACGGAGGAAGACGGATACAGAGCCGGAGATATAGCCGTTCTTTACAGGAGCGCACACTGTGCCAAAAGGTTCATTCAGGTAGCGGAGGATTTGGGGATAAGACTTCGCATAACGGGCGAGGGCGCGACTACACCGAAAAGAGTAAAGATACATGAAGCATATATACGTGCCCATGACCATACGGCATCTCGCGCCGATATGTTCCTTATCATGAATAACCCGCCAAGATCGCTTTCAAGAGAGTCTTTATGTGACAAAACGGGGGATGACTATATTGAGTGTATGTTAAGGTATTACAAGGATGACAGCGCTAAACTTGCCGCTGTGTATGATCTTAAGGAAACTATCGATGATTATGACGTAAACAAAAACATAACCGACGATGAAGACAGCGTAAACGGTTACCGGGACAGGGTCAACGTTATGACGGCACATGCATCGAAGGGACTCGAATTCAAATGTGTTTTCATTATAGGCCTTCAGGAGGGACTGTTTCCTCACGTAAGAGATATGTCGGGGAATGCGGAAGAAGAGAGGAGGCTTATGTATGTTGCGATGACGCGCGCCATAGAGCGTCTTTATATGTGTACAGTAAGTACCGAGCATGGTAAGCGTCCGTCAAGATTTGTAAAAGAAGCGCAAACAAAAACGGACCATATCAGCGATATGATCCGTTTAAGGCGTGTATGATCTATTCGTCTTTCATCATCTCGAATTCTTCGTTGTCGAGATATTCGTCAAATGCATCGGCAACGGCTTCGTACTCCTCATCATCGTCGATGTATATAAGCTCGGGTTCAACATTGGGATCGTTCTCATCCTCTTTATATCCGTAGAACCATACTTCTCCTTCGCTTGACTGGCCTTCATCGTCAAGAGGAAGAAGAACAATATAATCTTTATCTTTGATCGTAAGTATCGTGATGATGGCACAGTTTACTTTTCTGCCGTCGGTAAGTTCGATCTCAACGGTCATGTCTGTATCGTCATTTTCATCTGTCCTGCCCATAACTGACTCCTTTATATGAATTTCGCTGATTATATCACAGAATAGTTCAAATAATCAATGATATTGCCGCTTTTCCTTGAAAACATGGGATTATTTGAGTATAATGTCAAAGTACGCGTTTTACACGCCAAAGAAGATATGACCGATAAAAAGAGACAGGGACAAAATCATAGAACCGGAAGCGGATTTCCGATGGGAGCGGTACTTACGCATGGCGGAGTACAGTTCAGCACATGCATCGATTTTAAGAGAACGCTCGAGCTTATCATATTTGATAAAGCAGGCAGCGTTATCGATCATGTTGACATGACTTTACATCGGACCGATTCGGGTACTCTTTCAGTGATCATAGAGGGAGAATGGAATTATGATCATTCATACTGCTACGAAGCAGACGGTGTCAAAACTTCTGACCCTTTTATGGCTGATTCGACAGCGCTTCGTAAGTTCGGTGATGATAAGAGCCCTTATGATAATGCAAAGCTTTACAGGGATGATTTTGACTGGGAAGACGATAAGACACCAAAGATCGCGTACAATAACGTGATCGCATATCAGCTACACGTCCGCGGATTTACCGCACATTCATCTTCAAAAGTTAAGAACAGGGGCAGATTTTCAGGTGTTATAGAAAAACTCCCGTATTTAAAAGATCTCGGTATCAATCAGATAGTTTTGATGCCGTGCTATGAATTTGATGAGATCATAAGGCAGCGCAAACCTCAGTCGATGGAAAACATCGATTATAAGACAGACCCTAATGCCGAACGCAAGACAAAGATCAACTTCTGGGGATTTGCAAACGCGCGTTATTGTATGCCGAAGGCATCGTATTCGAACGGGAATCCTGTCAACGAGTTCAAAGAGATGGTAAAAGCCGCGCATCGCGCAGGCATTGAAGTCGTGATGCGCTTCTACTTCCCGGATGAGGTTAACCGTGCGTTTGTAATGTGGATACTTAATTTCTGGGCACGCGAATACCATGTGGACGGCTTCTTCCTGATGGGATCCGATATCCCGATGGATATGATAGCGGCTGATATTTATTTGCGGGAACGCAAGATATACAATACTTTCTTTGACAAGCAGTACATAACGAACCGCAAATACGGATATAACGAAAACATGGCATTCGTTAATCCGGATTTCATGAATGTCTGTCGTAAGTTCTTAAAAAGTGACGAAAATCAGCTCTCGGATTTCTTATACCGTCAGCGGTTGAATCCGTACGATGTACACATCGTAAATTACATTACCGATTACTACGGTTTTACGCTCAGAGACCTTGTGTCATACGACTATAAGCATAATGAGGACAATCTTGAGGACAATAACGACGGTGAGAACTTCAACTACAGCTGGAACTGCGGTGTTGAAGGCGCGTCACGCAAGAAGTCTATACTTGGTCTTCGTATGAAGCAGATCAAGAATGCGCTTGTATTCCTTCTTCTTGCCCAGGGTGTCCCGATGATCTGTGCGGGTGATGAATTTTTAAACACTCAAAACGGAAACAACAATCCGTACTGTCAGGATAATGAGACCGGATGGATCGTCTGGAAGGATACGAAACACAGCCGCGAGATACTTGATTTTGCAAAGGCACTCATAAGACTACGTACATCTCATCCGATACTTCATCCGGATAGAGAATTTCGGATAATGGATTACGCGGCATGCGGCTTCCCGGATCTGTCATATCACGGTGACATGGCATGGAATCCGAAGTTTGACAATCATTTAAGGCATATCGGCATCATGATATGCGGCAAGTATGCAAGGCTTACGCGTACGAGTGAAGATGACAGTTTCTATATGGCATATAACATGCACTGGGAAAATCATACGTTTGCACTTCCGAAACTGTCCAAAGGCCTTAAATGGTCGGTGCTTATCCTTACGTGTGACGAGCATGCGGGCACTATAGTATACAAGACACTTGAAGAAAACGGGGACAGTGTTACGGTACCCGACCGTACCGTTGCGATACTGACATCCGTTGAAGATAAAAACGCAGCCGGAGGATCTGCCGGTAAAGTGGAAAAGAGGACGGTTAAAGATGATAGGAGATAAAAAAGTTTTGTTTTCGGGGATGCAGGCGACCGGTAACCTGACGATAGGTAATTATCTTGGCGCACTGCAAAACTGGGTAAAGCTTTCCGATGAATATGAATGTTTTTATTCTGTTGTCGACATGCACTCGATAACGGTCAGACAGGATCCGGCAACGCTGCGTTCGCGTGCAAGAAAGCTTCTGACACTGTATATCGCCGCAGGACTCGACCCTGAGAAGAACTGCATATATTATCAGTCTCATGTATCCGGACATGCGGAACTTGCATGGATACTTAACTGCTTCACATACATGGGTGAGCTGTCGAGAATGACGCAGTTTAAGGATAAATCGGCGAAGCATGCGGACAACATAAACGCGGGTCTGTTTACGTATCCGGTGCTTATGGCTGCAGATATACTTCTGTATCAGGCGGATGTTGTCCCGGTCGGGATAGACCAGATGCAGCACCTTGAACTGACGAGAGATATAGCACAGCGTTTCAACGGCATTTACGGTGACGTGTTCACGATACCCGAAGCATATATCGGCAAGAGCGGAGCTAAGATAATGAGCCTTCAGGATCCGACGAAGAAGATGAGCAAGTCGGATGAAAATCCTAACGCCAGTGTTTATCTTATGGATGATCCGGACACGATCATGCGCAAGTTCAAGCGTGCGGTAACCGACTCGCTGTCTGCAGTCAGGTATAACGAAGAAGAGCAGCCCGGCATATGCAATCTTATGGATATATACAGTGCATGCACCGGTAAGACAAAAGATGAGATAGAAAAAGAGTTCGATGGAAAGGGTTACGGTGATTTCAAGATCGCCGTAGGCGAAAGCGTAGTAGAAAAGCTCCGCCCGCTTCAGGAGAAGATGGCAGAGCTTGAAAAGAACAAAGACTATATTGATTCCGTTATAAAGAACAACGCTGAAAAAGCTCAGTATTATTCCAATAAAACACTTCGCAAAGTTCAGAAGAAGGTCGGATTCCCGGAAAGGATCAGATAGACTGTGCGTCAGTCGCCGTCATTCTTAAGTATTTCTTCGTCTTCGGACTGAGGTTTGTGCATTATCTGGAAATTGTCCGGGACCACACGGATACCGACAAAACTGCCGACAGGGAAGTGCTGCGTGGTCTGGGCCATGAAGCATATCCCGATCGCGCTTTCGATCTGGATCTCGTAATGAACACCCTTAAATATGATCGATGTTACCGTGCCGGTAGTCTGTCCGCTTTCAGGATCGCCGAGTTCAACGTCCTCGGGCCGGATCACGACATCGACAGGTTCATTCTCTTCGAATCCCTCATCCACGCATTCAAATGACTTACCGCCTATACTTACAAGGCGGTCTTTTATCATTATACCGTCAATGATATTGCTTTCACCGATAAAATCGGCAACGAATGCGTTTGTAGGTTCATTGTATATGCTCTCGGGTGTGCCGATCTGCTGTATGTACCCCTGGTTCATCACGACAATGGTATCGGACATCGTAAGAGCTTCTTCCTGGTCGTGTGTAACATATATGAATGTTATACCGAGTTCGTTCTTAAGCCTTATCAGTTCATATTGCATTTCCTGGCGCAGTTTAAGATCAAGAGCCCCCAAAGGTTCGTCAAGAAGAAGTACTTTGGGCTCGTTTACGATCGCACGTGCAATTGCGATACGCTGTTGCTGACCGCCCGACAGTGATTCGGTACTGCGGTTCTCAAACCCCGGAAGATTGACAAGATCGAGAGCATATTTGATCTTATCTTTTATATACTGTTCGGATTTTTTCTTTATACGAAGGCCGAATGCTATGTTTTCTGCAACGGTCATATGTGAGAAAAGGGCATATTTCTGAAAAACGGTATTTACCTGCCTGCGGTTGGGAGGAAGTTTGGTAATATCAACGCCGTCAAAATAGACATTTCCTATATCAGGTGTTTCAAAACCGCCGATTATGCGAAGGATCGTTGTCTTACCGCAGCCGGAAGGCCCGAGAAGAGTAACGAATTCATTTTCCCTTATATACAGATCAAGTTCATCAAGAACAAGATTGTTGTCAAATGATTTTGAAACATTAACAAGTTCAATAAGTTTTTTAGCCAATCGCTGATCCCCTGAATAATAGGTTATTATACAATCTTAGTGATTATACAGTATTATCGTATGAAATTAAAGAATATATTTGACGGTGGCGAATCAAGTGTTTTGTTTCATCCGTACAACTATATGTAGCGGTTGACTTTTTGACCGCATAGGTCGACAATTACTGTGTATGTCTGTGTGATTATGGACGGATGGGTAAGATCATGACAGTAAGTGCTAAGGAAAACGTTAAAGAAACCGTTAAAGAAACCACAAAACCGGATAAGTATGTAGCATATGTTTCAACTTATACGAGAAGCGGAGACATCGGTATCCGTGTGTATGATGTCGACAATAAAGCGGGAAGGCTTACCGAAAAGGAAAAGGTCAGGATAACAAACAGTTCGTATATCTCGACTTCTCATAACGGGAAATTCCTGTATGCGATAACCGATTTCGGTGTTGAGAGTTATAAGATAAAAGCCGACGGCTGTCTTGAGAGTACGGGTACCGCATCTATAAACGGTATGAGAGGATGCTATCTGTCTACGGATTACGAGGACAAGTATCTGTTTGTTGCCGGGTATCACGATGCCAAAGTTACGGTACTTAAGATAAATCCTGACGGGACCGTAGGTGAGATCACCGATGAGATATTCTCGGCAGGTCTTGGCAGTATTATAGAAAGATCGTTCCTTCCCCATGTCACCTGCGTCAAGATGACAAGGGACAATAAGTACCTTTGCGCGATAGACAGCGGAATGGATCAGGTCAAGGTTTATTCATTTGATTCGGCTGCAGGAAAGTTAAAGCTCAAAGATATGGTACGATGCGATCAGGACAGCGCGCCGCGCTATATCAAATTCCACAGAAGCGGTAAATTTGCATATATCTCTCATGAGATGGCAAACAAGATAGATATATACTCTTACAGGGATGCTGACGGTAATCCGGAGTTTGAAAGGATCGGATCGGTCTCAACGATAAACGATAACTATAAAACTTCGGGCAGCATAACCTGCGCCATGAAGTTCTCGCCCGATCATAAACTTCTTATGTCGTCCGTTGCCGGCAGTAACAGTGTTTCGGTGTATAAAGTTGATGACAAGACAGGAATGCTCGAGAAGAGACTGTGCCTTCCGGTTTCAGGTGACTATCCGAAGGATGTAGCATTCTTCCCGGATTCAAAACATATAGTCAGTCTTAACCATGAATCGAATACGATGAGTTTCTTTACGCTCAATCTTAAAGATAACATTATCGTTATGAACGGACCGTTCATAAGCGTTCCGAGCGGTAACTGCATAATAACGAAGAAATTATGAAACCATTAACATACTACATCGACAAGTGCATAACGTTTATTTATGTAGCTTCCGTTATCGGGGGTATTTTGGTGTGCACATCCCATGAGGCTAATGCCGCCGGTGCTAACAGGAAGACGGTTAATATAAGATGCGTTGCATCAACGTCTGCGGTCGGAGACCACATGACGGCGGATGATTTTCTGTTCGATACGGAAAAGGCTGCAGATAAGAAAGGGATAACCGAGTACTTAGAGAGCCTTAAGAAAAACGGTCTTAATGAAAATGACAGCCGGCCTTTAGAGGAAGAGGCTGAAGAAGACACTGATCATGACGATGAGGTTATCTATTCTGATGAGAAGCCGGTCGAAGACGGTGAGCTTAAGATCGATCCGGATGACTGGCGCCTTATGCTCGTAAACAAGCAGAATCCTGTTCCCGAAGGATTCGATGTTAAGCTTGCGAATATCAACAATACGATGTATGCGGATGAGAGGATCATCGATGACATATACCGCATGATCGATGCGGCTTCGGATGACGGTGTGGATCTTATGATATGCAGCGCTTACAGATCTTATGACCGTCAGAGAACTTTATTTAATAATAAGATCAATAAGCTTATGGGTGAAGGTATGACGTACCTTGAGGCTTATAAGGTCGGTTCAATGAACGTGACAGTACCCGGGACGAGTGAACATCACCTCGGACTTGCGCTTGATATTCTGACCGGATCATATACGGCAATGGATGACGGATTCGGTGATACCGAAGCCGGAAAATGGCTTGCCGCAAACAGCGCGGATTATGGATTCATATTAAGGTATCCGCGCGGTAAAGAGGAAATTACAGGCATAGTATACGAGCCGTGGCATTTCAGATATGTCGGGACCGAATATGCTAAGGATATAACCGAAAAAGGAGTGTGCCTTGAGGAATACCTGAAGGGCGAATTCTGATGTACAGGATCCTAAACACAGAAGGAAGAGCAAAGAGAGCGGAGTTTACAACGGTCCACGGAACGGTGCAGACTCCTGTTTTTATGAATGTAGGTACCGTTGCGGCGATCAAGGGAGCGGTTTCAACCGAAGACCTTAAAGAACTCGGGTGCCAGATACAGTTATCAAACACATATCATCTGCATGTTCGTCCCGGAGATGAGATCGTCAAGAAACTGGGCGGACTTCATAAGTTCATGGTATGGGACAGACCTATACTGACTGATTCCGGGGGATTTCAGGTATTCTCACTGGCAAGTCTTCGCAAGATCAAAGAAGAAGGCGTTTATTTCAATTCACATGTTGATGGCAGAAAGATATTCATGGGCCCGGAAGAGTCGATGCGTATCCAGAGCAATCTTGCAAGCACGATAGCCATGGCATTTGACGAATGTCCGTCATCGCTTGCGGACAGGGATTATGTGCAGGCGTCTGTTGACAGGACTACAAGATGGCTCATACGCTGCAAAGATGAAATGGCAAGGCTCAATAAGCTACCTGATACGATAAACAAGGAGCAGATGCTGTTTGGTATCAATCAGGGCGCGATCTTCCCGGATATAAGAATAGAACATGCAAAGCGTATAAGTGAGCTTGATCTTCCCGGATACTCTATCGGAGGACTTGCCGTAGGTGAGCCGAACGAGGTCATGTACGATATACTCGATCAGGTCGTGCCGTATCTTCCGCAGGACAAGCCTACATACCTGATGGGTGTCGGTACACCGAAGGACATACTCGAGGGTGTTGAGAGAGGCGTTGATTTCTTTGACTGCGTATATCCGTCAAGAAACGGACGCCATGGACATCTGTATACAAACTACGGAACAGTCAGACTCCTTAACGCACAGTATGAGCTTGACGAGCGTCCGATAGAAGAAGGCTGTAACTGTCCTGCCTGCAGGCATTATTCAAGGGCTTATATCAGGCACCTACTCAAGGCAAAAGAGATGCTTGGCATGAGACTTTGCGTAATGCATAACCTGTACTTCTATAACAAGCTTATGGAAGAGATAAGGGATGCAATAGATAACGGATGTTACGCATCATACAAGAAAGAGAAACTGGCCGGAATGGAAGGGAATGAAAAATAACCTTGAAACGTAGCGGTCGGTTGTGTATTATTAAACGAGCATATTATTCATAAGATATTCATTTTATACGGAGGAACATCAGATGGGTTCAATCATATTAACAGGTACGACATCGGGCGGATCGGGAAGCATATTACTGATGGTCGGATATATCGCTATATTCGGTCTTGCTATATATTTCCTTATGATCAAGCCTCAGAAGAAGGAGCAGAAGAGGATGGAAGCGCTCCTTTCGACTATGGCTCCCGGCGATTCGGTCCTTACGACAAGCGGGTTCTACGGAGTTGTCATCGATGTAACCGATGACACTGTCATTGTTGAATTCGGAAGCAACAAGAACTGCCGTATTCCCATGCAGAAATCAGCCATTACACAGGTGGAGAAGCCTGAGGACGCAGCGGAGAAGGAGTGATCCTTTATTCTTAATCTGTATTTAAGGATGTCCGCTTCGGGCATCCTTTGTTTAATATCTGAGCCTCAATAAATGATCAACCAAAAAGAAAGGGAAAAACATGAAGAGTGATGCTGTAAAAAAAGGCAGTGCACAGGCACCCCACAGATCGTTGTTCCACGCTCTCGGGTTTACCGAGGAGGAAATGGAAAGACCGATGGTCGGTATCGTAAGCTCATACAATGAGATAGTACCCGGCCATATGAATATCGATAAGATCGTAGAAGCCGTTAAGCTCGGCGTTGCGATGGCAGGAGGAACACCTGTAGTATTCCCCGCGATAGCTGTTTGCGACGGTATCGCTATGGGTCATATCGGAATGAAGTACTCACTCGTAACCCGTGATCTTATCGCGGATTCAACAGAGTGTATGGCACTTGCCCATCAGTTTGACGCACTCGTTATGGTCCCGAACTGCGATAAGAATGTTCCCGGACTTCTGATGGCTGCAGCAAGGATAAATGTACCTACCGTATTCGTATCGGGAGGACCGATGCTTGCAGGACACGTTATGGGCAAAAAGAGAAGCCTGTCCTCGATGTTTGAAGCTGTAGGTGCCCAGGCTGCAGGCAAGATGACCGACGAGGAAGTTTGCGAGTTCGAACGCAAGGTTTGTCCGACATGCGGATCGTGTTCGGGAATGTACACAGCCAACTCAATGAACTGCCTTACCGAGGCACTCGGTATGGGTCTTGCAGGAAACGGTACGATCCCTGCTGTATATTCCGAGCGTATTGCTCTTGCAAAGCATGCCGGAATGGCTGTCATGGAATTATACAGGAAGAATATATGTCCGCGTGATATCATCACAAAGGAATCGATAGTAAATGCGCTCACAGTTGATATGGCTCTCGGATGCTCGACCAATTCGATGCTTCATATCCCTGCGATAGCACATGAGATCGGATATGATTTTGACATAACGATGGCAAACGAGATCTCGGAGAAGACTCCGAACATTTGCCACCTTGCTCCTGCAGGTCCTACTTATATGGAAGACCTTAACGAGGCGGGCGGTGTCCATGCGGTAATGAAACAGCTTGCGGACGCGGGCCTTCTTAATACGAACTGTATGACCGTAACAGGGAAGACCCTTGGCGAGAACATTGCCGGATGTGTAAATAAGAACCCTGAAGTAATTCGGACAATGGATAATCCGTATTCAAAGACCGGCGGACTTGCCGTACTTACGGGTAATATCGCACCTGACGGATCCGTTGTTAAGCGTTCGGCTGTTGCGGACAGTATGCTTAAACATGAAGGACCCGCACGTGTATTTGACTGCGAGGAAGATGCGATCGCCGCGATCAAGGGCGGAAAGATCGTTGC
>JAEEGL015425778.1_pt1 | contig 13366 bp, 9 predicted proteins | sample 9134231 | NCBI WGS metagenome assembly JAEEGL01 (sample SAMN16246548, study PRJNA631951) | gut metagenome | biome: gut microbiome; feature: rumen; material: fiber-attached | host: Bos | place: Iran: Karaj | collected 2018-10 | reverse complement strand
TTAGCTATTTCTTGAGCCATATTAACACTCTTAGCAAAATAGAAACCATCTGCTATTCTTTCATCTAAAGTAAATGTCATATCAACCATTCTTCTACCTTTTACTTCTTTAATAGTACCAATTGTAATAACTATTGAATTAGTACCATATTCATTTAAATGATGATAACAAGAATTAGATTTAATACTACCTAAATTACTAAAGATAACAGTTGCATAATTAGTATCTCCTTCAGTTAAAGCTTTAGGATTCCAACCATGTTTATCAAGAAATTTAACAAATTTAACTATTAGGCCCAATAACCATTTAGGAAGACTAGTAAATATTTTTAAAGTATCATCAAAATCATTCTTACCTTCACTTTTTGTTTTAAAAACATCAATTGCCATCTTACGAGTCATCTCTAAACCTGTATCCTTAGGATCTAACTCTAAACAAATAATCTTTTCATCTGCATTATCTGTAAATTTATCTTTAGCTATAAAAGCAAAAGTAATTTTATCTCTTTCATATAATCTCTTATTTTGGATAAACCTATTTAATCTATTACGATTAAAGAACACTTTACTAAAACAAGCTAGAATAGCCTGAAAATAGGTCATTTTATATTCTAAATCACCTGTCTTATTTTGTTTATCTACCCAACTACATAATTCTTCTAAATCAAAGTCTATTGTAGTTGATACTTCTGCATCTGTTCTTCTATCAAAAATAAATGGAAATAATACTGCGATTGATCCTTGAGGTTTAATATATTTCCCATCTCTTCTATCTTTATTAAATAATCCCATATAATCACCATTTTCATTATAACAAAAAAGTAGAGAAATCTCTACTTATAATCTTGTTTTAGAGGAGCTTTTGCAGCTTTATTATGTTTATTAGTTACAATCCAAGCATTAGATACTGTTCTACCACCATATGATTCTCCAGCAGATGGTTTATTCCATAACTTACCTTCAATACTCATAGTAGAAGATGCTCCACCATCTAAATTAGCTGCATTATATGCCTTATATTTAACTAGAATATTAATAACATCATTTAAAGTAGCTCCATAACTATAACCAGGTAATCTTCCTTCGATAATTAGGAATAATACAACTCCATCTTTTCTTTGAGCAATTACACTTCTTGGAGCAGTACCCCAACCACCATCACCATGAATTTTACTATTCTTACCATTAACAATTAAGAATGGTCCAAATTCAACAGCTTCTTTCATACCATCTTTAATAGCATCAGCTGGTTTTTTATAAGTTAAATACATTTTATGATCTTTAGTAAATCCTATTAATCCTCCAGAACCACCAGAGTGAGTCCAAATAACCTTTCCATTTTGAATAATAGTTCCATATGGTACAGAACCATTACCCCAGCCATCTAAGTCTTCAAAGCCTCCACCATTAATACCTACTAATCCATCATTATTAGTAACTAATTTATTAACAGATTGACCAGCTTTACCTAATTTAGAACTTACTGCTAATTCTACATCACTTGGATCATAAATACCTATTAACCAGCCCTTAAATTTAGGTTCTTCGATACGAATAGTTTTATAAACATCATTACCTTTATCCTTAGTAAATAATTCTTTTTCATACTTATTAGTATAATGTTTCTTACCATTACCACCAATTACTATATCATCTAAATTAATTTCTTCAGTATTCTTTTCGATATAGTTTTCACTCATAACTTTATTAACTACATCTTCATCATATAAAGTATAAGCTAAATATTTATGAGACATAGTAGTCATAGCAGTAGGTATCCAAAAAGATTTAAACCTATAGTTATGAATTACTAATAAACCAGTAATTACTGATAAATCTAAGAAAAAGATAAAAACAGTAAATAAACTAATTCGTAATTTTACCTTTACCTTTCTTTTTGTTTTCATTTATTCACCCCGTTATATATGGATTATCTTTTGTTCCTTTACCACTCTTTATTATTTTTTTATTAATTGAAATAACTGGGACAACATGCTTTGCCTCTGTTATTTCTGATTCTCCTATTAAACCATTATTATATTTAATATATTGCATTCCTCCCTGAAGAGTATTTATTAAATAAAAACCATCATGATCAGTATTATCATAATCAAACATATTTAACAAACCTACCTTGCAAGTTATTTTATCTTTATAAATATTTTTATAAGAATAACTAGTATCAGGACTTATTTCTCCTATATAGTATTCTTTACTTTCTAATAAATTTTTATAACTAAGACTATTTAAATAACTATTATTTAAATAAACAGCTAATCCATTCCAATCTTCTAAATTAAAACTATTAATTTCTTCACTGAAACGATATTTAAACTCTTTATCTTTATTTTTTATATAATCTGTTTTAACTAATCTTAAACTTTCATTTTCCTCTTTATAAACTTTCCATATATCATTTCCTAATTTAATATAAGAATCAACATAATTAGTATCTTTTTTCTGATTAATAGTATATGGATTATCTACTGTACCATTTCCATATAGAGAAACAGTATCTTTCTTTAAAGTTATTACTGCTCTTACACCATAACCACTTAAATTATCACTTTCTGCGATAGTTCCATCATCTTCAATATATAAATTACTTTTATCAGAACCTTTTCCTAATAAATAATATATTTTTCCATTATTTAAATAACTATTCTTACCATTCGCAGTTATATAATCATTAAGACTTAATGTAGTTACATAATCACTTTTAATTTCTCCAGATTTAGTAACTTTATCATTATCTAACTTATCTATTGAATAGTCTGTTTTTACTAGAAACTTATTAATATTTGGAATAGTATCATAATAAACACCCGAATATTCTTCTTTAGTTTTTTCTAACCAATTACGTAGATTGGATTTTTGATATGAAGATTCATCTCCCCACATAAAAGAAGCAACTGTATCATTAGTTATTAATTTAATACTACCATCACTATTAACTCTAATAACTCTAAACATTCTATTAGAAAAACTTACATAATTGTTACTAACATTACCTTTAAAGTAATATCCTTCTTTATCACGATGGAATCCATCTCCTTCAGTTATTAATTTATTACTAGTTATAATAACTTCTGATAGATTTTGATTATTTCCTTTATGAGCCATATTTTGTTTACTATAGTAATATAAACTTCTATAACCGAAGTATATTCCTATACCTATAATTACGATTAAGCTAATAAAGTTAAAGAAAAATTCTTTCTTAGTATATAGATGTCTACGTTTATCTTTCTTTGCCATACTCATATTCTCCATCTTAAAAAATTATACCAAATAAAAAGGACAAGTACAATACTTACCCTTGTTTTTTCCAAAAAATAGTAATTTTCTTATTTACTTAACTATCCAGAAAGTAGACATATTACGAAGACCATTAGTACCACCAGCAACTGGTGTATTAATAATCTTATTATTGATTACTAACTCTGATGAAGATCCTCCGTCTAAGTTAGCAGCATTATAGGCACCATATCTTTCCATTACATCACATAAATCAACCATATCAGCACCAATACTATTAACTAACCTTCCATTAATGACTAGGAATAAAACTATTCCATCTTGTCTTTGTCCAATAGCAGTTCTAGGAGCTATTCCCCAACCACCATTACCACGAATAAAGCTTCTCTTACCATTAATGATTAAGAAAGGTCCAAATTCAACTGCATCTCTCATTCCCATCTTAACAGCTGCTTCTTTACTCATATTACCTAAAATAAGTTTGTTTTCATCAGTGAATCCAATGAATCCTCCACCCATATTAGCATCTGTATAATCACTTACAATTTTGCCATTAGAAATTACCGTGCCATGAGGTAGTGCTCCATTACCATTCCAATCAGGATCATAGAAACCTCCTGCATTCATAGCAATAATAGCTTTTTCTCTTTCACTAACTTTTAAAATAGATTCTCCAGTTTCTCCTAATCTAGATGTAGTCGCAATTGAAACTCTAGACGGATCATAAATTGCTACTAAGAATCCTTGATAACCTTTTCCAGAAATATTAATTACCTTATATAGGTCATTACCTGGATCTTTTGATAATATTTCTTTTTCATATTTGTTCCTATAAATAGTAGTAGTATATTTTCTAAATTTAATCATATTAGGATCAGTAATTTCTTTTACTTCAATAATACTATTACTCTTTAAAACTTTTTGTATATATTCATCACTATATAGCCAAGTAGCTAAATATTGATGATTCATTGTTGTCATTGCACTAGTAATCCAAAACTCTTTAAAACTATTTATTGGTCCGTAGAAAAGAAATAAAAAAGATGAAAAACCTATAATATAAGTCAAGCATATACCAGCAACTAACTTTCTTGCAAAAGGCCATTTATATTTAGTAACTTTTTTACTCTTTCTAAACATAATTAACCCTCTTTACCGTCGTACTTTTTATCTCCATTATAATCAATATAATCTCTACGAGTTGAATACTCATCAATTAATAATTTAGATTTTTTACTTTCTTGATACTTGTTGTATTTTTCAACATTCTTATTATATACTTCAATATCACCGATAAAATAATTATTTACTTGTTCATAAATACTTTTATAATTATCACATTTAGTATTTGTCTCCATATCAGGATAATATACATTCTTACATAAATTATCTAATTTAACGGTAGTCTTTTCTAATTCATCAACTAAGTTTTCATAATTAGAAAGCTTTTCCTTAACTTTTTCATCGTCTTTGTACATAGTGTCAAAATATACATTACTTAACACTTTGTTGTACAATTCATCTCTGACACTTTCAAAGATTGAAGTATTAGTACTTAACACTTCAAATTCATTGTTAACTATGTCAATTCTCTTTTGCGTTTCTAGTCTATCCGCTTTTAAGCCCAATACAAATGAAGATACTCCACCTGCTATTATCATTACAAAACTCAATGTCATTAATAAGTGGGCTATTTTCTTACCATTCATATTATCACCTATAATAATTCTAGCAAACTTAAGTGTAAATGTATACAAAATAAAAAAAAGAAAGAGTCACTTTACTCTTTCTCTTTACACTTTATTTACTGACAATCTTTTCAAGTTCTTCCTTGCTAAGGCTGTCTAGCGAATAACTACTAGCATCTTTTAAACTATAACCCTCAAATTGAGCAAAGGCTTTTGTAGAACCTTCAGGTAACAAATTGTTGTAAGCAACTACTAATGTTTGATTATCAAATAATACTTTTAAATAGCCACTCTTTTTCTCTTGAGTTTTATTAGTAATTGTACATTCAATTCTTCCTCGAGAATCATTACTATAAACAGTTATATTGGAAACACAAATGTTATCTAAACACTTTTCTTCTTTCAAACCATCTGTAGAAACAACTTTAGTTCCTGGAAATTCTACTTCTTTTTCTTGAATTACATAATCATTTCCCATTACCTTATGGCTGTTTTTTTGTCTAGTAGCAAGTATAACACCAAGTATTACTAATAAAATAAGTAATACAGAGATAATAACAATTGCTAATGTTGAATGTTCTTTAATAAACTTTTTCAATTTTATTACCCCCTTCTAATCCCTTATCCTAACATAAGTTTTTGCATTGTTTTTATTATACTTAAATACATCAAGGTTTTCGTTATAAGCATTTACTAGTATTTTTTCAGGTAACGGTGTTAATACAGCTGAACCACTAACCTTGTCATAGCTAACTTGATATTGTCTATAATATTCTTGGCCAACATAAGTTACTCCCTTAACTGTAGTAGTTGTTGTCTCTTCTCTAGGCATCTTTCTCTTAGTTAACCCTATTGCTGTCATGTATTTAGAATCAAATTCACTACTAGTATTATAGTTAGGATGTTCGAAACAAGCAACATATGAACAATTCTTGTCTTCTTCTGTTACAACTTCATTTCCTTCTTCATCTTTTTCTGGACAAAGATTACTTAAATCTAATTTATCAGCAAATTTTATTCTTTTATTATATTTAGCTACAATAGTTTCTGTAGATTCTATCCAATCAGAATCTAAAACTAATTCTCCATTTTCTAAATAAGGTTTTCCATTAGCATCTCTAGAGATTACACCATTTTCAACTTTATATGGTAATTCTTCTTTAGTGGCAAAGTAACATCTACCTGAACAAGCTTCTGCAGAAATTGCTTGACCTTCTTTGAATGAATAATTAGTTTCAGCTTCAACCGGTTCTATATGTTCACACGCATTATATGGTGCTGCTTCAATTTCATAACCACTAGAGTAATTATCGTTAGAATCTTTTACAAATACATAATACTTAGTATATGTTAATCCTGTTGCTTCATAGTATTTCAAATCATTAGCATTATCTTTAACATAATAAACCATACCAGTTCTTAGGTCATCTCCACTAAAGTCTTCACTATTGCTTTTACCAACATAATTTCCACAATTACGTGCATTATTTGTTTGAGATACACAAATTTTATATGTATCAAGCGTATCATCAACAGTAAGACTAATTTTTAATCTTGGCTTATTAGTTTCTTCCCATATACCAGTTGTAACACCAGGAGCTTCTGGTAGTTCTTCATCAAGATCAAAAGTTCCATTATTATTTGTATCTTCTTTCCATTCAGCTGTATAAGTAATAACTTTGTTAGTAGCATTATCAGCACTTATACAATTCTCAACACTCGGACTCCAGTTATAGAAGACCCAACCACTTTGAGGTGCTGGTATTTGTACTCCAGAATCATAAGTCTTTGTTGGTCCATTATAAGGTGGTGTTGCTTCACCTACTTTTAATCCTTCAAAAAGTGTAGCATTACTAATATCATCTGTAAATGCTCCATGAGCCCCAGGTTTGTAAATAACCTTATATTCAGGATCTCCACTTCCTCCTGGACAGGCTTCTGGTTCTTCTCCATCTCCTGGAGTATCTCCATCTCCCGGAGTATCTCCGTCTCCTGGAGTATCTCCATCTCCTGAATCATCTGTTTTAGGAATCATTTTAGCTCCTATATAAGTTGCAGCTACTGACTTTATTTCTGGAGCTTTGTCAGTGTATAATTTATATTCTCGTGAATAATCAACACGCCTTCCATCTACCATAACGTTGGACATATCAGTTACTGCACCTAAACTATCCATTACTTTAGCATATACCTTAAACTGATGCGTTTCTTTATAATTTGGTACATTAAAATCTACATCATATGAGTCTGTATAATCCACATAACCCTGACATTGTTCATCACCATAAGTAGATCCAACCTTTTCTCTATAGCAAACATTTACTTTCAAATTAACTGGAAGATCAAAATCATCAGTTGCTTCCATAGTATATGTTGCATGTTTTGAATTAATAATTGTTACTTCAGTAGTCTCATCATCTACTTTTGGAGCATGAGTAGTAACAATCTTTGGAACCTTTTCTTTTACAACAATACCATTTTCATCTACTTCATCATTTTCTCTTATAATAATCTCTGGTGCTTTATTTCCATATACTTTGTAATCTCTCTTTACAAAAGAATGAGCACCTTCTGAATCTAAAGCGAATACATATAAGCTTTTCAACTCTCCATTATATGGATTAGAAGCTGTTTTATTAAATTCGAAACTTCTTTCCCATTTGCCTTCACCTGCTTCAGCAAATCTTGAATATCTAAAATATTTTCCTTCTAACATACAAGTGCCAACATCTTTGCCATTTTCACATATTGTATGTGTCTTACATGGAGCTTCACTTTCTGAAAGACATATATATAAATCTCTTTTCTCTTCATCATTTGAATCTATATCATCTTGAACATCGAATATTACTTCAACTCTTGGATTTCCTCCTGCATCTCCAAGATATGGACATACATAATTTGAGTGACATGTTTCCATCTTAGGAACTATGTTTATATTATCATATTGAATATTTGGCTGTAAGGTTTCATCAATTTCTCCAGCTGCTCCATCATCTCCAGAATCATCACCGTCTCCAGAGCCATCACCATCACCTTCTGCTGGTGCATTAGGATTTTCTTCTGGAATTTCAGTAGTATAAATTTGAGGTGGTTGATTTTGATATACTTTATAATCCACAGATTGGCTAATTGTTCCACCGTACAAATCATAAACAGTTACTTCTATTTTTCTTGTTTTTCCATCATATCCCAATGGAATATGATAAGGTATTCCAAATTCTTCATTATATGAATCAAGTGATTGAGGAGTCTCATTATCTAATACTAGCTTTCCTGCATCATTATAAACACCTATGGTATAACGTAAATTTGAAACCTCATCCATATCATCATCTGCAGCAAAGAAGATATGTGTTTCTGTAGATTCTGTACTAGTAAAATCATTAGGATCAGAAACTACTTGAAAGTTTGTCATCGTAGGAGCCTTATTCTTATAAATCAAATATGTTTGAGAGTTTACACTATCACTATCATTATAATTAGTTTCTCCATATGAATCCTTTGTAATTACATAAAGTCTCTTGGTACTTCCGTTATATACATTATTTCCAGCAAATGTATAACTATATCCACCAACGTAATCTAAATATGGTTTAAAATTATCTGCATTATTACAATCTGCTTTGTTTTCAGATACACAAACTGATGTTTTGTTGTCAAGATCACTATAATCAAGATCATCAGAGATATCAAAGTAAACCAATGCATCTTTACTACCACCTTTATCTGTTGGACAAGTAGTTTCATCTTTACAAGCATATCCATCACTTTCGATTTGGATATTTTCTACTTTTGGTGGTTTGTTTTTATAAAGTGTATAATTAGCTGATTCTGTAGTTGTACTATGACCACATTCATCAGTTAATGTTACTCTTATCTTCTTGTTAGAACCATCATATTTACCATTTATCGTATATTCCATTTCAGCATTAGGATCAAATTCATTATATGTTTTAGAAGTACTTCCTGCTTCACCAATTGTTACTTTCATATCTTGATTATATGAAACATCATCAGATCCGTTAACTTTAACTTTAACATTTAGACTACCCATAGTAGCATTTTCAGGTAAGAATGTTTCTTTCTCTGTTACAACTGAAATACTTTTAATTGTCGGATTCGCATCGTTATGCAATTTATAAGTAAATACTTTTGCAGAAACCTTACCAAATGTATCCTTAACAAATACTTTTACTTGCTTTTCTTGACCAGTTAAAGCACACTTATCGATATTAAATTGATATTCCATTTCATCTGAATCTGCACCAAATACAGTATTCCAATCTTTATAATCATTACATTCAGTAAGTGCAGTATTTTCTGTCATACAAACTTTCATGTCTTTATTTGCATCAATATCATCCGTAACAACTAATTTAAGTAGTGCCTTAGCACGATTAACTTTATCCCCTGGTAACTTGAAGAAGCCAGGATTTTCAGGATCAAATTCAGGTGCCTTATTTTGATGAACCTCATAAGTAAGTGTTATCTTAGCTTCATTACCTTCTTTATCTTTTACAAGGATATAGATATCAATAGTTCCACCTTCATAAGTAAGTCCATCATCAGCGAAATTAAAATCATAAGTAAAGGCATTTTTGCTTCCATACGCATGAGCATTACTTTGACTATCACTATATCCTGTTTTAGAAATATAGACTGTTAAATCTGATCTAGAAGTATCTTTATCTTCAACTGTTAATGTTAGTGTTGCATCTAAAGAGTTATACTCTTTTCCTGAAGTAGAAGACAATGTAGCTCCAACAATAACTGGGGCCTCTAAACCACCTTTTGAAGCACTATCTTGTAAATCCGGATCATTATAAACTTTATCAATAGTTGAAATATAAGATGTTCCCCCACCAAGTCTTTTATTAATATAAGATTCACTTAAGGCAGTAGCTTTTACCAATTCACTATCGCTTATACCTGTAACATATTTTGCAGCATTATTTTCATGTAGAGCATCACCTTTTGTTAATAGAATTCCTTTGTAGCCACCTCTATCTAATTTTTCAGTAATAGCAACAGAATACTCTAACTTACCTGCACTATTTTTTACAACGACATAAGAAGCTTCCGCAAGATATTCTCCTCTATTAGGTGCTTCATCAAAATCATCACTTTCTAAATAAACCATACTGATAACAATACAGTCACCAGGATTTGGTTTCTCTATAGATGTAGAAGCAGACTTGATTTTGTATTCAGCTTGTGACATCAATTTCTTGGCATCATTAACGTACATCTTATCCCTGTTTTTTGATACCATTCCAGTAATAGCTGGAGCAGCAAAAAGGAATAGTATTCCCAAGATTACTATTGTGGCTAAAAGCTCAATTAATGTAAATCCTCTTTTACTCTTTTTCATAAATACCTCCAAAACAAATTGTTCATTTTAAATATATTAAATGACACTATTTTCTTAATTTATTAAACCATGAAATATGATCCGTATCTTCTATATAATTCTCTATTAATTTTATCATATTATTGGTATTACTTACAAATGTTTTTGGCTCAAATTTCTTAATTTTTTTAATTATTTCTCCTAAATCATTAAAATCTTCTAATTCTAGCAAATATCCTTGTTTAGAAAACTCTTTAATTATCTGCTTTTGATGATCATTATGATGTTCTTTATACTTTTCTAATCTCGCAGCTGCGATAATTCTTTTATTCTTTTTTATAGCTGATAAAATACTACCTGCTCCACCATGAGTTATGATAATATCAGCTTCATCTATTAATTTTTCAAACTCTGGTCCTGGTAATAAATCAAAAATCTCCATATTATCAGATTCATACTTGGTTTGACCAGCTTGAACCACTACTTTATCGACTATATTACCTTTTTTTATTTCTCTATCAACAGCTTTTAATAATCTAGGAAATTCTTTATCCTGAGTACCTAAAATAACAAGTATCATTAAAAGATCCACCCCCCAAATTCAGCATTAGGGTATAGTTCTTTCATACTCTCCCATTGAACAATAAATTTATCCGCAATTGGATATAATAATTTACCTGTCGTTGTCTTAGTAACCATATTAGCAAAAGTCTCGATATAAATAACTTTACTACCAAATATTTTACCTATACAACACATAGGCCCAGCAGTATGAACTCCTGTCGTAATAATATAATCTGGTCTAAATTTAAAATAATAATGTAAGCTAATGAAACAATTAGCTAATAATTTAAATGGATAACTTATAAAATGATGCTTTGTTCCATAGATTAAAAATCTAACTCTTTCACCATGTTTATCTTTTAAGTACAAATTAGATTTAGTTTTCTCTGTAATCAAAGAATAATCGTACTTTTTAAACATCTTTTCTAATTGTAATAATTCATTTAAATGTCCACCAGTTGAAGAAATAAACATTACTCTTCTCTTAGTCATAAATATCACTCTCTTCTATTAATGTAATCCATTCTTCTCCTACAATATCACTAGTATATTTTTTCACACTTTCTCTAGCTTGTTTACCTATTTTAGCCCTTTCTTTTTCATTTTTGATTAAATCTTCTATTTTCATAATCATAACTTCAAAATTTCTGTTTTTAATCAAATAACCATTTTCTCCACTATTGATTATTTCACGAGCTCCTTCTGCAGAATCAAAAGCTATACATGGTACACCATGACTCATAGCCTCTATTAATACGATTCCAAAAGATTCTGTATATGAAGTCATTAAATAAATTGATGAATCATTTAAAATTTTATCAATATAGTCTTTGCCTTGAAATCCATGAAGAGTAACTTTGTTACTTAATTCATTTTTTTCAATATATTTCTTTAATTTATCTTTTTCTACTCCATCTCCAATTATATCTAATACCCAGTCTGGATTATTTTTAGATAATTTATTGAAAATTTTTAATAAATCTAAATATCCTTTCTCTGGAGATAGACGTCCTACAGAAACTAATCTCTTAGTTTTTAAAGGAGCAGTTTTTGTAGGTAATTTATCAATTGAATTTGGAATATAAATACACATACATTTACTATTACGCAAACGTTCAGCATAAAATTTTTGTAATTCTGAAGATACTAAAACCAAATAGTCTAGGTTTTTAGCACTATTATATATTCTTTCTGCATATTTCATATTCTCATGGAAATGATTATGTTCCCAACCTATTTTTAAAACTCCGTCTCGACAATAACCACTTAACCAATAATTAAAAATATCACGTGTTGAAATAATAACCTCGCTGTTAGTATTTCTAATGTATTGAACCATTGTTTTTTTACGATAATATAATACTTTTGATGAAAAAGCCAATTCTTTTATGATTCTAATAGGATTCTTACTCTTTAAAGAGTTTCTTAATGTTTCATGATTAGGTTTTAGATCTTTATTCAAATATTTTACTTTAACTCTATCATCTAAATCAAAAACACTCTTTTCATACAATTTATAACAAACAGCTATTTCAACATCATATTTCTCACATAATGTATTAGCTAAATTAACTACACATTTTTCTATTCCACCATAACCTAAATGTAATGCTAAAATTGATATCTTTTTCATAGTTTTCACCTTAAAAATATTATAACATTTTTTATTATTATTTCCAACAAAGTGTAAGTAAAAATATTCAAAAAAAAAGCATTCATTGAATGCTTATTGTACTGGTGTTACTGGAGCAGCTTCTGGTGCAACTGGTGCTACTGCAGGTGCTGCCATTTCTGGAGCAACTGGAGCTGCCATTTCAGGCATTGCTGGTGCTTCAACCACAGGTGCTGCCATTTCTGGTGCAGCTGGTGCTGCTTCTACCATTGCTGGAGCCTCAACTACTGGAGCTGCCATTTCTGGTGCAGCTGGTGCTGCTTCTACCATTGCTGGTGCTTCAGCTACTGGAGCTGCCATTTCTGGTGCAGCTGGTGCTGCTTCCATCATTGCTGGAGCCTCAACTACTGGTGCTGCCATTTCTGGTGCAGCTGGTGCTGCTTCTACCATTGCTGGCGCTTCTACTGCTGGAGCAACAGAAGGCATTGTTTGTGTATTTTCTAATGGATCTGCCCCACCATATATTTGATGATTTGTATCTTGATTAACATTAATATTATCTACAGCTGGACTTGCTCCACCATAGATTACTGGTTCTGCAGCTGCAGGTTGTTCTACTGCTGGTGCTTCAGCTACTGGTACCTCTGGTGTAGCTTCTGCCATCATTGGTTGTTCTGCCACTGGTATTTCTGGTGCTGCCATTGGATCAACCACTGGAGCTGCCATTTCTGGTGCAACTGGTGCTGCTTCCATCATTGCTGGTGCTTCAGCTACTGGTGCTGCCATTGGATCGACTACTGGTGTAGCTATATCTGCTGGCGCTGCCATCGGATCAACTACTGGTGTAGCTATATCTGCTGGTGCTGCCATCGGATCAACTACTGGTGTAGCT
>JAEEGL015013110.1_pt1 | contig 13366 bp, 11 predicted proteins | sample 9134231 | NCBI WGS metagenome assembly JAEEGL01 (sample SAMN16246548, study PRJNA631951) | gut metagenome | biome: gut microbiome; feature: rumen; material: fiber-attached | host: Bos | place: Iran: Karaj | collected 2018-10 | reverse complement strand
TTCCACACCGCCGAGGGCATCAACGATTTCTTTCACGACCGGCATGGTTACAGCAAAATAGTAGTCAACAGGGATATCGCCCAACATCCATCGGGCCGCCTCACAGACCTTAGGAAGCCCATCCGGCATTCCTCCCCCACAGTTAATGGATGCATTTATTTTATATTTTCCGTTAATGCCAGGAATCTGGGCATAAGTATCCCTTGGGATAGAAATCATATCGATCTTGCTATTATCAAAATCTATCGCCAGAACGATCATCACATCCGAATGGAAGTCATGTTTCCCATTCCAGGTATCTCTCTCCGGCGCATAATCAACGCCAACCAAAAGAACATTGACGATTCCTTTCATCAGTGATCTGTCCGCCTGAGCTTCCAAAAGCGCATACTCATCCACCGTCGTTGACATAACGGCGGTTTTCGTAACCAACGTTTCTGCTCCCTGTGACGTCTTTTCCGGTATTGTCGCCGTTTCTGTTTGCGTTGATGTTTCAACAGAAGTCATCGACACAGACGGAAGTATGATTTCACTGGAAGTACTGGTCTCTGTAAAGGCCTTTTTGGGGTCCTTCAATAAAGAATAAAAGTGGATTCCGACAGAAAACATGCCGATTAACAGAACGCAGACCAAAGATAAGGCAATAATCGTATAGATACTTTTTCTGGACAATTTTTCTTTGGAATGTTTTGCATTTCCGCTGATCTCTGTCACACTTTGTTCTGTCTTTTCCCGGTTCTCCTGTTTTTTGCTTTCCTGTCTCATGACAATGCTACCTTCATTTGTACTTCGGGAACGGCGACCCTATCACAATCAGGACTTTTTGAGAATATCGATAAGGTCCAGTTTTTCCCATGGCAGTTCTATATCTGTTCTTCCAAAGTGTCCATAAGCTGCAGTTTTCCGATAAATCGGACGGCGAAGACAGAAATCCCGAATAATGGCTGTCGGCCGCAAATCAATCCTCTCCGTAATTCGGCGCGCCAGAAGATCGTCCGGCATTTTACCAGTTCCAAAGGTGTCGACCCGGACAGATATCGGTTTCGCGACTCCGATCGCATAAGCGATCTGAATCTCACATTTTCGTGCAAGGCCAGCTGCGACTATATTTTTTGCAAGATGACGCGCTGCATAACAGGCGGAACGATCAACCTTTGTCGGATCTTTTCCAGAAAATGCCCCTCCGCCGTGTCTTGCATACCCTCCGTAGGTGTCAACGATGATCTTCCGGCCAGTCAACCCCGTATCGCCCTGCGGGCCCCCCGTTACAAAACGTCCGGTCGGATTAATGAAGATCTTCGTTTTTTCATCATGCCACTTTCCAAGAACAGGCATAATGACATATTCTTTAATGTCCGTTTCGATCTGTTCTAATGAAATGTCCGGATCATGCTGCGTCGATACGACGACAGTATCTACCCGTATCGGTTTATCATTATCATCATATTCTACAGTCACCTGGGTCTTCCCGTCAGGCCGGAGATATCGGATCATCCCTTTTTTCCGGACCTCTGCTAGCCTTCTCGCCAATGAATGAGCTAAAGATATAGGCAGCGGCATCAATTCGGGCGTCTCGTCACAGGCAAAACCAAACATCATCCCCTGGTCTCCGGCGCCAATATCTAGACCTTCTCTCTCATTATGTTTTGCTTCATATGACCGATCCACGCCCAATGCGATATCCGGGGACTGCTCGTTAATCGTGATCAAAATAGCGCATGTATGATAATCAAACCCATATTCACTTCGATCGTATCCGATTTCCCGAATTACATCCCTGGCAACGGTCTGAATATCCACATAAGCTTCCGTCGTGATCTCTCCTGCAATCACAACCATCCCTGTCGCCGCTAAAACTTCACAGGCCACACGAGCCTGCGGATCTTTTTCAAAAATAGCATCCAGAATACCGTCTGCAATCTGGTCACAAACCTTGTCAGGATGCCCCTCTGTCACCGATTCAGAGGTAAAGAGTTTTCTCATGGTTCTCCTCCGCGAATAATACAAATTATAGAAATGGCTGTCCGCTTTTTTCCGATTATCTAATCTTATAGATTGTACCTTGTCTCCTTCTTCCTGTCAACGAAACACCCGTGAAACATTTGTTGTATTATTATTCGGATTAATAATTCCAAAGATTGGACGGAATTCCATGAGGTATAGTTCCGTTGATTCGATTTCCTCCGTCTCTTTACTTTGGTTTTGCCTTCGAGATACTTTCGTCAGAAAAAAAGCCCTCATTCCCTGCTTAACATAACAGGTACTCGAGAGCAATCGTCTGTCAAAAATGAAAGAGTAAAAACCGATTATGCTTCTAACCGTCGAGGATCCGAAAGAAGTTCCTTAACAAAGTTGAATGCAGTGGCAAAATAGTGCCCAGAGCAGATGCGTTCATCCATAACAACACCTAGGGGCAGGCTTCTTTCCAGCATAACACCGTCTTTTGTTCTCTTAGGGATCTCTCTCAAGTTTCCCATTGTTATACCGATGGATGTCGTTCCAAACTCATATACATGATGATAGATGTGGTTCGTCCGGATACTGGCAAGGTTGGAAAGAAGCAGGCTCGCATGGAAAGGGCTCGCTTTGATCAGGGACTTTGGAAGCATATTATGATAATCCGCAAATCTTAAAATATTGACTGCAACGCGTACAAGCCAGTTCATACTGACTAGTTTGTCCATGGTTTTGTCCAAATCATTCGCATTGTTGTCTTTTCTGTTTTCGGATATATATTCATCGATCTTTTTCTGGACTTCAAAAATATTCTCTGTCAGATCGAAATAAATCTTTGAAAATGTATCGTTGTCTTCACCGGGCCGTAAAACGACCATAGAGACAGTAAAGTCATTATGCTGATAAATCCGGCGGTTCACGATAAACCGATTGAGCGCAGGATATTTCTGAACCGCTTTTATATAAGCTGCCAGAAAAAGAGCGATATGGCTGATATGATATCCTTCCTTGCGTTTTTCGTTCATGTATTTACGAAGAGGTTCTACGGGGATATCGACAGTGACCATATTCATGGCATCATACTTCTTTGTCAGAAAATGGGGGATCAAATAATACATGGGGACCTCATCTTTCACTAATGACCCATCAGCTCGTTTCATCATAAACCTCCAAATCCTCAGATGTTTTCCCGTCTTCTCTATTTTATCCGAAATTGCCTACTCGTCAATTCTTCCGTCCCTAATCAGGGAGGAAACAACACGTTGATAATCATTTGTCAGGATACAATCAATTCCCATATCCAGGAAAGCAGCAGCTTCCTGCGGATCGTCTGACCAGAATACGTTGCAAATGATTCCATGCTCGTGTGCTTTGTCGATCATTGCCTGGTTAAAATACGGTTTAAACAACTGCACTTTCTGACAGCGATTTTCAATAGCACGATCGACAATTGTCCAATGCCGATCACTCTCTCCGCAGCACCGACCGATATCCGGCGCCATTTGTGCGCATAACCTGAGCAGTTTATCATTGCTCGTCATAAAATAGACATGATCCCGACAATCATAAAGGTCGATCAGATTAATGATTTTTTCCAGATTCGCCGGATCGTAGTCTGTCTCGTCGTCGATGGTTTTAATGTGGATATTCATGATGACCTGCCTGGAAAACTTTTTGAGAATATCCTCAAACCGCACGATATGAAGATTGCTGAAATCTTCTCCAAAATTAACACCGAAATCCAAATCCTTCAGTTCTTCCCACTTCTTGCCATCGACCAAGCCTTGTCCATTGGAGACTCTCTTCAGATTCCGATCGTGAATCGATACAATCTCTCCATCCGCCGTCGGCCACAAATCAAATTCGATTTCTTTTGCTCCGAGTGCAACGGCCGCTCCGAAGGCAGCCATACTGTTTTCCGGTGCCACCGTACTGAATCCTCGGTGAGCACAGACACGTGGATAGGGCTGCTCCTTAACTGACGGAACCATTGCAGGACCGGAAGGACGATACAGCCACGGTCTCCTTCCCCGCTCAATATATTCATAATGCGGAGCATCCGGATTCCCAAAGCCCGCCGGCTTCAAATACTTCTTTTTCGGATCAAATTCCGCGATGGCTTTCCCTGCTTTACTCTTTATCTGTGCAAGAACGGTTCCGTCCGGCGCAACGATAATCGAGCCTCCACAGACCGGGGAATTCTCCGACAGGCTGACAGATGACCGAAGTACGTATGCATTACAATTATATGCCAAGAAGCGGCTAATGATTTCTGAAGCGGCAGGAGTGTCGCTGCGTTGCAGTGAGCAGCCAATAATAATATCCACTTTTTTCCTTGCCAATACGGAAAAGGCTTCATAAAAATAGAAATCATAGCAGGTCATAAAAGCATATCTAATTCCATATAAGTCCAAAATAAATGGTTCTGCAAAAGAATCTCTGCTCGGATCCTCCAGCTTCAGCACCTTTTTTTCAGATGGAGGAAGATGTCTTTTATAGTATTTCCCGGCAACCGATCCCTCTTTATCGAAAGCAAAGGTAGTGTTTCTGTATCGGCCTCCCGTTTCAGAAAGCGCGTTGACAAAAACGACAGCCTGGCATCTCCGTGCCGTTTCCGAGGCAGTGTCAAGAAGCTGGCCAATATGCTTGGCGTGGAACAACAATGTTTGTTCCCGGGTCTCTGTAGCACAGCAAACATCACTGTATTCAGGTAAAACAATCATATCTGCCGATTCATCACATTCCTTTAACCATTTTATCCTTGTCTGAAAACAGTCTTCTTCTTTTGTCGGATCCATCGAATACGGCGGTTGAAATACGATCGCTTTCATCCTCAATTCCTCCAGTCTTTGCGCTTATTTTCCGATAAGCATATAAAAACAGGCCTGAAATTCAGACCTGTTCTGGCGGAGAGCATGGGATTCGAACCCACGTTACGCTATCAACGTAAACACGATTTCCAATCGTGCGCCTTCAACCGCTCAGCCAACTCTCCACATCGCGGTGCATATCTCAATGCAACATTAGTATCATACACACTCTTCCCAGAAAAAGCAAGGTTTTTCTTTCCGATTACCCGAATAATTGCATTAGCCTTGAAATACAGGTTATAATAATATAAAGACAATGTTTCACAGGGGAAATCCTAATGTCCAAATATTCTTCCAAAATCAAACATCTGCTGGATGACGCTCAAACGCTTGTCGTGATTGGGGCAGCCGTGCTCCTTCTCTGTTCCGCATCAGCCAGTATGCTGATCCAAGATCAGGAATACACAGAAGTTCCAGCGCCTTCCTCAACGGCTTCTCAAGCCCTTTCTGCTGATTCAGATCGGCCTCTTCCTTCTGTACAGACGCCTATGGCACCGCCACCTACGGAAATCCAGACCTTTGTCTCTCCCAGTCCTCTGCCTGCTCTGTCTGGTTTTTCCAAACTTTCCCCTGCGTCGGAGATTCCAAAAACCGCTACCCTCCAAGCTCCTTCCGCTGCTCCAGATCTCTCTGTCGCCTCCTCAGGATCAATCCTCTCAAAGTATCCTGAAGCTCATGAAGTTTTATCTTTAATCCCAAATGTAACAGCCGATATTCTAAAGGAAACCGAACATTTTTGTCTGGTTGTTTATCAGGGAAATCAGACTGTTGCCGTTTATGTCGCCGACAAGGATAACCACTATGATAAAAACAGGCCGATCAAAATGATGCTTTGCTCCACAGGAGCCATCGGTGCAGAAACCCCTATCGGTGATTATGAGATTTATGCCCGATATAACTATAAGAAGCTGCAGGATGCATATGGTCAGTACTGTTCAAGATTTTATCACGCGTATCTATTCCATTCCGTTCCGATTGCTATAACGGCCAAGAAATTGGAGGATGGACGATCGCATATGATTATCAGCGAATATGAAAAACTCGGGACCCGATCTTCTCATGGTTGTGTCCGTCTGACCACCGGTGATGCATTCTGGATCTTTTCCAATTGTGGAAACGGAACCACCGTGACGGTTACCAATGATTGTTGTCCAGCTGGCCGGGCTGACAGCCCCCCTGCCCTTCGTTACGAAAAGCCCTACAGTTCCAACGGGGTCGGTTGGGATCCAACAGATCCCTCTACCTCCAATCCATACCTCAGGTTTCAGGAATCCACCTATTCTCCTCATGATGGTCCCGGAAATTAAGAAAGGCTTTCATTGGTTTCTGTGATATTTTTATGAAAAAACCTTCGACTGCCAAGTGCACTTCGCCCCTTCTCGCAGCCGAAGGTTTTTTTCTCTGATTCCTTTCTTCTGGCCATCAATAAACAGACAAAAATAAACCGGCTAATGATGTATTGGCAAAAGCCAAGCCTATATGCTAGACACGTCTTATCAATCAAAGACAGGGGTTGATCCTTTCGCTCATCCCCTGCCTCTACAGATTTCCTGTTCTTTCCTTGTTCGTTGAACATTTCAGTGATTGTTAATAGGGCTCTGCTTATTTATGATATGGCTCATTATGAAGGATCCTGTATCCTCTGTAGACTTGTTCCAGCAGAAGGATTCGGGCAATTTGATGAGGCCAGGTCATTTTCCCAAGCGAGATCCTGTCCTGAGATCTCTCAAGAACTGTCTTGCTTAATCCTAAGGATCCTCCGATAACAAAAGCAAGATCATGACCTTCCATTTCCTGTTTCCCCAAATAAGAGGCAAAATCTAGGCTGTCCATCATGCTTCCCTGGGTATCCAGTGCAATGAGATGCCGGGTTCCTCGGATCTGCTCCAGGATTCTCTCGCCTTCTGCCGACTTGATCTGCTCTTCCTGCATACGGGATAGTTTTTCCCCTGCAGGCAAATCCCCTACTTCTATTAGATTGACTTTACAATATCGGCTTAATCTCTTCAGGTACTCTGCAGATGCTTCTCGCCAGTACTTTTCCTTTTGTCTGCCTACACAAATAATATCGATATACATGCCATACCACCTGTAAAAGAACCAATCAGATCAGCAATAACCAATAACCCCAGAATCATGCTCCCCGCGACAAGCGGGATCCACCATCGCTGGTTGTCTTTTTGTTTATCGGGTGGTTCCGGTCTTGTTTCTCTGCGGCTTCTGATCCAATAAAACAGTAATAATCCAACACAAAACAGAAAGATTGCGATTGGAAGGATTGTCTTTATTGCATCTAGCCTTTGGTGGACGGACAGTTCTTCCAGCCCTCTTCCAGGTTTTGGGGAAGAGACATGGTTTAAAACCAATGCTATTGTATTGTTCAGGATATGATAAGCCATGGCTGGATAGATACTTTGCGAATATATGGTCAGCCAGCCGAGCAGACAGCCGATAAGAAAAGTATAGAAAAGAGCTGAAAAACTGCCGTGCATCATCGCAAAGACAGATGCTGTGAGAAGTATTGAAGGAATTACTCTTAGTTTTTTTGTCATCGCAGGGAGCAAAGTACCTCTGAAACAAAGTTCCTCTGTAATTCCAGCGATACAGGCAACAGAAACAAAAGCGAGCAGGAATTCCCAGACATTTTTTGTCTCCTGAAGTGGCGTGACGGGAACCCGAATCCCGAGAGTCTCCAGTAAAATCTGCCAGAAGTTTTGCAGAATCATGATTAAAGGATACAGACATCCGGCAAGAAGAGCTGAAAGAAAGATGGTTGGCCATTCACCCGTCTTTTTTTCTATTTTGTGGATAGGCGCCAAGGCTTGCTTCCCTCGGAGCAAAAACAATGGCCCTAAAAGAAAAAGTATCTCGTGTAAACCCATCCATGCATATTTAAGCCACGCCTTATCCAAATAAGGTGTAATCAGCAGGGTGAATAATTGCATCAGCAACAAGGCGCCTGCCCAAAGGAAAACAAGCAAAGACCCTGTCCCAGCCGTTAGATTTCTTGCCCGCAACCTGATCTCCTCCCTCTCGCTTCGTAAAGAAGAATACTCCTCCTTCTATCTTGATGTCAACCGTAGCAGAACGGGGTCTGCTCTTTAAGCATCCAAAAATACGGATCCTTTTCCTCTTTCTGGTTCCTTTTTCTTTTATTCCCCCATTTTTCCATCCTCGGACAACCGGCAGCCCTCATCTCTGATTCGCTGAATTTTCTTGCCTTTTCCGTTCACTCAGCAGTATAATTATCTGATAAAATGAAGGAGAGGATTGCTACGTTGTCTATGGAACAGACCTCCGACGATTCCGTTCTGATCCGGGCAGCCCATCCTGAAGACGCACAGGGAATCGCCCGTGTTCTCGTTGAAACTTTCCTTGATACATATCGCGGTCTGGTTCAGGATCGGAGCTTGAATAAATTGTCGATTCCCGGGAGCTCCACGCGTTGGGAACAGGTTATTTCATCCCATGGCGCCATTATCATTTTGGTTGCTGTTGATGCCAGTTCCAATGAAGTGCTCGGGTATGCTTATGGTGGATCCTGCCGGGATGCTTCCCTTCCGGATGGAGAATTGTATCATTTTTATATTCTGCCCAAAGCACAGCGGCATCATATCGGCAGACGTCTGTTCTGCCAGTTTGCCAGAACTTTATGGTCCGAAGGATATGACTCTATGATTGTACGGGTTCTTGATGGAACCCCTGCAATGTCTTTCTATCAAAAAATGAACGGCCTGCCTTTTCAGCGTGATCAGGTCTACATCGACGGGCGGCCCTATCTGGAAAATTCTTTCCGCTGGGCCGATCTCAGTGTTTTTTTGGAAGAAGAGATTTAGCCATCTTGGTATTTCTTCGTATGACGATTAGGAGTGGTTCGTAAATGAGTTTCCGTTTCCTTCATATTGCGGATCTCCATCTGGATGCTGACTTTTCCCAGTTCCCAGAAGAAGCTGACCGTTTCAGGGAGGCGCAGCGCGCCTCTTTTGTTGCTGCTGTCGATTTTGCCTTGAATGAGGCTGTTCATGCAGTCCTTATTGCCGGGGATTTATTCAATGGTGATTCACTGCAACCCGGAACAACCTCTTTCCTCTGGGCTCAGTTATCAAGACTGCATGCCGCCGGCATCCCTGTCTTTTATGCCCATGGAAACCATGATCCTTCTTCCCTCTCCTTTTCGCTGCCTTCTTTCGTGGAAACATTTTGTTCGCGTTATGCAAGAATGGTGGAGGTTCGAGATAAAAACGGAAATGTGATTGGCGCTGTCGTCGGCGCCGGTTTTTCCCGATATCAGGAATACGACTCGATGCACACGTCTTTTCCTGCCAGACACGGGAACATCCCGATGGTCGGTCTTCTTCACACTCAGATTATCGAGGAGTCCGGAAAAGGCACGCCATATGCTCCCGTTTCTCTTTCCGCACTGGAAAACTTAGATTATGATTACTGGGCACTGGGTCATATTCACCGCCGTCAAAGTTACGGCAGTCATATCTGCTACAGTGGATGCTTATGTCCTTCCGGATTCGGAGATATCGGGCCTCGGGGCGGATTATTGGTTGAGGTTTCTGCCCATGCGCAGCCATCGATACGGTTTGTTCGTCTGGCTGCTATGGAATGGCAGGATCTTTCTCTGTCTGGATTGGCTTCCTGTACCGACGAGGAATCTCTTTATGACAGGATCTCCCGATGGGTCGAAGGTTTGCACTTTACTGTTCCTGCTGTCCTTCGCCTGTCTATACAAGGTGAAATCGGTTGTTTTAATCTCCTGGCTTCTACCGCCGGAGATCTCATGCTTCAGCATATTGCTTCACGCGTTAAACAAGAGTTAGGCCTTTTGTGGTTTGCTCTGAGTGCAAAAGATCTGAAACCTGTTCCAGAAGAAGAAGTTTATCTTCATGAAGTGACCCTGTTAAGTGAAATGCTTCGTTTCTTAAAAGAGGCGCAGACAAACGATCGTATTCTTGACAGTATCCTGGATGCAGCTTCTCCGCTTAAACTTGCAGGCTGTCTGCACGGAAACCGTGATGCACAGCGAGAGTACGCACGAAAACTATTAATCGATAAAGAACAATATGTTATTCGCCTGATGAAGGAAGAATCAAAACAATGAAATGGCTTGAAATCTCTGCCCGTAATTTTGGTCCTTTAAAAGACTGGCGATGCCTGCCTAGTCCCGAGATCACTGTTTTCCTTGGTAAAAATGAAACGGGTAAATCTACGATCATGGAGCTCATGTGCACCCTTCTTTTTGGTGCAACCAGGCGTAAAAATGAGCCTAGGAAACTGATCTCGTGGGGAACTGATAAAGCAGATCTCAATGGGGTGCTATCTTTAAATAATGGTTCCGACCTGTCGATTCATCGGACGATTTTTTCGAACACGATGAAGGGCTCCATTCTTCAAAACGGAACGGCTCAGGAACTCGATGATCTGCCGATTCCAGGAATTGAACCCATTAACAGGTCTCTTTACAGGAATGTTTTTGCTCTATCCCTTCAGGATCTTCTTTTTCCGAATAAAGAAACCTGGAATATGTTTCAAGATCTTCTTTCCTCCAGCCAGCAACAGCGTTCTGCCAGCGAAGTCCGTGATCAGTTGTTTCGCGTCGCCATGAATCGATGGCGTCCTGATCGCCGGGCAAAAACGGAATGTGATTTACTGAACGAACAGCTTGAAAAAGAATACTCGGCGTTGCAGCATTCAAAAAATGCTGCTGAAGAAATCATCCGATTGAAAGAGGATCTCTCCTCTTGGAAACAGAAGCTGTCCGATCTTCGACAGGAACAATTGCAGCTGCAGCGAGAGCTGGACCGTTATACTCCTCTTCTTGAAATCGCTATGCTCAGAGATGAAGCTAAAGCCTCCCTTGATGCGCTTGGAGATATGTCTTCTTACCTCACGTTGCCTGAAAATCTAGTCAAACATGTAGAAGAACTGCAGGCACAACAGCAAACTCTTTCTTTTCAGGTTTCTTCATCCGGTCAGAGGATAGCAAAACTCAGATCTTCTCTGGAGCAACGGACCGAGGAAGCTCAGCAGATCCTGTCCCATGAAAAAGAAATCCGGACTCTGTTCGATCAGGCTGCCGAGTTCCAGAATCAACAGGCAGCCCTGCTGATGCAGTCCGAAAAACTGACAAGCCTTAAAAACGAAGTGCTCAGTTATGCCAACGCTGAATTATTCAGCGCTTTTACAGCAGAAGACCTAAATACGGTGGATCCACAGCGCATAAAGACCCTTGCAGAAGATGCCGTCGCCGCTGATGAAAGTAAAAAAGAGAGTTTCGCGGAATTAAAAAAAGAAAAACGAAATCCTCGTCCTCTCTTTCCTTATTTATTCATTATTCTGGCCTTAATCTCCTCTTCTCTCGGTTTTCTTGCCTTAACATCGGAACGCTTTTTCCCCAGAGACTGGCGACTGGCCGCCGTTTTCTTTTTTTCCGGGGCTGTCTGTTTCGGCCTCTGTTTACTCCTTCGAGGAATCCTCCGCAGAAAGAGAATCGCTCCCTTCCGTTCCAAGTATGAACGCACCCAAAAAGAAGAACAGTCCGCTCTTCTGGCATTACAGGCCTGTTTCGCACGTTTCCCCCTAAAAAAAGAGATAACGGAGCAACCTGATCGGATCATTTCCCCTTCCTTAGTTTTTGCTGATTTGCTGCAAAAATACCAGTAAACAATGCAAAACACTTTTTCCATGGATGCATCTTATCGCAAATATTTGACTTCGGTTGAGAATTTGTCCGTGCAATTATTGGACCATCCTTCCTCCAACCCGTTCTCTAATGTTCAACAGCTAGCTTTTCTGCTCTCCGGGGCCGGAGATCTTCAGAAGGAAACTAGCAGTCTGGAAACACAGATCAGAGAGGAACACACTCTCCTCACGGAGTTAAAACACCGCCAGCAATCGGCTGTTGATGCTGAAGTCAAAATCCGGAATCTTCTTTATCCAATTCCAGGAAAAACCCTTATAGAGAAACAGGAGACGATTCAAAAACGGCTAAACAGTTACCGTCGTGCAACCGCGCTCCTTTCGGATCAGCAGATGGGCAGTCTCTCTGCGACGACACAGATCCAAGATAGGATCACACAGATTCGGGATTCAATGCGGGACAACAATACGTCCCAGCAAGAGTGCTATAACCGGCAAGGTGCTTTGGAACAGCAAATCCTTTCCCTCTCTTCCGAATCCAATGAAAAACCTATTCTTTCCAGAATCAGGGATCTCTCCGTTCGCCAGCAACAGCTTTTAGAGCTTCGGGATACCGACGCACTTCTTTATGGCCTGCTGAAAGTTTCGGAACAATCCTTCCGGGATCAGCATCAGCCCGATGTCATCCTCCGTGCCTCTTCCTATTTATCTCAGATCACCGCCGGCCGGTACAGTCGTATCGTTATCAGTGAAAACCAACAGGGGATTCGTATTTTCAGCTCTGAAGCCGGCACTTTTATTGATCCGCAGAACAGTCATCTTTCGCAAGGTACAAGCGAACAGGTCTTTCTTGCGTTGAGACTCGGATTAATTGATCATCTGGATCCTCCTAACGAAACACTTCCTTTGTTGCTCGATGAGACTTTTGTCAATTGGGATGGGCAGCGCCTGGTATCCGGTCTATCTTCCCTGCAGCATATTGCTGTCCATCGGCAGGTTATGCTTTTCACCTGTCATCCCTGGATGTTGGAAGCCTTGAAAAAGGCCGGAATCAATAACTATAACGTGATTTCTCTGGAGAAATAATCATGTTTCGCAGTGTCTTTCAGCATGAGTACGGATCTTTCACAGCGGATGGAGGGGAGAACGGTATTTATCGCATCTGGCTTCCCGGAAGCCAGCCTTCACCAGCTGCCGATTCGACTTTCCCCTTACCCTGGGATTTTATAGGCCAGCTGGAGGCATTTCTTGCCGGGAAAAGAAAGGACTGGAATCTGCCCTATTCCCTAAGCGGGTCATCCTTTCAGTTGTCCGTCTGGACTGCATGCAAAGAAATCCCCTATGGATGCACCCTTACATATAAGGAACTTGCCTGTAAGATTGGCGCTTCTAAGGCAGTCCGTGCCGTTGGACAGGCACTGGCATCAAATCCTCTCCCTCTGATTATCCCATGTCATCGTGTCCTTCCGTCAGATCATTCTATCGGAAACTACGCCGGAGGTCCAATTCTCAAAAAATTACTGTTGGATATCGAACAGCAGAATTGTTTCCTATAAAACCCTCTGAAGGATTTTTTCTTCTCTGGTTTTTTCAGACATCAGAAAAGCTCCCCTGCGCTTTAACAGAGCCTTTTGAATACTCTGTCTAGCATCAAGGGAGCTTTTTTCGCTACAGCAGATCGGGTGTCGCGTTGCAGTCTCAACGACCCGTATCCTGAACCTAATAAGAAAGTCCTTGGGGTTGCCTATGAATACATTTTTCCCAGTTTTATAAAAGCTTCTTCAGACCTCTCGATTAAGGCATAGTCCACACAGTAAGCAATCCTGACATAACCTGGACCATAAAAAGCTCGGCCAGGAACAAACAAGAGATTCAGCGAAGCAGCCGCATCA
>JAEEGL014551486.1_pt1 | contig 13366 bp, 9 predicted proteins | sample 9134231 | NCBI WGS metagenome assembly JAEEGL01 (sample SAMN16246548, study PRJNA631951) | gut metagenome | biome: gut microbiome; feature: rumen; material: fiber-attached | host: Bos | place: Iran: Karaj | collected 2018-10 | reverse complement strand
CGATGATAAGGCTCAGGATCGGGAAGACCAGCGCGATCAGAAGGAACAGACAGACAAAGATGAACATCGGGATGCGCCATTTGCCGAGCATCAGATCGACGCTTCTGCCGCCTTTGCCGTTGATCGAGGCGGCCTCCTCAAGTTCCGCGCTGATCTGCATCATAGTGGCGGAGCCGCTCTTGGACGCGTACGGGAAGTATTTGACGGTACTGATCAGAAGGATCAGCAGGAACGTTCCGTACAGAGAAGGGATCAGTCCTCCAAGTTTCGGCTTGATAAACATTGCGACATTAACCGCCGAGAACGCGACAGCAGGAATCAGATAGGGAACGAAGACCAGCTGGTCGATCGCATGACCGTACCACTTGCCTCTGCCGCGGACGCTGATGTAGCCGAAGATCAGACCCATGAACGAGGAGATGATCGCGCCGAGAACGCCGAGTTTTGCAGTGTTCCAGATCGCGGTCGTGAACTTCACGTTCCGGAGAAGTCCCGGTTCCCAGTTGAGGATCGCGTAGGAGTTCTCCTCACGTCCGATCCAGTTGAACAGCGTGAAGTTATCCGGCGCGAGACCGTTCAGCGGCGTGATCTGCAGGCTCTCGATGATAAGGCTCAGGATCGGGAAGACCAGCGCGATCAGAAGGAACAGACAGACAAAGATGAACATCGGGATGCGCCATTTGCCGAGCATCAGATCGACGCTTCTGCCGCCTTTGCCGTTGATCGTCGAATAGGACTTTCTTGTTCCGATGATCTGATTGTTGGCGAGAATGAGGAACGCGGAGATCAGGATCATCAGGATCGAGATCGCGTAGCCGACGCCGGGCATCCCGCTTGAGATCTGATCGTGCAGACGGGTCGACAGCGTATGGTACTGGACGCGCGTACCGAGGTACGACGCGACGGAGTATCCGCCGATCGCTTTGGAGAACGTCATGATCGTCGCGGACAGAAATGCCGGCATGACGAGCGGCAGCGTGATCTTCATGACGATGGTCTTTTTGCTGGCGCCCTGGATCAGGGCCATTTCCTCAAGTTCGGAGTTGATCGAACCGAGGGAACCCGCCAGAAGAATATAGGTGAACGCATAGTAGTGCAAAGCCAGTACGCAGATCATCGCGAACGGCCCGTACGCGAGCCAGTCGGGAATGTTCAGCCCCATCCAGTACAGAATGCCGGGTGTGCCGCCGAGCGCGTTCCGGAAGAGGGAGAGCCAGGCCTGCGCTTTGCACCAGGATGGCATCATATACGCGATGATGATCAGGAAAGAGATGATCTTCTTGCCGGGAATGTCGCTTCTGACCATAAGCCAGGCGAGGATCGCGCCGAGCGGAACCGCAACGAGACAGGCGAAGAAAGATACGATCAGGGAGTGCATAAGCGGCGTCCAGAACATGGACTTGGCCATTCTGCCCGACAGCAGATACTGCCAGTAGTAGATCGACCAGGTTCCTTCCTCGGCTTTTGCCCTTCTTGCCGCGGTCGCGTCCAGAACGAACGTTTCCTTGACCAGGGACAGAAGCGGTACCACGATGAATATGATCAGGATGATGAATGCGATCAGGGTGATCAGGTTGAAAGGATTGCAGACGACATCCTTTATCTGATTCCGGAGCCGGATCCACGGATTGCCTTTCGGCAGGTTCTTCTTGACTTTACTCATTTTGATGACCTCCGCGTTCTGCAGATCATTCCGCGTCTTCCTGAATGTTCGCCTCCGCGAAGCGGATCAGGCGGGTGGTCTTCTTGTTGAATACGTTCAGCCGCTTCGGATCCATTCCGATCCAGACGTCCTGGTTCATCTCATAGTTCTTCAGATCGACCTGGAGCGCAAGCAGCTGCGTTCCGTTCATGTCGAGCGTTACGATCGTTTCGCTTCCGGCAGGCTGGCTCGCGTATACGGTGGCTTCCTGTACGTCGGCGTCCGCAGGCTTTTTCGCGTATACCTGCACGACCTCCGGACGGACGCCGAGCACAACGTCAAACTCACTGCCTTCCGGGATTTCCTCCGTCGGCTTCAGGGAATCCTTTCCGAAGCAGAAGGAACCGAGCGGGCTCGTGATCTTCAGGGAGTTCCCGTCGTAAACGCCCTTCGCGTCAATCAGGTTGATCCTCGGACTTCCGACAAAATCGGCGGTCTCGAGGTCGATGGGGTTCGTGTACAGTTCGAGCGGCGTCGCGATCTGCGCGATCTCCCCTGCCTTGAACAGCGCGACCTTCGTGGACATGGTCAGAGCTTCCACCTGGTCATGCGTGACGTAGACGATCGTCGTTCCCGTATCCTTGTGGAGTCTCTTGAGCTCTACGCGCATGTCGATTCTGAGCCGGGCGTCCAGATTGGAAAGCGGCTCGTCGAGAAGCAGAAGCTTCGGGCTCGAAGCGATCGCTCTCGCGATCGCGACGCGCTGCTGCTGACCGCCGGACAGTTCGTTCGGATACCGGTCGCGGTACTGATCGATCCGCATCAGCTTCAGGGAGTCCATGACTTTCGTCTCGATCTCCTTTTTCGGCATCTTTTTGATCTTCAGGCCGAACGCGACGTTCTGGAAAACCGTCATATGCGGCCAGAGCGCGTAGCTCTGGAACACCAGATTCAGACCTCTCTTGCTCGGCTCCTCATAGAAGGCGTTCGCCGCGTCGATGATCGTCTTTCCGTCCATGGTCATGGTGCCGCCCTGCGGTTTCTCAAGGCCGGATATGACCCGAAGCGTCGTTGTCTTTCCGCAGCCGGAAGGTCCTAAAAGCGTCATGAAGTCGCCGTCTTCGATGGTCAGGTTGATGTCCTTCAGGACGTGATTCTCACCGTAATACTTGTCAATGTGTTCGAGAACGATTTTGCTCATACGGCAGAAACTCCTTTTCATTATAATCAATACGCCGGTTTACATATATTATACATGCGGAAGCTGGGGATTGCAAGCGTTTGCGTGAACGTTTGCGTAAATATTACGTAAATACAGCAATCGATTGCAGGACGCTAAAGCGAACAAAAAACCGCCGGGATTCTAACCGGCGGGGGCTGCAGCCGCATTCTGCAGATATGGATTGTCCGGATGCGGATCGGTGGGATCCCATCCGTAGCCTTTTTTATCCGTGTAAGGCGGATTCCAGTTGACGGCAGGAGGCGCGGGCGGCACGGGACCGGGATCCGAGGTGATCCAGACGGAAACGGTCCTGTCCGCGGAAAGATCGTAGATCCATTTCGCGTCCCCGACGGTGACCCGGATACAGCCGTTCGAGGCGACCGATCCGAGCTTTTCAAATTTCTTCATGTTGGTCATGCGGTGACCTTTTTCCACATCACGGCCGGCGCTGGCGCTGATCGGGACGGAATGGAACAGATAATGCGTTTTGAACCGGCATGCCCACAGTCCGTAGCAGGGAGAGTCCTCCGTTCCGAGCAGCTTGTATTCGTACCGCTCGTAGATCGTATAACGCCCGGTCGGAGTCTCATTGTTCCGCTTTCCGGTCGAGCAGATCATGATCCGGTGCTCGACCCATTCGCCTTCTTCCTCACAGAACGCCACGATGCTCTGTGAGGGAAGATAGACCGCAAGCAGCCATTCGCCTTCGGCGTCCGGCGCGAAGAAAGGCGCGTAGGTCCTGACCGCAACGACATGATCGACCGGCTTAGCGCCAGGCTCGACGTTTCCGTTTTCATCCGACGGGTAGAAGGCTTTTGCGGGACTGCCTGCGCTTCCGTACGCGACATATGCCTTTTCACTTTCGGAATACAGTACGCCGGGGACCTGTGTCCGGGCATATCCTTTACAGGCGCGGTAGGAATCCGGAATGGGCTCGATCTCAAACGGAACGGGCGTCGGCGTCGGAACGGGCGTCGCTGTCGGCGGAACGGTGATCTCAGGGGGAGGCGTAACAGCGGGAATATCCGGCACTACAACCTCTTCGACCAGAACGGCCGGCGCGGACGTTATGACGGGCTTCGGTGACGGGGAAGGAACAACAGCGTCCGGAGAAGGCGCGGCGCACGCTCCTGCAAGAAGCAGGAGCAGCAGCACAGCTATCCGGTTTTTCCGTCTGTTCAAAAGCATGTGTTACAAAAACTATCCGGCGTACGCGCGGAAGAATCCGCATTCCTCGTCAGTGCAGATCCGGGAGAGACCGAACCGTGTGTCGAGGTGGAAGACATGGGACGGCTTGATCGACTCGTCCCCGTAAATGTGGACTTCATTTTCGATGCCGGCCTTCTTCAGAGTATCCTCCATGGGATAGATGAACGGCAGGCACATGTCGCCGGTGGAACTCATCAGGAAGACGGGAGGGAAGCTGTCCGTCAGATAAGGGAGAAAATCGAGCGTTCCCGTCGTTTCCTTTTTCCCGAGATAGAATCCCATGCCGTCCCGGACATCTGCCACGCGGTAGATGCCGCAGTTCAGCGCGCAGGCGCGCAGCGAAAAGGACGGGACGGAAAGGTTCAGAAGCTTCGCGTATTCCGGGTTCGAAAGCGCGGTGATGTACTGCGCCGCGAGATGCGCGCCGGCGGAATCCCCGACGAAAAAGACGTTGTTCCGGTCGATATGATACGCTTCCGCGTTCTCCATGACGAGGGTCAGGACCGCGTTCGTATCTTCAAGCGGGACCGGATACTTGAACTCCGGTGCGAGACGGTAGGAGAAATTGACGACGGCAAAGCCCCTCTGTGCAAGATCCATGCAGTAATACTGGTATGTTTCCTTGGTACCGTAGGTATACCCGCCTCCGTGCACGCTGACGATCGCGGGCAGAAGACCTTCGGTGCCTTTCGGATAATACACGTCGAATACCTGCAGTTCGTTTTCTCCATAGGGGATATTGTCGATCCGTTCGATATCCTCCGGCGTCGTGAGTCCGGCATCCCGCCTCGCGTCCGAAGCGGAGTAAAGCATGCGCGTAAAGGCAGGCGTTCTCATGAAGATCACGAGGGCGATCGTCAGCACGAGAAGGATGACGAGCGTGATGCTGATCGGTTTCCAGTGTTCAAACAGTTTATACATTCTGTCCTCCGGGAAGTCTGGTGCGTTCCGTTCTTTCGAAAGCGACGCGCGGATCGCTGTCCTGGGGCACATAAATAATGCCGCAGCGGACAAAGCCGAGCTTTATCAGCAGGTTCTGCATGACGGAATTGTCGCCGTGCGTATCGATCCTGAGATGGCGGCATCTCTCATATGCCCAGTTCAGGCAGAATGTGCCGACACCGTGAACGGATCCGTCGCTCGCGATCCGGTGGACGACGCCGTACGGGGAAGGATCGATCCAGGCGCCGTTATGGATCCTGCGGTAGGTGGGTTCCGGATCTTCTCCTGTCAGGAAGAAAAAGGTTCCGACCGGTTTTCCTTCCGAAAGGCAGATATAGCTGTTTCCGGACGGGATATCCTTCCGGAGCAGAGCTTCCGGCGGCCAGCTGTTGTGCCCCCACTGATGCGGATTGCCGTGGGAGGCCATAAAACTTCGCGCGGCGTCATAGATCCTGAGCATATCCTCAAGATCCTGTTCGGTTGATTTTCGTATCTCCATATCGCGTGTCAGGAATAATAATTAGGAAAAAGGTTCTGCGGACAGTATATCATTTCGGGAATCGAATAACAAGTGCGGCGCAGGGACGGGGATCAAGAGAGAAAAGAGCACAAGCGATTGAAAAGCTAAATGGACTATGATATACTAACGGCGATTTTGAAAAGGCGACAGGAGGGAATCATGACTGCCTGGGAATACTACAAGAGACTGCTTCCGGAGACGGAACGCGAGTTTTTCCAATACATGCCCACGATCAACGAACTGGTGGATTTTGCCGTCCGGAATTTTCCGGACGATACCGCGATCGACGGGAAGGACGGTCCCGTCACTTACCGGGAAATGGCGGATCATATCGCCGGTCTGCGCGGCTTTCTGAAGGAGACGGGCGTACAGCCGGGAAACAAGACGGGTATCCAGCTTCCGAACTCCAGACTCGCGGCGGAGATGATCCTTGCCGCCATGACGTACGGCGCCGTGATCGTACCCATTCCCATGACGATGGACGGGGAGGAGCTGAGGGGAAATCTTTCCAAGATGGATATCACGCTCTTCGTATACGCCGATATGCTGGAGGGCAGGATCCGGGCGATGGAACTGCCGGAAGGTGTCAAAGCGATCCGCGCCGGTGAAGTCTCGCCGAAAGACCCGGTTCCCGGAGCGGAGAACGGAAAGAACACCCCGGCCGCGATCTTTTTCACGGGAGGAACGACCGGAAAGTCGAAGGGAGCCATGCTTTCCCACGGCGCTCTGATGCGCGGCGCGCTGAACGGCGTCTACGCGCCCGGAGAAGCGCTCCGCCAGCGGTATCTCGCCCTGATCCCGTTCAGCCATGTATTCGGCGTAGTCCGGAACCTTCTGTCCTGTTTCTATACCGGTTCCATGCTCTATACCGTGGAAGATATGAAGACGGTCGTTTCCGTTCTTCCGGTTGCGAAGCCTACGCTCATGGTTCTGGTGCCGGCGCTTGCCGATATGCTCGCGGGACTTGCGAAGATGCGCGGAATGGAGGCGCTCGGCGGAAAGCTCCGGGTCATCATCGCGGGCGGCGCGCATGTGCCTGAAGGGGTCATCATGCGGTGGAAGGAACTCGGCGTCATCTGCTGCCCGGGTTACGGAATGACGGAGACCGCGAATCTCGTTTCCGGAAACGGAGATCCCTGGGACTTTCCGGCATCCGTCGGCATGCCGTATCCGGAGCAGGAAGTGAAGATCGTTGACGGCGAAATCTGGGTCAGAGGCGATCATCTCATGCTCGGATACTACAACGATCCGGAGGAAACGGAGAAGATCTTTACGCCGGACGGCTGGCTGAAAACCGGCGATCTCGGAAAGATCGACGAAAACGGGCTTCTGTATATCACCGGAAGAAGCAAGAACATCATCGTGCTGCCGAGCGGCGAGAACATCTCGCCCGAGGAGCTTGAGACAGCGCTCGGAAAGATCCCGCTGATCAAGGACGCGCTCGTACGGGAAGCCGAGATCGGCGGCAGAACGGTTCTCGAAGCGGAGGTATTCCCGAACGGTCCGGTGCTTGCCGCGATGCATATCGAGAACGCCGAGGCCGCGATTAGGGGCGCGGTGGAGAAGCTGAACGCCTCGCTCCCCCCGTACAAGGCGATCCAGAACCTGATCGTCCGCAAGGAAGACTTCAAGCGGAGCGCGAGCATGAAGATCATCCGGAACTGACACTACTGTTAATAATAAGATACAAAACGCTTTCCGCAGGCAGCATGCCGGACGGAAAGCGTATTTCTTTCTAGTGAGAGCATTATTTGTCTGCGGAGATGAGAAACTCCAGTACCTGCTCCCGGCTTTTCAGGGCGGTTCCTGCGCCGACCGCGGTGGTGCAGATCGCGCCGCAGGCGTTGGCAAAACGCAGCGCGTCCGCGTCTGACGCTCCGCGGAGGATCTCCGAAGCAAAGCCCGCCACGAAGTTGTCCCCTGCGCCGGTGGCGTCGACGGCAGAAATCCTACAGGCGGGAAGGCGGATCGAAGTACCGGCGTTTTTCAGAAGGCATCCCTTTGCGCCGAGTTTGACGATCACATTTCTGACCCCGTAAGAAAGAAACGCATCGGACATTTCTTCCGGTTCTTCCTTTCCGGCAAAATACCCGGCTTCGTCTTCGTTCGGGGTGATGTAATCGATCAGCGGAAGCGAGTCTTTGATATCCTCCAGCGTCAGAAAGCGGAAGTTCGGCAGTTTGGTATCCGCAATTACGGTCTGTCCCGAGGCTTTCGCCGCGGAGAGGACGGAAAAAATGATTTCCGGATCATCGAACGGCGCCCGGAACAGGGAACCGAGGATCAGCGCTTTTGCGCCGGTGAACCGCTCGGGATACCGGTCGGGACGGAAATTATACCGGTGCGCGCCGTTGGTGACGGATTTCCGCGTACCGTCCTCATTGACGAACATGGTCGTGACCGGCGTCGGGTGGTCTACAGAGCGCAGGATCCGGCTGCAGTCGACGCCGGAGCGTTTCAGTTCGCCAAGGACCAGATCCCCCGCGGCGTCCTCGCCGAGGGAGCAGACGATCCCGGCCCTGAGGCCGAGCTTCGCCGCCGCGACGGATTCGTTGACGGCTTCGCCGCCCGCGTTCAGAGACCCAGAAACAGCCCGGTATCCGGACGCGGATACGGGATTCGGATCAAATCCCTTGATGATGGAATCCACGAGCGCCATTCCGGCGCAGATCACATCCGACTGATATTCCATATGCTATCTTTCCTCCTGATCATCGGACGGCAGGCCGCCGTCCGCAGCTGTTTTGCCGTATGAGTCTTTCAGACGGTCATACAGCTCCGTACACCGGGAGAACAGTTCTTCCGGCCGGGAAGAAAGGACAGAGACCAGCCTCGCGCACTCTTTTGATGCGGCCTCGTGCTGCTCTTTTGTGATGTCTCCCAATAAAAGCGCCTCATCAAGCTCATCCCGGTCGAGCACCGTGACGGCATGATCCGGATCCAGCACGACGTCGAGATACAGATCGTCAAAATCCGGATCATCGGGATCGGTGAACCGGTTTCCGTCGGTGACGTCAAAATACATCTGCAGCAGATTTCCGCCCGGATCGAACGCGGCGGTCAGCCACCAGGATTCGCCTTCCAGCGCGTACTGAAGCCAGACGTATCCGGCGTCCGCGAGGGTCACGCCGCGCGAGTTGACAAACGGGGCGGTCACCTCGTCGATGAACATCAGGCTGGCGGCGTACCGTCTGCCGTCCTTGCTTCCGGATTCCAGAAAGAACCGGCGTCTTGTCACACGCTGCCAGCGGCAGGCGCGTATGTCCTTTGTTTTCACGTATATAAGTACGGCGCCGGATATCCGCGGCGTTTTACCGCGCGGAAACGGCGCCTGCTCCTTTATCAGAGATTTGGGATGACTTCCCGGATCAGGTAGGCGATCGGGCTGTCGTTGTGGGACGGAAGAACGAATCTGGAAACGGCTTTGACCTCATCGATCGCGTTTTCCGGCGCGCAGCCGATATCCGCGGCCTGAAGCATCTCGTAATCGTTCCAGTAATCGCCGACGGCGAAGACCGTACGTCCGGCGTACTGCGGAAGCTGTTTCAGAAGGGGAACGGCAGTGCCTTTGTTCACGCCCTCCGGCAGAAGCTCCTGATACTTTCCAATCTTGACCACATCTGTCGTTCCTTCGATCACGGCGAGCCGCTTATCATATCCTTTTTCTTTCATGTAAGCGTGCACGGGAAGAAGCGCGTCCGCTTCCCGTTCGAGCAGCACGATCTTGATCCAGGTCTTTTCCTTCAGCTTTTCAAGCGGCAGGAAGGACGTTGGCTGATGGATCCGCAGAAAACCGGGATCCGCGTCTTCCAGCGGGGAAGCGTAGAAGATCCCGTCGGTGGTATAGATCTGCTGATCGAGCGGCATGTTCTGTGCCTGGATATGCTGCTCGACGTCTGCGGCGGCTTCCATATCGATCGGGACGCAGTCCAGATAGCGGCCGGCCGTGAAATCGTAGACCGCGGCCCCGTTCAGGACGATCGACGGACCGTTGAGCGGTACGCCCGGCAGATGCAGAAGGGCGTTGTGCGGTTCCCGTCCGGTGCCGAGACCGAAATATCCGCCTTCGGCAATGAACGAAGAGACGGCCGCGATGTCCTCCGGAGAGATCTTCCCGTCCGTCCGGAAGAGAGTCCCGTCCAGATCGGTGAGGATAACGGCTTGATCGTATCGCATGCGGAATCCTTTCCCGCCGGGTCCGTTACAGATCCGGATATCCGGCGATGATATCGTCGTCGAGGATCACGGGAACCAGAAGCTCTCCTTTGCCGGCTTTCGGCTGGATATGGATCTGTTCCGTGTCAAGAGGCGTTTTCGTGCCGTGCCGCTGTTCGAGGATCAGGGTGAACGGTTCCGTGACGGGGCTAACGTACGCCAGTTGCGTTCCGGTGGATCCGTTCTTTTTGAAATCGAATGTTTTTACGCCCTTTCCGTTCCTTCCCTGGGACTCATAATCGAAGAGGAAGCTTCTCTTTCCGTAACCGCGGTCGGAGATGGTGATCAGTTCGCCTTCATCTGCGATCTGGGCGGCGAAGAAGATTTTATCCTTCGGTTCCAGTTTGATCCCGCCGACGCCGGAAGCGGTCCTTCCGGTCTTCGGAACGGAATCGGCGGGGAACCGGATGCAGAGCCCGAAGCGGGTGACAAGGAGAATGTCGTTCTCGTCCGCCTTCCAGACTGCGGCAAGAAGATCCTTCTCTTTCAGACCGATCGCGGCAGTGCGCTTCACGCGGACGCGGAACTCCTCGGCTCCGGTGCGCTTGATCATGCCGTTCTGCGTGACAAGCAGATACTCGCCGTCGTCATCCTCGTTGATCATGCCGATCAGGTTCTCGCCCTTTTCCATCTCAAGCAGGGACACGATATTCAGAGCCTTGGCGGTCGCGCGGGTTTCGGGAATGTCCGAAACCTTCAGGGACAGGAGTCCGCCATGATCCGTGAACAGACGGACCGAACCGTTGCCCGGGACGGTAAGCGTTACAAGCGGTTTTTCCGCTTTGATCTGGGACGCGTTGAACAGGCGGGCCGGGATCTTCCGAAGCTTGTGGTCGGCAAGGAGCGTGACAGCCATGTCTTCGACGGTTTCGGTTTCGGCGGGTTCCGCTTCGATCACGACATCGCCGGCGATGATCTCCGTACGGCGCTTTCCGTCGAACTGATCGCGCACGGCGAGCAGTTCTTTCTTGATCAGGTTCGAGAGTTTCTTCTCACTAGCCAGAATGGCTTCAAGTTCCGCGATCAGTTTCTTGATGTTCTGATATTCCCGCTCGATGCTGAGAAGCTCGAGGCTGGTCAGTTTCTGAAGCCTCAGGTCCAGGATCGCCTGTGCCTGGATCTCGGTGAGGGAGAAGGTCTTCATGAGTCCTTCGCGGGCTTCCTTCGGGGATTTGCTCGCGCGGATCAGCTTGATGACACGGTCGAGGTTGTTGACCGCGACCATGAGGCCTTCCAGAATGTGGCAGCGCTTTTTCGCGATCTCGAGATCCGTCTTGATCCGGCGGGTCGTAACTTCCCGCTGGTGTGTGATGTAATGCCCGATGATCTGCTTCAGGTTCAGCTGCTGGGGCTTGCCGTTTGCGATCGCGACATAGTTCGCTCCGAACGTGCACTGCAGGTCGGAGTACTTGAACAGCATCTGCAGGATCTTTTCCGGATCGCCGTCTTTCTTGACCTCGACCACAGCACGTATGCCGGTCCGGTCGGATTCATCGCGAATGTCGGAGACCGCGCTGAACATGGCTTTCTTTTCCTGCGTGATTTGCAGAATCTTCTCAAGGCAGGCGGCCTTGTTGACCGTGAACGGGAACTCGTCGATGACGATCAGGGTCTTGCCGTTTTTCAAGTCCTCGAAATGGGTCCTCGCGCGCATGGTGAGCTTGCCGCGTCCGGTCTCGTAGGATCTTGCGATCTCTTCCGAGTCAAGCAGAAAGCCGCCGGTCGGAAAGTCCGGAGCGGGGAGGATCTTCATGAGATCCTTGACTGTGATCTTCGGATTGTCGATCATGGCTACGACCGCATTGATCGCTTCCACGGGATTGTGCGGCGGGATATTTGTTGCAAGGCCGACCGCAATGCCGCTCGCACCGTTGACGAGCAGGTTCGGGAATCTTCCCGGGAGCACTTCGGGCTCTTTGGTCGAATCGTCGAAGTTCCAGGTGAAAGGGACGGTGTCCTTGTCGATATCCTGCAGAAGAAGCATCGCGGCATTTGTCATGCGGGCTTCCGTATAACGCATCGCGGCGGCGGAGTCACCGTCGACAGAACCGAAATTGCCGTGTCCGTCGACGAGGCAGACACCCATATTGAACGGCTGCGCCATTCTGACCAGCGCGTCGTAAACGGAACTGTCACCGTGCGGATGGTATTTACCGAGACAGTCGCCGACGATACGGGCGCATTTTCTGTGCGGCTTGTCCGGTGTGTTGCCGAGTTCGAGCATTGTGTAGAGAATACGCCGCTGAACGGGCTTCAGTCCGTCCTCGACTCTCGGAAGCGCGCGTTCCAGGATGACATGCTGTGCATACGGCATCATGGAATTGTGCATGACTTCGTCCATGCTGACGTGCAGGATCGTTTCCTGCGGAGGCGCCGGAGGCGTTTTTTTCGTAGTGGCCATAACGTTTTATTCCTTGATCTTCTCAAATACCGCGCTGCTGCGGTTGAAGTCCGCGTACTCAAAAATGTATTCCTTGCGGGACTGTACGCGGTCGCCCATCAGGACGGTGACGAGGTGCTCGACTTCCGCCGCGTCGTCGATCGTGACGCAGGTCAGTTTCCGGTTCTGGGGATTCATGGTCGTTTCCCAAAGCTGCTCCGGGTTCATCTCGCCGAGACCCTTGTAGCGCTGCAGCGTATAGTTCTTTCCGGAGACGTTCCGCATCGCCTGCTTCAGGGCGGGATCGTCATAGCAGTAGACCGGCGGCTGGTTCGGTTTCTGTACACGGTACAGCGGCGCCATGCCGATATAGACGTGTCCCTCCGTGATGAGGGGACGCATGTACCGGTAGAAGAAAGTAAGAAGGATCGCGCGGATATGCGCGCCGTCCTGGTCCGCGTCCGCCAGGATGATGATCTTGTTGTATTTCAGACCGGAGATATCGAAATCGTCCCCGATGCCGGTTCCGAGCGCGGTGATGATCGAACGGAACTCGTCGTTCTGGAGCACCTGCTCAAGGCGCTTCTTCTCGACGTTCAGCGGCTTTCCGCGAAGCGGGAGGATCGCCTGAAATCTCCGGTCGCGGCCCTGCTTCGCGCTGCCGCCTGCGGAATCGCCTTCCACGATAAACAGCTCGTTCCGGGAATAGTCCCTTCCGGTGCAGCTCGACAGCTTGCCGACGAGCGGCGCGTTTTCAAGCTTGTTTTTTTCGCGCGCGGTTTCGCGCGCTTTCCGGGCGGCGTTTCTTGCCTTGGAGGCCTTTACGGCCTTTTCGGCGAGCATATTCGCGACGGAAGCGTTTTTCAGATTCTCAAGCCAGAGGGAAAGCTGCTGTGTAACGACAGCTTCGACAGCGGGTCTTGCCTCGGTATTGCCGAGTTTCGTCTTGGTCTGTCCCTCGAACTGGATGTTGCGCATCTTGAGAGAGAGAACAGCCGTCATGCCCTCGCGGAAATCCTCGCCCGCGAGCGAAGCGTCCTTTTCCTTCAGGGCGCCGACCTTCCGGCAGTAGTCGTTCATGACTTTCGTAAGCGCCGCTTTGAAACCGGTCTCGTGCGTTCCGCCTTCCGTCGTCGGGATGTTGTTCACGTAAGACGCGACCGTTTCGGAGTATCCGTCGTTGTGCAGGATTGCGACTTCGATCTTGATTCCGTTGGATTCCCCGGAAAAGTGGAT
>JAEEGL011153971.1_pt1 | contig 13366 bp, 13 predicted proteins | sample 9134231 | NCBI WGS metagenome assembly JAEEGL01 (sample SAMN16246548, study PRJNA631951) | gut metagenome | biome: gut microbiome; feature: rumen; material: fiber-attached | host: Bos | place: Iran: Karaj | collected 2018-10 | reverse complement strand
CGTTCGTACACACTTCACTCTGCCCCAACGGACTCTAACGGGGTGCAAAGGTACACATTTTAAGTGAAAAGTGAAGAAGTGAAAAGTGAAAATTGAATTAGTTTTAGTAAAGTTTAACACTTTCGGTAGGGGCAAAAAATAAAGCGATGACTTTCGCAAGCGATCGCTCCATATCTTCAATAGGTATTAGTTTTCTAAGGTAAAAAGATTGTTTTCAGGATAACAGGTGCAAAGGTACTGCCTTTTTTTGGTTCGTACAAACTTTTTCCTACTTTTTTTTGAACAAAAGCCTCTGTGTCCCTACACAACCGCAAAATTTATAAAATGTTAACATAAAAAGTGATGCAATCGATTGTATTAATTTCCTTCGCGCGGAAAAATCAACTGTCATAGCAGCGAGCCTTCAAGCTGATCGACCAGCTCCTCTATTATATATAAATAAGGTACGCCCGCGTAAGTGATAAAAAAACGGCGCCGCTCCGGGTAGGGAGTAGCGCCGCTATGTGCGTTTCTTGGAATTCGACTTAGAACGGAATCTTGTAACCGAGGGTTACCATTATGACGCTGTTGTGATTGCTCTTGTCGACAACCTCCTTTTTGATCACGTTGGTCAGACCAAGGTTGTAACGGGCTTCAATGCAAAAACCGTCCTTGCTCTCGTAAGCGATGCCGAAGGGGATAGAGAGGTCAAACTTGTTGCACTCGCTGCGGAAAGAATAATCATCCGACTTAGCCTTCGTCAGGTAACCAGCCTGTACACCAACCTTCAGAGCGAAAGTGGGAACTACATAGAAGTTAGCCAGCACGGGGAGGTTAATGTACTCGAGGTTGTTCTTGATGGTACCATCAAGGTCGTCCTCCACCTTGTTACCCTGCATCATGTAGAGCAGACCAGCGGTAAGACCGAATTTGTCGCTGGCCATGTAGCCGAACTCAACACCACCAATAGCACCGACCTTCATCTTAGTGTCGTCGCCACCAGTAACATTGGTAAAGGTACCACCGACCATTGGCTTAGCAAAAAACTGACCAGCCTCTTGAGCACTTGCGCTCAACACAGCTACCATCATGGCAGCAATCATCATCATCTTTTTCATAATTTATTCATTTTAGTTGTTAAAAAACTGCTGCAAAGGTAGCGCGTTTTGGTGGATTACACATCCCTTTGCCACCATTTTTCTACAGGAACAGCGCTATTATTGACAAATATCAAGCTTTGCTGTGTCCGCACACAGCAAATATTTTTCGTTTTTTTATAATAATAGTTCTTGGCGGTTTGGAAAAGATTGCCTATATTTGTGGCGAGAATCAATGATAGACGGATTACAAACATTAAAACTATAATGATTATGAGCAAAGTGAGATTTTTATTGGTGGGGTTACTGTGCTGCTTGGTGGCACTCCCTATGATGGCGCAAGACTATGCGCCAGGTGATATGCAGAAGTATCGCGGACAGAACGGCAAGACGTTTACGTTTAAGGTAACAGGTCAGTCGAATGGGCGTATCTGGGGTGGCTCGAATAATGTGTATACGGACGACTCGCAGATTGCCACAGCTGCTGTACACGCAGGACTTGTTGGTGTTGGCCAGACGGCAGTGATCAAGATAACCATCATGCCAGGACAATCCAGCTATCCCTCCATCAAGCGTAATGGCGTTACCTCTATCAAGTACGGCTCGTGGAGTGGCAGTTATAAGTTGTCGAAAGCTGACTCTGGCAATTCAAACAATTCCAGCAACAACAATAATAGTCAGACTAACAACAATAACAACAACGGCCAAAAGACTAACAACAATAATAACACCGCGAACAACAGCAATGTACAAGCTGCGCCAGGTGATATGCAGAAATATCGTGGACAGAACGGCAAGACGTTTACGTTTAAGGTAACGGGTCAGTCGAATGGGCGCATCTGGGGTGGCTCGAACAATGTGTATACGGACGACTCGCAGATTGCTACTGCTGCTGTACACGCAGGACTTGTTGGTGTTGGCCAGACGGCAGTGATCAAGATAACCATCATGCCAGGACAATCCAGCTATCCCTCCATCAAGCGCAATGGTGTTACCTCTATTAAATACGGCTCGTGGAGTGGCAGTTATAAACTATCGAAATAGCGTAAGCTTCATGGAGTGACAATTGTGACAAATGACAGTTGATTTTTCTGCGTAAATGCTTGGCGGTTTGGAAAAGATTGCCTAAATTTGCAGCGTGATAAGACTATAAACTATTTCAAACTTAATAAAACTATCTGATTATGGAAGGATACGGACTGATTGGATCAATCATCTTTGGTATTTTGGCCGGTCTCGTGGCTCATAAGATTGTGGGTAAGGAGAATACGGGCTGCTGGTGGAACCTGTTTATCGGTTTGGCGGGCGGTTTGTTAGGCGGCTGGGTGTTCGACTTGCTTCACATTTCGTGGGGCGGACTGGTGGCGCAGTTTGTGGCAGCTATCGTGGGTGCTGTGATTCTGCTCACCATCTTCTCATTCTTCAAGAAAAAATAGGGGAGCACCTACCAAGGAAATGGAAAGGGAGCCGCATTCAAGCGACTCCCTTATTTCTTAATGCATAGATGATTCGTTTAGAATCTGTAACCGATACCGGCCTGGATTACATGACCATCGCCGAAGATACCTGGCTGGAACTTGTACTCACCCAGGATGAACCAGTTCTCGCCCAGGTTGCCCTGAAGACCCAAACCAAGCTGAATACCACCATCGGTACCGCTATCTTTCTCAACGGTAATAGTAGAGTTGTTATTCTTCTCTGTGAATTTCTCCTGACTATAGAAAGCCAAGGCGTATCCAAGGGTAGGATAGATCTTAAAGCCATCAGTAACGTGGATGAGGTACTGAACGTTCAGACCAGCCTGGAAGTCAGACACATGATCCTTCTTAGGATGATACAAACCCTCCAGCTCCCAACGCCAGTGTCTGCCAAAGTTGTACTGACCGAAGATGCCAAAGGCAGAACGTGTGGTGCTCTCGTCGCTCCAATCGCCGAGCCTGAGCTTGGTGATTTCAACGCCACCCTTTACACCAAGTGCGAAGTCACCCTTCTCCTGAGCCTGTGCACCCATGCTGAGCAGAGCTACACATAATGTTAAAAACAATTTTTTCATCATTTCTCTCCTTTTCTTTTAATGATTAATATTACTTCTTAGTTCTTAATAACGGCTGCAAATTTACAACAGATTTTAATATTATAAAAACTTTTTTGCAGAAATCGGTTTTTCTTTAACGTTTATTGACGTTTATCAATCCAACGCCTCTGCTAAAAAATGATAATAAATTTTGTGGTTTGCGAAAGAATGTCTACCTTTGCTGCGTTTTCTATTATTCATTACAAACCAAAACCGATATTAAAATGAAGAAAATTTTCATGATGATTGCCTTGCTGGCTGTACCATTCGCTATGCAGGCACAAACCAAGTTCCACGACGTTGAGGCCAATGAGGCCCAGGGTAAGGTAAAGTCTATCACCACTTCGATGATGGGCATGACGCAAACCATCAATTTCTCTGAGGATGGAAAGATTACATCGGGCAGCATCTCTGATGCCAAGTACGATGCCGACGGATTCATCCAGAGCGCAAAGATTGAGATGATGGGTCAGAGCACAGAGGTGAAGTACCTTTGGGAGGAAGGCCGTCTGAAGGGTCAGGTGATTAACATGATGGGTCAGGAGATGAAGATGATCCACAACTACGACGACAAGGGTGTTGTAACCAGCGACAGCATCGATATGGGTGGTCAGGTGATGGATTCTCCGTTTACTGACTATCAGTTCGACGACCACGGCAACTGGACCAGTCGTAAGACTTCTATGATGGGTCAGGACATGGTGACCACTCGTACTTTCGAGTACTACGAGTAATCGTTCAGACAAACCCAAAAAGAGATAGGCCCGGATGAAAGTCCGAGCCTATTTCCTTTATATATATAATAGGTGTTATTTCTTTTCTTCTGTAGCCTCTGCGTGGGGATGGTCAACAGGCGTCTGTGTGGCCTCTGATGGTTCGCCAGAGGCTGGCTGCTGATGAGTCTGCTCGCCTTCGATAGGCTCGCCTCTGCTCAAGCCCAAGGTATCTACGCCGATCGAATCGGAATCGGATGCAGCCTTGAAGTAGCCGCCACAATTATACATCGACGGATTGAGGCTGGCATCGTGCGGCTCGGCAAACTTAGCGTGATACTGCTTGAAGGCAGGATCGCCCAACACGGATTGCAGGAAATAGCCGCAGATGGGGAGGGCAGTCACGTTTCCTTGTCCCAGTTGACCCGTACGGAAGTGGATGCTGCGATACTCGCCACCAACCCATGCGCCCACAACGAGCTTAGGCGTAGTGCCGATGAACCAAGCATCGGAGTGGTTGTTCGATGTGCCCGTCTTACCACCAAAGTCCGTATCCGTACCATAGCCCACATAGTTTCTCAGGCGCGAGCTCGTGCCATGCATGCCGCCCATCAGTAACTGCTGTACGAGGAACGCACTACGATAGGGGATGGCCTGAGTGGTCTCTGTAGAAGCCTTGTAGATCTCGTTGCCATCACGGTCGAGAATACGGGTCACGAGGATGGGCTCAGCATGTGCCTTACCATCATTCACTGGGGTGCAATAGGCATTCACCAACTCCAGCAGATTCACGTCGCTCGAACCCAAAGCCAATGCTGGGGTGGGATTCAACTCCGACTTGATACCCATGGCGTGAGCCGTCTGCGCAATATTCTCCACGCCACACTCCTGACCCAGACGGACGGCTACGGAGTTGATACTCATGGCGAAGGCCTGTTTCAGGGTGATATCGGCATTCGAGAAATGGCCATCGGCATTCGTGGGCGCCCATGTCACCTCCTTACCATGATCCATCACCTTCATGGAGAAGAACTCATCCCTGCGGGTGTCGCAAGGCGCCACACCCTGATTGATGGCCTCTGTGTAGACGAAGAGCTTAAAGGTAGAACCAGGCTGGCGCATCGCTGTTACCTTATCGTACTTCCACGACTTGAAATCGATGTCGCCCACCCATGCCTTCACATGACCCGTCTGGGGTTCCATCGCCACAAAACCGCAATGCATGAAGCGCACCATATAACGGATGGAGTCGAGGGTAGACATCTCTTTCTCTATCTGTCCGCCGTCGTAGTCGAACACCTTCACCTTATGAGGTAGGTTCAGGTAGTAGTTGATGGAGTCTTCATTGCCATCGAACTTCTTCGCCAGGTATTTGTAGACAGACTGGCGCTTGGCAATGTCTTCGATGAAGTGGGGGATCTCCTGCTGCATCTCGTTGCGCCAGGGATTGGCTGAGCCCCAGTGGTTGTTGAAGCTCTGCTGTACCTGCTTCATCTGTTTGAGGGCAGCCTCCTCGGCGTATTTCTGCATACGGGTATCGAGGGTGGTGTAGATTTTCAGACCATCGGTATAAAGGTCGTAGCCGCTCTCCTTGCACCACTCCTTCAAGTCGCTGGCCACAGCTTCACGGAAGTAGTTGGCCTTGCCGTCGTAGGCGGTCTCTACGCTGTAGTCGAGCTTGATGTCGAGCTGTTTCAGCGAGTCGCACTCTGCCTCCGTCAGATCGCCATGCTGCTTCATCAGGTCGAGCACGATATTGCGTCGCTTGATGGAATTCTCAGGATTGATAAGCGGATTATAATAGGTGGTGGCCTTGAGCATACCTACGAGGATAGCCGCATTCTCAGGCGACAAATCACGCGGATGACAACCGAAGTAGGTCTTGCAGGCCGTCTTAATGCCAAAGGCATTAGAACCGAAGTCGACGGTGTTGGCATACTGCGTTAGAATCTCATTCTTGGTGAAGAAGAACTCCAGCTTATACGCTGTGATCCACTCCTTGCTCTTCATGATAAGCATCTTCACACCAGGGATATTGCCCAGCAAGCCCGTAGAGTATTCACTTCGAGTACGGAAGAGGTTCTTGGCCAACTGCTGGGTGATGGTAGAGGCGCCACGCGCATCCTGATGCAGGATATACTCCTTGGCCACAGCAGCAAAGGCGGTATAGTCGATGCCATGGTGGTGGTAGAAACGCTCATCCTCCGTATCGATCAGGGCTTTCCAGAAAATGGGGTTCACCTCTTCATATTTCACAGGCGTACGATTCTCACTGAAGTATTTGCCGATCATCACGTTGTCAGCGCTATAGAGCTCAGAAGCCTGAGAGGGACGCTTGTTCTTGATGGTCGACATGGAGGGTGACTTACCAAAGAGCCAGAGGAAGTTGATGTCTACGGCTCCTAAGTAAAGGAAGAACGCCACGATGAGCGAAACGATAGCCACGAGAATCTTGACGTACCAGGGTCTGCCCTTATAGAGACTCTTGTACCAAGGCCACAGACCTTTGATCCATTGCCACACGCGATTAGCTATTTCGATGATCTTCTGTTTCATAGTGCGTTATGTAATCGATTATTTCATTTATATCGTTGGGGTTAAACCACCTGATGTGTTCGTCTTTCTTATACCATGTAAGTTGTTTGCGGGCATAACGACGGGTGTTGCCCTTGATGCGTTCTACAGCTTCTTCGAGTGTCCATCGGCCATCGAGATAGTCGAATAGCTCTTTATAACCTACCGTGTTCAGCGCATTCAGCTGGCGCTTGGGATACATCGCCTTTGCTTCATCCAACAGTCTTTCTGCCATCATACGATCCACACGCTGGTTGATGCGCTCATAGAGCTCCTCACGCGGACGATTCAGTCCGATCTTTACAATCTGGAAAGGGCGCGCTTTTTTCTCACGCTTCCTGAACGAGGTGTAGGTCTTGCCCGTCATTTTACAGATCTCCAAGCCATGCACCACACGTCGTGGGTTCTGCTTGTCAACAATCTCGTAGTATTCAGGATCCAATTGTTTCAGTTCTTCCACCAGAGCCTCCAGACCTTCCTCGGCCAAACGCTGTTTCATGGTGGCACGCGTCTCGTCGTCGATGGTGGGGATATCGTCAATGCCGTCGCATACGGCGTCGATATACATCATACTGCCTCCAGCGAGTAGGGCATAGTCGTGCGTCAGGAACTGCTCTTTCAGCAAATCGAGCACTTGCTGTTCGTAGAGCGAGGCACTATAGTAGTCTTCCAACCCCAGTGTTCCCACGAAGTAGTGTTTCACCTCCTGCATCTCCACCTCTGTAGGACGGGCTGTACCAATCTTCAACTCCTTGTAGATCTGCCTTGAATCGGCATTGATCACAGGAATGCCAAAATGGCGGGCTATCTCCAAGCAACAGGCCGTCTTGCCAACGGCAGTAGGGCCAGTGATGACTATCAGCGTCTTACCCAATGGCCTTTGTTATCTGATGATGCCGCGCGAAGATTTCTCAATGAACGAGCATATATACTCCACCTCTTTCGAGTCGGGGTACTTGGCACGGGCTTCGGCCACACCTTCCTTCATGATGCCATGACCATAGATGATACGGTAGGCATCGTGGATGGCCTCAATGGTCTCGTTGCTGAATCCGCGACGACGCAAGCCTATGAGGTTTACACCCGCATAGCGGATAGGCTCCTTGCCAGCAATGACGTATGGCGGGATATCCATGCTCGTACGACTACCACCCTGAATCATCACGTAGCTGCCAACATTGCAGAACTGGTGGAACAGACAGGTGGCTGAGATAATAGCGCAATCATCGACTACCACCTCGCCAGCAAACTTCGTTGAGTTACCGATGATACAGCCATTTCCAATCACACAGTCGTGGGCCACGTGCATATTCTCCATCAGCAGGTTGCCATTACCAACAATCGTCGTACCCTTAGAGGCTGTACCACGGCTGATGGTGACATTCTCGCGGATGGAGTTGTTGTCGCCAATCTGACAAGTGGTCTCTTCGCCCTTGAACTTCAAGTCCTGAGGCTTGGTAGAGATCGAGGCGCCTGGGAAGAACTCATTACCGTTTCCGATACGGGCACCAAAGTGAATGGTGACGTTGTTCAGAAACGTATTGTTGTCACCGATAACCACGTTCTTATCAATCACGCAGAAAGGACCGATGATATTGCCATCGCCCAGCTTTGCCTCTGGGTCTACAACTGCTAACGGATGTATCTGATTTGCCATATTTCAATCTTCAATTTACTTATTCTTTACGATTTGTGCCGTGAACGTTGCCTCTGCCACTACATGGTCGCCCACGAAGATGTAACCCTTCATCGAAGAGATGCCATGACGGACAGGTGCTAACAGATCGACCTTGAAGATAAGCGTGTCACCAGGAACCACCTTCTGACGGAACTTCACGTCGTCGATCTTCATGAAATAGGTGCTCCAGCGCTCTGGCTCCTCAAGGGTATTGAGTACCAAGAGTCCGCCACACTGTGCCATGGCCTCAATCTGTAATACACCAGGCATTACGGGCTCCTGAGGGAAGTGTCCCTGGAAGAATGGCTCGTTAGCAGTGATGTTCTTGATGCCTACGATGGTGGTTGCACCCAATGAAATCACCTTGTCGACCAACTGCATCGGATAACGGTGTGGCAGGAGTTCGCGAATCTTGTTCACATCCATCACCGGCTCCTCGTTCGGATCGTAGATGGGCGCCTGAATCTCGTGTTTACGAATCTCCTTGCGCATCAGACGGGCGAACTTGTTGTTGATGGTATGCCCAGGACGAGTGGCTACGATGCGACCCTTGATGGGCTTGCCGATGAGGGCCATATCGCCGATGATGTCGAGCAACTTATGACGTGTGCACTCATTGTCCCACTGCAGGGGCTTGTGCTGGATATATCCCAGATCAGTAGCGTCGCGATGCTCCACATGCAGCATGTCTGCCAGCATGTCAAGGCGCTCCTGAGTGGTCTGACGCTCGTAGATCACAATAGCGTTATCCAAGTCACCACCCTTAATCAGATTAGCCTGAAGCAGGGGCTCGATGTCGCGAACAAATACAAAAGTGCGAGCGCTTGCAATCTCAGTATCGTATGCATAAGGATTATCGAGTGTGGCGAATTGCGAGCTGATGAACTTCGACTCAAACGAGCACATAGCCGTAATCGAGAAGTCTTCATCGGGCAGAATGGTGATGCACGAACCTGTATTCTCGTCCTTCACCTCAATCTTCTTGCGGATCACGTAAAAGTCCTTCGGGGCATTCTGCTCCTCCATACCGACCTCCTTGATTTTCTCCACATACTGGATGGCAGAACCATCGAGGATGGGGAACTCAGGACCGTTGACGTAAATCAGACAGTTATCGATACCCATGGCGTAGAGCGCAGAGAGTCCGTGTTCAACGGTTGAGACCCTGGCATCACCCTTGCCCAGCACCGTACCACGCTGTGTATCAACTACATTCTCGGCTATAGCATCAATCACAGGTTCACCTTCCAAATCGATACGCTTGATCTTATAACCTGTATTCTCAGGAGCAGGGTTGAACGTCACAGTGAGGTTCATACCCGTATGCAGTCCCTTGCCAAACAAGGAGAAACTGCCTTTCAATGTTTTCTGCTTCATCTGTATATTTACGAATTTACGATTTCATACATTAAAGGGCCTGAATGTTAAACTGTTCTTTCAGTGCCTCCAGCTCACGCTGCATCTGGGCGATCTGACGATACATATCAGGCAACTTGGAATAGATGGCCTTGGCCTTGAAGAACATCTTGGGATCCATGGCGGGAGAGCCAATCAGCGTCTCGCCATTGCCCTTGGTGTCCTTGATAACACCACACTGGGCACCCACGAAGGTCTTGTCGGCTACATGGATATGACCAGAGAAACCAGCCTGTCCACCTACCATACACCAAGCACCGATTTTGGTAGAGCCAGCCATACCTGCCTGAGCAGACATAACGGTGTTCTCACCAATTTCACAGTTATGGGCCACCTGAATCAGGTTATCGAGCTTCACACCCTGATGGATTACCGTCTGTCCCATCGTAGAACGGTCTATACAAGTATTGGCGCCAATCTCCACATTATCCTCGATGACCACGATGCCAATCTGAGGAATCTTATTATAGCCTTCCGTATTGGGGGCAAAGCCAAAGCCATCGGCACCGATGATAGTACCTGCATGGATTGTAACGTTATTTCCTAATTTGCATCCTTCATAGATGGTAACGTTAGGATAGAGCATACATTTCTGTCCGATGGTTACACCATCGCCAATCACCGTATGAGGATAGATCTGTGTGCCATCGCCAATCACTGCGCCATCACCTACACAGGCAAAGGCACCGATATAGACATCCTGACCAATGGTGGCCTTAGGGGAGATGAATGCCAGCGGGTCGATACCTTTCTTGGCTGGTTTCATCGACTCATAGAACTGGAGCAGTTTGGCAACACACTCATAGGCGTTCTTCACGCGGATCAGTGTAGCTTTAATGGGCTTCTCCAACTCTACGTCCTCATTGATGAGCACAACGCTCGACGCTGTCTCGTAGATGTAATGGGTATATTTTGGATTTGACAGGAAAGAGATAGCTCCTGGCACTCCTTCTTCAATCTTAGCGAAGGTGCGGACGGCTGCGTTCTCGTCGCCTTCCACTCTGCCTTGAATCAGTTCGGCAATTTGTTTTGCTGTAAATTCCATTCTTTAATCGATTAATTGCCCGCAAAGGTAGCAAAAATTATTTAAATCTCTGATAACAGAGATAATATTTTGTTATTTTTTTAGAAAGTAATTGAACATTTAGCAATTCGGAAGCTTCGGAGATATCGCGAATATCGCCGTTTTTGTAAAGTATTGCGATGCTGTCATCGTCCACATTATACATATCTTTTCTGATGGTATTCAGACTCATCATATACGTTTGGGCTTCCGTCTCAGAGATACTCATCTGCGTTGCAATCCGCTGGACAATCTGCGCAATGTGATCCTCTGGCGGCATCTCCTCACTCACCTCTACCTTGAAAATATGACGATCGAGCATATCCGTAGCCAGGGTAGAGAGGATCTTATCGTCAGACTGCTTCCATACCTTCATGGCACTCCAGATATCAGAATCGTCGAGCAGCTCATAGTTGGCCAGGGCTTCCTCATGGTTATCGAACCAAGCCTTATCCACCTCGTTCTCTAAGAAGTACATGAGCGAGGGTGGGGCAAAGAGCGGATGTCCGCTTCTGACGAGTTCCTTCGCTCGGTTGAGCATATTGACCAACACCTTCTCGTAAGCCACACAGGTACGATGCAGATACACCTGCCAGTACATCAGTCGGCGTGTCGTCAGGTAGTTCTCCAGCGAGTAGATACCCTTGTGGTCTACCACCAGCTTATCATCTACCACATTCAGCATCTTGATGATACGTGCCGAACCAATGTTACCTTCCGTCACACCAGTATAGAAAGAGTCTCTTCGCAGATAGTCCAGACGGTCCATATCGAGTTGGGAAGAGATGAGCTGATGCAGAAAGTTTTTGGGATAGTCGCCCTTGAAGATCGAGATGGCCAGATTCAGTTGTCCGCCTCCCAAGTCACGGTTGATCTGTTCCATCATCATCAGCGATATCTCCTCGTGGTCGATACCATGTATCAGCGTGTTCTCCAGCACATGTGAGAACGGACCGTGTCCGATGTCGTGCATCAGGATAGCTGCCTCTACGGCCTCGGCTTCCGCATCGAAGATGAAGATGCCTTTCTGCTGCAGACTGAGGATGGCCTCGCTCATCAGATGGAAGGCACCCAGAGAGTGCTGGAAGCGTGTGTGTCTGGCACCTGGATAAACCACAGAGGCCAGACCTAACTGATTGATGCGGTTCAGTCGTTGAAACAGGGGATGCTCCACGATGCCGTACAACAAACCACGGGGTATCTTGATGAACCCGAATACGGGGTCGTTGATGATCTTGTAGTCGTTCACTTTTAGATAATAATTGTTATTTTGGCTACAAAGTTACACATTTTTCTTAATTCTTACCTCTCTATTCCTCTTTTATTTGTACTTTTGCAGTCAACAATAAACGAAAAGACTGTAATATGAAACGATTTTTCCTGTTTTCCCTGCTTACGGGACTCTTTGTTCCAGCCCTCGCTCAGACGCAGAAAGGTAATCTCCAGATGGGTGATTACGGCTATCTGTATTGTCACATGAACGATCGTGGACGAGCCTGGACGGCCTACGCCCTGAGCCGTGACGGTTTTCATTATCAGGACCTGCTGAATGGCGATTCCATCTTCAGCGATGCCGAACATGCCCGTATTGAGGGTGCCACCCGCGATGCCTATATCTGTCGTAAGCACGACGGTTCTGGCTATCTGATGGTATGCACTGATATGAATGTGGGGGCTAAGGAACGTCTGGGGAAAGTGGAGACTTGGGATAACTACGGTATCGACCTGCTGACCAGCGACGATCTGATTCATTGGCAGTCGGTGACCTTCGACTATCGCAAAGGACCAGCCATCTTCTCTGATTCAAAGGCGGATAGTGTCTACTTCAACTGGGGGGCCATCAACCGTGTGTGGGCTCCGCAGATTGTGTGGGATGGTGATTACATTTGGCCTGACGGAAAGAAAGGTGGTTATATGGTATACTACTCGATGTGGAACCGTGACGAGGAAGCTTACGACCGCATGTATTATTCTTATGCAGATGAGTCGTTTACCACGCTGACGCAACCGCGTCTGCTCTTCGACTGGGGCTATGCTACCATCGATGCTGATATCAACTGGGTGGAGGCTGATCAGCAGTGGCACATGATGATTAAGAAAGAGGGAGGAAAACCAGGGCTTTTTACGGCCACAGCACCAGCACTTACTGGTCCTTGGAGCGAACCTGTAGAGGATGATTATGTCAACTTTGAGGGCAATAAGAAATGTGAGGGTGTCAGTGCGTTCCAGTTGGCTGGCGATTCTACGTGGGTGATCGGTTATATCGAGTATTCCTCGAACCCCAAGAACTACCGTCTCTGTCTGGCAGATGAACACATGCGTAACTTCCATTCACCCAGGAATATCGAGGGCGTTGCCCGTCCACAGCATGGCTCGTTCTTAAGACTAACAGAAGAGGAATACAAACGACTGGAAAAGGTAAAAAGGTAAGAAAGTAAAAAGGTAAGAAAGTAAAAAAGAAAGGTAGGCTTAGAGACCTACCTTTTTTAGTTCTTCTGCCATCTCCTGTTGGAGTTCCCTGGCTTTGTTGCCTGCGATTTCTGCATAATGCTCATCGCCAGAGGCGTAGATGATGCCTCGCGAGGAGTTCACCAACAGTCCGCAGTCCTTCGTCATGCCGTATTTGCAGACTTCCTGCAATGATCCGCCCTGAGCACCAACGCCAGGCACCAGGAGGAAATGATTGGGAGCTACCTTGCGGATGTCCTCGAACATCTGGCCCTGAGTGGCACCAACCACATACATCATATTTTCGTCGTTTCCCCATTCCTG
>JAEEGL013587336.1_pt1 | contig 13367 bp, 3 predicted proteins | sample 9134231 | NCBI WGS metagenome assembly JAEEGL01 (sample SAMN16246548, study PRJNA631951) | gut metagenome | biome: gut microbiome; feature: rumen; material: fiber-attached | host: Bos | place: Iran: Karaj | collected 2018-10 | reverse complement strand
CTTCAGGTCGAACAAATCGGCCATCTGCTCGGTGTTGTCATACTTGAAAGTTGTGCTCTGATAGATGGGCAGCACACGCGGCTCGCCCTTTTTCGGTTTCCATCCCTCTTGCACGCAGATGGTGCCCAAATTGTGTTTGTTACTCATTATGTATTAACGATTTATGTATGTTTATTTTCGGTTTAGCCTATTTCTTACTAACTCCTTTATAATCCTCGCAATAGAAAATATCGTAGGCCGGAATGCCCGCAACTTTCACGCAATCAATCTTTTTGACACTTGTAAAGCAATCGCGAATGAAATAGAACTGCGTGTTGCTGTTGAGCCGCGGTTTCACTAGAATACCGTCGCGTCCCTTTAATTTGTCGATATCGAACCCGACATAGCCGAAATGATAAGGCGTCTGGCCGATAATCTGAGGTCCGTAAATAGTATCTTTCCTATTGTAGAAGCTGATTTTAGACGCTGTCTTGTAGCCATCGGTGGCATAAACAAAGGTGCCCGGATTAGCGGCGTGTATGGAATCGACCTCACGCGCCAGCAACTCCGAATCCAAGCCCAAATCGTAGCGGACAAAAGGTGACTGCGGCGCCAGCACAATAAAATAGATGCTGACAAGATAGAGTGCCGAAGTTGAAATCCAATGCCACTTCTGCCAACGCAATTTCAAGAAGCGCGCCATTAATACAATGCCGCTTATATACGTCGGTATCAGCCAGTTATATTTCACCTCACCGAATATCGACACAAGGTAAACACCTATATATGTTGGCATAAAGAAGCAGAACAGAAACCAAATCTCGGGATTGGTCTGATTGGGTTTTGTGAAAATCCGCCACGTATATTTGCCAAAGAGCCACCACAGCCCGACAAACAAAACGGGCATTAGGATAATTATCTGCGAAACAATGAATTGCAAAATGTTTTGCGGAGTGTCGCTATCGAAAGGCTCGGCACGCAGCACCGAACTTATGCGGAACGAGACAAAATCGTTCTGCGCGTTCCAGATAATGACCGGCAAGGCCAACAACGCCATTATCAATATCGACAGATAAGGCCACGGCTTGGCGAGAAGGTTGCGATAACGCCCCGAAAAGAGCAGGAACAGCAACAACCCAACTGGCAAACCCATTGCCGGAAATTTGCTGTCGAAAGCCAACCCCATAAACAAGCCGGCATAGAGCCAGAATCGCCGCTCACCATTGAATACCGCGCGGTAGAGAGCCCATATGGAGAGCGTCCAGAAGAGCGTCAGAACCACATCGGGACAGTTCTGCAATGAGAGCGATGTTACAAGCATCGATGTGCAGAACATGGTCCAAGCCAAGTATTTGCGGTCGCTGCGCAACACCCGCGACGACAAAGCAAAAAAGGCCAGTTGGGCCATAAGTGTTATGAAAAACGAAGCAAATTTGACGGCAAACACATTGTGACCGAACATCTTCATAAAAAGCCAAATGGTGTAACCCACCAATGGCGGATGGTCGTAGTATGAAAGCGAAAGATGGTCGGCATAGTAGGCAAAATACGACTCCTGCGGTGTCAGCCCGATGAACGGCATAAACGCTAACCGCAAGATGTTCAATACAATAACTACTATAAGAGCTTTTTTCATACCCTGTTTTTATAAGGTGCTAAATTACACAAATAAATTATTTGTTTGCGCCGGCGTTTCGGGTTTACGTTTTTGGCTTAGATTGATTGTCATTAGATAGGGACTCTTCGTTCTCGGTCTGATATTTGGTAAGCCGCTCAATCACTTTGTTGTAAATCTGCTCATACTCCTTGATGTGACGTCCGTAATATTTCATTGTGTTATTAAACTGGGCGGGTGTAACATCGTGTTTTTCAAGCATATAAACATAAGCACTCTCGGCATCATCGTGCTGCGGCCACTTGCCAATGCGTCCGCGATAGGCCAGATAGGCGTCGGTCATGTGAATATCGACAAGTATATCGACAAGCTTATCCCTCTCTATCTCGGGACGGCTGCCGGGCTTACGCGAGCAACACTGCAACAGCACAAGCAAAACAATTATCGGAATTAATCTCTTCATAATAAAAAAAACAACTGCCCCGCATTTTGCTGCGAAGCAGTTGCAAATGTAAGCTATGTTCTTTGATTATCTAATCTTTCGTTTCGATTTTGACTTACGGATGTCCTCAAATTTGACACCGAGCATAATCTCGTGCGAACCGTTGCTGGCGTTGCTCAACTTCGATATGGTGACATCGTAGGAATAACCAACGTTTATCATATCGTTGTAATTGTAGCCAAGGAAGACGATAACAGCCTCAGGATTCTTGAAATTGTAGCGGAAGCCAAGACCACCCCAAACCATTTTCTGATAGATGACGCGGCAGTTGATGTCGGTCATGAAATCGTAGTTGGGCACGGTTTTAATCAAGATTGAAGGCTCGAGGTCGAAGTTACGGTCGATGTTGTACTTGTAGCCACCCTGGATGTAGAAGTGCGGTTTAACACGACCATCCTTTACAATATAACCCTCATCGTACTTGTCGAGCAACGACATATTGTTGAAGAACAGGTGGTGAAAAGCTATGCCGGCATAATACTGCGATGTGTAGAGATAGACACCGAGCGATGCGTCGGGGTAAATCTTCTTATATACCGAATTGGAGAAACCATCGGCACCCTCGTTCAGCTCAACATTGACATCGGTAAGGTCGACTTTCTGTTGAACAATGCCAAGGAACAAACCCGCCGATATGCGGATGTCGCCCGTGATGCGCAGGTTATAGCTGTAGGAACCATAGGCGCCCATGTTGCCAACCGGACCGGTAACATCGTTGAAGATGTAACCACCGTAGCCCATCGGCATCACCTTATGCGGACCGTAACCGCCAAGCATATAAGTCTGCGGTGCGTTTTTTATACCTGCAAATTGATAGCGATAGTTCGTTTTTATCTGCCAATAGTCGTTTGTTCCGCCAACGGCCGGGTTCAGCATATAGTCGTTGAACATATACTGCGAGAACTGAGGCAGTAGTTGTGCGTTGGCACTTGGAGCAATCAGCATCGCTCCAGCAAACAATGTTAAAAAAATCCTTTTCATAGCTTTATTACCTTACAATTGTAACAGGACCAGTTTTCTTCTTACCACCAAGCTTATCGCTGTTGCATTGGATTACATAGTAGTATGTACCCGACGGCAGCGGCTTGTTCTTAGCGTTTCTACCATTCCACTGGTTAGCCGCGTACTCGAGGCCGCTTCCTGAGAACTGCCATACACGTCCGCCCCAGCGGTTGAAGACGTAGATGTTGACATGCTCGTACGACGACAAACCGTCAATCACCCATGTCTCGTTGTATACATCGCCATTAGGAGTGAATACATCGCTCGGTTTGATACCGCTTACTGTTCTGACATCAACACTCTCAGTGTAACGGCAGGCGAAAGTGGTGTCCTCAAGTATGAACATCACGCTGTCGCTAACTTTGAATGTCAGATTCTCGGCAAACGGACGGACAATTGCCGGCATGGTGTCGTGCGACGACGTCCAGAAGGCGTTGTCAGTGTTGGTTGCCCATTGGAAGTTATTCTCGTACTCGTATGAGTAGAGCATGTCGAATGTAAGAGTGTTGGCTACCAGATAGAGCTCTGCACCCTCGGCCACCTCATAAACTCCGTTGTTCTTAAGCGCCTCTGAGTCGAAGCCGTCCATTTCGATATGCGTCTTGAGTTTGTTGTCGGGCTTCATTGCCACTGCGTGCAACGAGTCGATAGCCATGCAGACGCCGTTGGTGGCTTTCACATAGTAGTAGGTGTCGCCGCCGTATGGCAAGAATGTGAACGGAAGGATAAAGTCTGGCTCACTGCCTACTGAGTCAACACCCAGCACCACATTTCCGTCGGCATCTATCACGTAACGCGGCTTAACTGGCTCCTCAACAACTGGTAAGCTGTCGACTATCACACTGTCATTCACTGTGCTATCGCCGCTGGCGCGCAAGAAGAAGTGACGCATTTTGCTGACAGCCAAAGCCGTATCGATACGAGTAGTGTCGGCATTTGTAGTGTCAGGCACAACAGCATTCTCTTCCTCTTCCTCCTCCTCAACGTATGGTGTGTACCACTTCATCGATTTGTAGGCCGATGTGGTGTGAGCGAATGCCTTCAGCTCGTTATCCGGGCAGGTGAATATCTCGTCGGTTCCAGTGTTAGCGAAGTAGATGTCGTCGATTGCAAAGCCGTTGCGGCTGCCGAGCTTGCGGCTGACGGTTGTAGCGCACGACAAGGTGTCGCCGTAGCCGATGGTTATAACGTGGCGGCCTGAAGCCAAACCGCTAAACTGCCCGCTGCTCTGAACCTTACCGCCATCAATCCGGTAACGAAGCTTCGAGTTTTCAATAGTATCAACACCGGTTATAGTGCTTGATACTGAATAGAACGCTGTTACGTTGAGTGAACCATCGAGCGACAATTCGCCAGCATCAGTATAAGTGTCGCAAAGCGGCAATGAGAGGTCGACTTTGAGAACCATAATCTCAGGATTAGCTGAGTAGACGCGGAGTGGAACGGAGTCGCTGACGCAAGACTTGACATCAGTTACACGAACCTTGTAGTTGCCTGTCGACAACAGACCGCTAAAGCTGACTACTGATGTGTCAACACTTGGTGTCTGCTCGTAATACTCATTACCAAAGAACTCGAAACGGTTGAACGCTCCTGCTCCACCTTCCAGACCGGATATTTCAACTGTACCATCAGCCAAGTTATAGCATGAATTTGGTATTGTGCTAGATACCGAGAACACAATAGGCATCGGTTGTCCGAGTTCGAAAGTATCTGTCTTCACGCAGAGCGAATCATCGGTTACCACTACAGAGTAGGTTCCAGCTGCCAAACCACCGATTGATGCGGTTGTTTCGCCATTGCTCCACAGATAAGTGAAGTTTGGACCGCTCTGGCTTGTTGCCACTATTGCCAATTTGCCATCTGCGTAATCGTAGCAACGCGGAGCTGTTGAATCGGTGCGTGTGATAGTGAATTGTGACAAGTCGGCAACATTAATCACAGTATCAAACTGGCAACCAAGGTCGTCGACAACAAGCAAGTTGTAATTATCGGTAGGCAGACCTGAAACTTTGGGGTTTGCTCCTGAATTAACAATAACTGAGTCAGTCCAATCACTATGCGAGAAATAATATTTGAATGGTACGTTACCACCAAATTCCGCTGCAAGGTTGGCCGGTTCGAAAATTGATATTGTACCTATCGAATCGTAGCAATGTGAACCTGTTGTAATAATGTCAGCGTCAGGAATATGCAAACGTGTAGTCGGCTGACCAACCTCAATGGTTGTAGTGTCAGATACACGGCCGTTGCTCTGTGATATTACAACGGTGTATAAACCGGCTTTCAATCCACTGATAGATGCTGTTGTAGCAACTGAGTCGGCAGGCCAATTCTCACTTGTCCACTCATATTTGTAAGCCTCATAGTAGCCACCTACACCTGAAACTTCCAAAACACCATTGTCGCCACCATAGCATGTGGTTGCCACCAATTGTATTGTATCGCATGAAAGCGGACGGTGCTCAATTTGTATTATTGTGTCAATCTCGCAACCCAGCGGATTTTCGTCCTCAACATGCAAAGTATAGTAACCTTCACAAAGGCTATACACAGTTGTTGTAGTTGCTGCATCCTGCGATTCTAACGAGTTGTTTGAAGCATCAGTCCATGCATAGGTGTATCCGCCAATGCCGCCGCCAATAGTTACTGTAAGCGAACCATCGCAGTTCGGGTCTCCCGTCAAGTCTGGATAGTTAGCGATATTGGTAACGCGCAATGCCAGTGTGTTGCCTATATTGACACTACCTGCACGGCGGCAACCATCGTCGGCCACAACCACTACACGGTTAGAACCATAATGCAAGGTCTTTACTGTCTTGCCTTGGGCAACAGTGTCGGTGCCGTTCCAAATAATCATCGAATTTGTGAAGACATTGTTGATATTGCCATCTGCATCAAGACCATATACAGTGTTGATAGTAGCCTCGCCAGTAGGATGCTGGATGCAAGCCACATCTTTTGTAACAGGCTCTCCGAATTCAATGTTACCCTTATCGAGGACCTCAACTGTGTCATAAATAGTACATCCAAGCGAATCAACTATCTTGGCAACATAGATGTCTGCCGCAATGTTTTCAATAGAGTCAGCGGTACCAATAATATCAGTAGTGTTTTCAACAAACCAGCTGAAAGAGTATGGTTGAACACCGCCTTCAAGATTCAGTTTGATTTTGCCTGTCGGCACTGCGCACTCTGACTTAACCGTGTCAGCCGATAACACCGCTAACACTTTCTCCGGTTGTTTGATGGTAACAGTGTCGGTAATCTGGCAATGGTTAGAATCGACAATGGTAACAATGTACTTACCTGCACCAACGTTGCTCAATACCGAATCAGCAACTGTTTCAGAGGTAGAGACATTGTACCAAGTGTAGCTGTAGCTGCCTTTGTTTGGCGTTCCGCCTTTTGCTTCTGCATAGAAGCTGGCCTCATTGTCACCGTAGCACTTGATTGCCTGGGTGAAGATGATGGTGTCTTTGAACGGCGCCGGGTCTGTTAATGTAACAGCATCGCTTGTGATGTCGCACATTGATACTGTATCAAGAACATATATGCTGTAAGTACCTGCTTTCAATTTAGAAATGCTTGATGAAGTTGAATCGGTTATAGCATTTCCATCACCATCTAACCACTGGTATGTGTATTTTCCCGAACCATTAGAAACGGAAGCGGTAATTGAACCTGTTTCGTATCCCGCGCAAAGATTTCCAACTGGAGATAGCGAAACTACCAAGGTGTCGCGAGCTGTATTGATTGTGGTATCAATGAAGCAGGTTACTGAATTCAGCAATGCGTCTGCGTCATAAATTTTAAATTTCACGCTGTTGCTACCCTTAATATTGGTTGCAGTAAGGCTATCGATGACAATTTCAGGTTGGTCAGCAGGGTTTCCATCATATTCTAAGATATAGTTACCACTTCCACCTTTAACTTCAAATGTCACCGCACCATTGTTGGCTACGCACGATGAAGCTTTTGTGACAGTTGCCTTGGTGATTTCCAATGTGTCGGGTTGCGTGATGCTGAATTCCAACGAGTCACGACATTCGTCCTCATCGGTTACAATCACTTTATAATCGCCAAGAGGCAGTCCTGCAAATATTGCCGATGTGTCATCTGAAGATGTCACATTAAATCCAGCCAATGCGAAATCGAAGTGAGTGATTAACTCTTTAGATGCAGAGAGCTCAATATAACCATCACTTCCACCATGGCAAGCCACGTTTCTAATACTATCCTGAGAAATGGCAATCTTATCAGGTGCGCCAACATGAACCTTTGTGAATGCTGAGCACAGGTTACCATCGGTTACTGTTACGGTGTAATCGCCTGCGCAAAGCATGGTTATAGCACCGTCAGCTGTTTGCGGTGTCACTTCAACACCTGTACTATCGTTCACCCAGGTGAAAGTGTACCCAGCACCTGCACCGCCAATTCCATTGGCAATTGCATGAGCATCGCACATTCCGAAGCAGCTCTCGTTAAGACCTATAGGCGAACGATAGGTTACGTATCTTGCTTCAGGAATAATAATGTCTATCGCTTTGGAATCGAACTTAATGGTTTTAGTCGGATTGGTAGCAATATTGTCTTTATGGTCGGTAAACGTTATTATGGCTCCAAATAATTTTCCTCCCTCATTATAATTACTACCTATCTTAACAGCCCATCCTCCCTCTGCGGGATTTTCTCCGTAAATAGCACTTCTATCAGCAATACTAAATACCTCATCAATATCATCAAACGCATTAAAATTCATATGTGGTAAAGTACTTGACTCTGTAGTGAACTTTATTTTAAACGCTCCAGGTTCAATTTCCCAATCTGTAGATGAATGGTCTGATATTAGCACTACTTCTTTGCCATTTGGTGACACTAAATATATTTCAAAATCATCGCATGAGCCACCTTTGTACGTTCCTTCAACTTCAACCGTAATTTTTGTTGTTTCGGCAATATCAAAAGGTTTAACTGTACCAATTGCCACTTGAAGTTCGGGGTGAAGTGTCAGTTCAACTGTATCAGTAGCCGCACCGCAACGTGAGTTGTTGGCTGTCAAAACCAATTTAACAGAACCATTTGCCCAATCGGCAGGTCCAGGTATAAACTGTGCGGCGGTATCAGTTTTGCTCATAAACTTACCAGTATTATCACCTAAACTTTCCCAAATTGCACCATCGGCAAATTTGTAGTCACCATGCAATTGGGCAGTGTCACCGTAGCATACCGAGAAATCCTTGCCTGCATCTGCAACTGGTCCCGGAACAACGGTTACTGCAATTGTGTCTTTGTGCTCACAAGAGTTTCCATCAGTTATTGTGCAAATAAGAGAATATGTCCCAGTATTCAGACTCGCAAAGGTTGGCATGGCAATACCATCGTTACCGCCAAGCAATTCTGCCACGCTTTCTCCATTCAAATCTGTCCACGAGTAGTTGTAAGGGGTAACTGTGCCAACCGAATCGGTTGCGTTCAAAACAATTGAGCCATTGGTGCACACTGTATCAACAATTGGCAACTTGCTTCCTGGCAATTGATTGACCGTTACCGGCAAAGTTTTAGGTGTTGCAGGTTTACAACCATTTCCGTCGGTATAAGTAACTGTTAAATTATAGATGTTGGCTGCCTTATTCCACAAATAATCGTTGAGCGATTCTGTTTTTGCTACAGTGTCAGCGCCAACCTTCCATACATAATTGCTCATGCCTGCATCGGTTAAGTAGCTGTGTGATGAGTTCGCACAAACCACGTCATCACCTTTGAGTATCGGCTCTGGCAACTTATTGATGGTAATGGTTAACGTAGATGTGTCATTATCGGCAATTCCACATGGTGTTTTGGCTTTGGCCACAAAAGAGAGCACTGCCTCACCTGCCAAAACTTCGTTTGCTCCAAAGTAGTAAGTTGGAGTCAAAGAATTATCGCTAACAAAGTAACCATCTCCGCCATTATTCAACCATTCAAAACCTTTACAGTGAAGCGTGTCGGCTGACAACTCATAATATGTCGAATCGGCGCAAACATTATCAGTTGGTTTCTTTCCTTTAGATTTACCCATAACATACGCTTCTGGTTTAGCCACAAAGGTGATTTGGGCAGTAGTGTCATGCTCGCACCCTTGACCAGTAACTTGTTCCTGCAAACGCAAAGTGTATGTTCCTTCTTTATCAGCTATAAACTTATTATTATTCAAATCTACATGAGCACCTGTCGACAACGAGCCCCATGTGCGATTAGATGTTACACCTTTTGGCAACTTTGTTACTGATGATTTCACTGTTGGCAAATCATATTCTAAACCACATACTATAGTATCTCGCAGTACCGGTTTCGGCGTCGGGAACACTTTCAGTTTCATAGTCTGTCCGCCCTCAGTTGTACAACCTCCTTCCGGTCTTGCTTGAATAATGTATTCACGATATTCTTGGATAGATGTTGTTTTTATTGTACCTTCATTGTCACCTGGGCCCGCGTTCACTTTCGGACCTCCATCAGTAATATTTGCCCAAGTATAAGAATCGAAGTTCTCGTGTTCTGTAACACGAATCGTAAATGGTTCGCCTGCACAAATTGAAGCTTCTTCAAATTCGAATTTCATTTTTGGTTTAGCTTCAAATTTCACTTTTGTGCTGGCTGTGTTGTTACAAAGACCATTGTCTTCAGTCATTTTAACCTGATAGATGCCGTAAGCGTAATGCAAAGTATCGAGTTTAACCTTCAATGTAGCTGTTGACGCACCTCCGTCGATTACTGTAGCGCCAACAGAATCTACTCCTGCAGGCAATTGCCATCTTACTTTATTGCTGGAAACACTTATGTTAGCCACAATATCACCCTCGTATCCACAAATTTTAGTTGTATCGGGCAGCTCCGGTCGGGGTGTAACATTAACCTTAAGATTGAATGTGATTGGAGCGGGTGCTGGACAAACAGTGCTGTTGGTTACCACTGATGCAGAAATAGCAACTGTTTTTCCTTCATCGCTTTCGCTGATAGTTGCTGCACTTGCAGCCAATTTCGGTTCGTAAGTGAAAGTTTGGCCTGTGCCATCAGCTGGCGTTCCTTTACCATTATGAGACCATGATACCTCTGTGACATCACAATTGGTCTTCACTGTCAGCGGTTTAGGCTCGGTAGCACAAACTGTATCTGCAGTTATGTTTGGGTCAAAGCTAAGAGTTCTTGTTTGGTCAAACGTAAGCGATTCTGCAGAACTGGTAACAACCGGGCACACACCATTTGTCTCTTTCACAGATATTGGGTAAGAGGCATTGGTTTCGGTCATTGTTTCTTTTATTCCAATTGTTGCGGTACCAGCCTCATTGTCTGGGGTTAAATTCAGTTTCGTCGTGTTGTAAACCCAACTGAGCGTACTACCCGATAGTCTGCCGTTGACTGTTGCTTTTGTAGTTGAGCCTTCGCACAATAAACTTTCATCTAACGAAACAGTTGGTGTTGGTTTTTTGTCGATTCGCACACTGGTATCAGCCGATATCGACCCGCAGACGCTGTTTGTAACTGTTGCTTGGAATGACACAGTACCATTGGCATTGCCTGAAGCAATCTCGCTACCCGTTGATGTATAAGTATATGTTTTACCTCCTGAAGTGGGAGAACCACCATTTACAACCCAATCGACAGTCGAAATTTTAGTGGTTGCCGTGATTGTAACCTGATTCCCTTCGCAAATTGCCTTTGCTGCCGACAATGCGATTGTTGGTTTCTCGAAGAATTTCACCGAGACTGGTCCAACCGGTTCTTTGTTAGAACATCCGTTCAACGTTTCTGTCAATTTAATTTCATACGGACCAGCTTCAGCTTTATCAGATGCAAATGTTCCTTTAAAAGATACTGTTGGATTATTAGTCTGGCCATCTTCTATTTTCAAATTATTTTTGTCATAATTCCATGTGAACGTACTGCTATTATCAAGCCTACCAGTAACAGTTATTGTTGCTGTTCCATCGGAGCATAATTCAGTATAAGTGTCTCCATTTATCTTAATTGTTGGACTTGGCCGCCTATTAACTGTAACAGAGACTTCTTTCTCGACAACATCGCAAATGCCATTTGACACTTTAACTTTGAACGTTACAGTGCCTTGATTCTGCCCAGCCGGTATATCACTTGCTGAAGTAGTATATTTAAACGACTTAAGTCCTGCGGCTGCAGAATAGGCAACTCCATTTTTCTCCCAAACAAGGGGAACAGTAGGCATTTGGTTAGTAATGGTTGCCGTAATTGTAATTTCATCGCCCGCACAAGCTGTAGTTGATGATGCTGTCAGACTATTTATTACAGGTACGTCGTAGAAAGTATATGTTACTTCGTCATCCGAAATGCCTTCACACGCCTTTTTATCAATTTGTTTAACCTTGAATTTATATTCGCCTGCTTTAGTAACATTTTTGATAGTCAAACCGTCACATTCGGCCTTTCCGCCTGTCGGCGAACTCGTTTGAACCAACTCCAATGTTCCACCCGAAAGATTTCCGCCTGTGTCAAAATTTGCTTTAACCGCAAACGGCAGAGCTGACATACAAGAGTCGCCACCTTCCGATGTGATTGTTGGTTTTGGTTCTTTAACAATATGCAAAGTCCTTGTAGCTGTGTCAGGTTTACAAGTCTTGTTGGTTACAACGAGTCTTACTGTTGCGTCGCCTCCCTCAGTTAGATTTAAAGTTGCAGAGTTCTTACCCACACCAGTAACAGCTCCTCCACTAAAGTTTGCATAGCTTCCTCCACTTGTAACTTCCCACTTGTAAGTCATGGTGTCGATTTTTGTCGCTGTATAGGGATATGTGTTGGCTGTTTTGCAAACAGAGTCATTATCGACATTGTTAATCTCAGCCACAGCTTTATCATATTCATAAACTGTTTTTTGCAAAACGTTATCCTCTTTGTTCGTCAAATTGGTACATCCTTTGCTGTCTTCAACTCTAATAGTATATGTACCAGCAGCAAGATCTTTTATAGTGGCTGATGTTGAGTTTTTTTCCTCTCCATCATCTTTTTTATAATAGTATTTAGAATAAGATTCTGAACCACCTGTTGCAGAAACTATAATTGAACCTATCTCCTCTTCTTCGCACGATGGTATTGTTTCTAATGTGGCTTTAATCAGTTTAGGACCCTCATAATCAGAACTACTAGCATATCCACCGTCGCTACTTGTCCTATATCTCCAAAACGAACTGTAAACCTGATATTTGCATGAATTTTTATCTTCAATAGTTAAGTTTACGTTTGTATTAGGTGCCACCTCGATAATATTTGTCGTTGTCTCTTTAATCTCTTCACCACTATTTCCCCTAAGTGTCCAGGTATACGTATAAGGTAATTTACCACCTTCTATATCGGATTTCACATTAATAGTATCTCCCCAACACTCCGCTGGCAGGTCCACAACAAAATCAGCATTCTCAAACGTAGGTGTACCTTCAACTTTTACAGAAACACCTTCATCAACTTCTGTAGAAGTAGGTTTTTCACCTTTGTATGTGTATACATAATATGAACCCGGATACTGATCGGGTATTTCAATACCATTTCCATAATACTTATTAGAGGGAGAAATATTATTGGGGTCCAAAACATGAGAGGCTTTACCAAAGATAACTTTGTATTCGGTAATACCATTACCTATTATCAATCTTATCTTTCCATTAGCCTGTTTAGTTTCTTCTTTAGCATTAACCGGACAACTTGCAGGCTCTATAGTTACCCCATTTATATCAGGAGCAGCATCATCACCTTTTCCTCTATTATAATTAACTATTTTATCATATTCCAAATTATCTGCTGAGATAAAATACCCTGACACACCTTTTCTTAGCCCTATCTCTGAACCGTATGCCCATAAATTCAATTTATTAGCTGCGCCGCAGTCCCACTTATCACACACAATAACCGAGTTTTCAATGTCGAGTATCTCGGCATCCTCAGTTGCCAAGAATTCGGCCATTTCCATATTATGGCCGGCTGCACTAAACGAACCTGATTTAAGAGTTATGCTGCCTTCGGTTTTCAAATCGGAAGCCAGTGCCCAACTACCACCATCAATAATAATGTTTGAATAGAGAGTAGCAGGCAGATTCACCTTGCTTGAGCCTTCTCCCGACAGCACCAACGTACCGCGCATCTTGCCGAAATCGGCATTAGCGTCCACGCTGATTGAGCCGCTGACCGTGAAGTCTTTCTTGCCCGACAAAGCAAAGTTAGCGTCGGTTGCCGTGAAGTCGGCCACCTGCACTGCATCGATGAACG
>JAEEGL011876625.1_pt1 | contig 13367 bp, 9 predicted proteins | sample 9134231 | NCBI WGS metagenome assembly JAEEGL01 (sample SAMN16246548, study PRJNA631951) | gut metagenome | biome: gut microbiome; feature: rumen; material: fiber-attached | host: Bos | place: Iran: Karaj | collected 2018-10 | reverse complement strand
GGAAGGGTTGGTTTTCCACAAGTAATAAGTGAAAAAAATATTGATAAAACTTCCAAAAGTGATTTATTGAAAGAATATAAAAAAGTATATCAAACAAGCGAAAGAGAAAGTACAAGCGTCAAAAAAGTTCGTGAGATGCAAGAAGAGCAATTGTCAAGAATTGGAATTGATATTGATGAAATGGAAAAACATCCTGAACTTTACAAAGATGAGTTGACTACTTACTGGAATTTATTTCACGAATTGGCATCAAGAGGTGTTTTTGAAGATTTCGGACTACACTCACAAGAAGAAGAGTCAAAAGTAATTGTTAAACAATTTTTACTTGATAATTCAGCACCTAAGTCCAAAGCCAGCATAAAGGGGATGGTCACAAATATCAAAAAGTTATGGATGGAGACCAATCAAAAGGCAGCACAAGACCCGATGCACACTGTAGACCAAGCAAGATTTAGAGAATTTGTTGGAAAATATGAGGATAATTCAGCAAGACTTACGGCTTCATATAGAAAAATGATGTTTTTACTTGCGAAGCATCAATACGGAAAAGGACCTGCTGAACCGATGCCAACAGATGAAAACGGAAATAGAAAAAGAATGTTTTTAGAATAATTGGAGGTTTTTATGATTTTATGTAATGTAAACAATCAAGAAATAAATGTTTTTGAGATGAAAGACATTGATGCATTGCTTGCAGCAATAGCACAAGAAAAACCGCAATTCGTTTTCAAAAATGAATATGACGAAGAACACGGCATCAGATATAGACATTATTTTCTTAATTATCCAATTAGTTTTGATATTGAGACAAGTTCATTTTATAACGACAAAGAAAGAACAGTTTGTTTAACAAATAAAGAGTTTGAGGATGAGGCTCAAAGAGTTTATGATGAAACATATCAAAAATCAATTAAGAAAGGTCTCACACCACATAAGGCAAAGTGCAAGGCTTTATCTGAACAAGAACTATTTAAAGAAAAGTATGACAAACTGGCCACAATGTACGTTTGGCAAATGGCATTCGGAACGAATAACCTTGTTTTGGTTGGTCGTACTTGGGACGAGTGGGTTGAAGCTTTATCATATTTAAAACAAGCTTTCGGACTTGATAAAAACAAAGAAATAATAATCTATGTGCATAATTTGTCCTATGAAATGGGCTTTTTCAAGAATAACTTTAGTTATTATGATTATATGTTGTCAGATAAAGTTTCCTATTATGCTGCAATAGATAGATGCGCATTTTATGACCCAGATATGCCAAGAAATGTTTCAATGGAAGATTTTTCTGGCTTTAGGTTCAAAGATAGTTTGATTTTATCAGGCGTAAAAGAAGAGAAACTCCCTTCACTTATGAACGCTAAACACGCAAACAAGCATCAAAAGCTTGTAGGTTCGTTAGATTATGACCTTATAAGACACAATAAAACCCCTCTTAGCAATGATGAATTGGCATATTGTATCGAAGACGTGTTATTGCTTAACGAGTATATACAAAACAAAATTGAAGACAATGATGACAATATTATTCATATAGCAATGACCGCAACGGGAGAAATCAGGAGGGATTGTCGAAATTCTCTATTCTACACAAATAAAGATATTAAGTCTAAAAAAGACAGTAAATATATTAAATATCAAAAATTTATGCACAAAATGAGAATTGATTTCCCAACATATAGACAAATAAGAAGAGCCTTTCAAGGTGGTTTTACACATGCTAATTATATTAACGCTCGTAAAATTTGGGATGATTGCATCATGTCTATGGACCTAGCATCATCATATCCTGCAGTTATGGTTTGCAAGAAGTTTCCTATGTCTCCCTATATGAAAGTTGAAGTCGGTTCAAAAGAAGTTTTCAATGAGTATATAGCAACGAAGAGTTGTTTGTTTGACGTTGTTTTATATGATTTAAAACCACGTTTTGACGAAGACACGAACACGGACTTCGACCTTATAGAGAATATAATTTCAATACATAAGGCTGACGAATTTGGCAGAGATTATCCTGATTATGCGCCAGTTTATCCAATAGCAAACGAAGAATACTACAACAACAACGGAAGATTGCGTCACGCTGACGAAGTTTCACTAACAATCAATGAAATTGATTGGGAAGCGATTTGCACTTTCTACGATTTCGACAAAAGCCGCGTTGAAGTTTTGAACATGCGAGTTGCTGACAAGGACTACCTCCCCAAGGATTTAGTTTTATATATATTAGATTTATTTTATAATAAAACAAAATACAAACCATTTGACGGGACTGACACTTGGGAAGGGTTAATGTACAAGATAGCTAAAAAATTCATCAATTCAGTTTTTGGAATGACAGCAACGGATGTTCTGAAGGAAAGTTTTCAACTTGAGATTGATGATGACGGAAATCAAGTCCTTGTTCCAAGGCATCAAGGAATGGAAGGGGAGGCGTTAAATAAAGTTTTATCTGATGAATTAGCCGAGAAAATGGAAAATGAAATGAATTTCCTTTGTTATCAATGGTCACACGTTTTAACAAGTCACGCAAGGATGAACCTTTTCAAAGCTATTGTGGCAAGTGGAACAAATCACGTTTACAGTGACACGGATAGCGAGAAGTTTATTAAGAATGAAAAGACTTTAAAATTCCGCGAAGAATACAATCACAATATAGATGTTGAGATGAACGCTTGTTTTAGACATTATGGAATTCCTGAGAATAGTCACAAAGTAACATATGTTGACAATGAAACGGGGAAAACGGTTGAAAAATGTTTAGGTTATTTTGAGCTTGAAAATAAGGGTCAATGTTATAAGAAATTTGTGACAAACGGAGCCAAGCGTTATTTATACCAAGATGCAAAAGGAAATCATTTAACAGTTGCGGGATTGTCTAAAAACGCAATAACCTATCTTGAGGAAAAATACGGAGACAAACTCTATCAAAAATTTGCAAAGGGAGACATTTTCGTAGATAGAGACCACACAGGAAAGATGATGGCCACCTATATGAACAATAAAACGAAAGGAATTGTTAAAGATTATAAAGACAATGTTCAAAAATTCGGTGAAGTTTGTTCAGTTCATCTTGAAAAGGTTGAATTTGACATGCACATCCCTGAATATTATGAAAAATTAACAGAAGAGGGAAGAATTTGGGAGGCTGTATAAGCCTCCCTTTTTATGATATATTGTCAACAAGGGCGTTAAAGTAAGTTGACACCCAAGCGTTCTGATAATAAATTTTGCCTTGATTTATAATCTCTTTTAGTTTCTGAACTCTTTTTAATTTACAAGCACGAAATGAATTAATCCAGTTTGGGCGTGGGTCGTAAATGTCTGAGAATATCAATTCGTTTTGTTCATCCAGCCATCCATCCGTAAGTTTCTTTTTAGTTTTATGATTATATATAAATCTACAATCTTTTAATTGAATAACATCCCCTTGATATACTTCGCCACTATAAATCCAATAAAACTTGAATATTATATCTTTCTTTTTATAATCTCTAGGTTTTGCGTTAAAATCTTTGTTCAACTCCCAAACACCATATTCCGAGTCCCCTTCGCCCGTTATGCTTGAAAGTTTCTGATTTCCAAAATTAAAATATTTATTATTCTTTGAACTTACGCCCTTATATTGCTTTTTGTCTATAAAATGGACAGCAACATAGTTAATATCTTCTTCGTTTTCGCTGTCATATTTATATAGTCGCTTTTCTCCTAGCTTGAATGAATAGATGTCAATGTTCATTTCCGCAAGTATAGGATTTAAACTTGAGACAATTGTGTTACCAAAAAGGATAATCTTCGCAACGCTAAAATGTCTAATAATACTTGAAACACAGTTGAAAAATAGATTTCCTTCGTTGGGGAGGTAGGAGTTATCAACCGGGATTAATTCATCAAATATAATATATTTAACGAATTTTTGTTCTTCCGCTTTGTTTAACTGTATGCCTTTAACATTTCCACTTTCAGCAAGTGGGATGGCGTAAAGAAAGAACTCCTTGTCCTTTTCAACAATCTTCCCGTCCTCGTCACGTTTACACAAATAGGAACGCATTCCGATTGTATGCACTGAGTTATATTTTCCTTGTGTCCAATATTTAATATAACCAAGTGCGATAATTTCTCCAAATATCTCGCCAAGTTTTCCAGCGTCCAACTCAACGTCCCTTCGTCTAATAAGGACGGAGGGGCATTTTTCATCAATATAAGTTTTTAAAGCTAATAAGAGACCGTTAGTTGATTTACCAACACCACGAGGGGAAAGACATACATAAAAATTCGCTTGAGGGTAAAGCTGGATTAATTCAGTGTTAACGTCATAATAATCTTTAGAATTGATTTCAACGGGTTCAATCTCAATTGGGGTGTCTTCTTGTTGTATAGCTATTAAAGATTTTTGAATTTCATCCTCCGTGATAGTTGATTGCGGTCCTTTATTATAGATGCCGTTTTCATCTAATATCCTAATCAATTCTTTAGTTTTTAGATTGCATTTTTTCGCATATTCCCAAACACGCATAATTTACACTCCATATTTACTAAATAGATTTAATATTTCCTGTTTTAATTTCAACAAATCTGATTTTGATATTACATTTTCTTTTATGTCATCATATTTTCTTAAATCATATTTATTTATTATGTCTAAAATCTTGTTAACGTAATCTTGTGAGGTACAATAACCGTCATCTTTAATAAGTCTAACATAAACGTCAGGGGAAACAACTCCCTTTAAATTATCATAACGCCCACCAGCATTCGTCAAAAATTCATAATATCCTTTAACGGATGCTTCCATATTAGGAAATTTTTCCCAAGTCATAACACTTGATGAATAACTTCCGTCAGGATTTTGCTCGCTGCCCTCTTTGATATAAGTTCCGCAAGCTGAAGGGCATCTTCTATCTCTATGTTTTAAGCCGAAATAATTTGATGCGTTGACCGCTAGTTCACTTCGTCCCCATCCACTTTCTAAAATTGCTTGAGCAAGTGGAACGGATACATTGCAAAAATTAAATGTAGTATAATACTTTTTTATTAAAATTGACATTTTTTCAATGAACTCGATATTTTCCATGTCTCCTCCGTTTAGTTTTGAATTTACTTGAAATATAAAATCAGGTATCATTGAGATGAACCATTCACCGGGACAAGCCTTCTTTTTAAACCAGCGGTGTAAAGTTAGCTGCATCTCTTCTTCTTTAGGTTCGTAATCAATACCATTTTCTATATAAACAAGTTTTGTTTTATTATATCGTCTCATAATATCAACACACAATTCAATTAAAGAATTATATGTCGCTATAGGGAATTGATAGGGGCTTTTTGTATCGCTTGCACATTCTATCGTTATAGCTCGATTATCGTTTGAAGAGGAGGACGAAATCCACGCCCAGTCCCCTTCTTCAACACAAACTCCAACATCCCCATCTTTTCCGATGCAATAATTGGCTGATGCTTTAATATTAGGATTATTAAAGTATTGACAAGCCTGAGTGGAAGACCACAACCCCACAATACAATGTGGGGTTATGCGGTCTATTTTGTGATTGCGTGGCGAATTTTTATTAGGTGAAATAATTTTAATCATATAAATATTCCTTCAGTTAATTTCGCAAGAATTGTTTGTTTTTCTATTTCAGTACATTGTAAACCGTCAAGATTTATCTTCTTAACTCTTACATATCCCGAACAATTCTTTAAAGGTGTTGTTTTAGATTGTGGAAGTCCTTCGTAGTGTTGTCTATTGTAAGCATCAACCGCCACATTCCTTGTAATTATGACATATGGTTTCTTCACTCCCATTGCGCCAGCATTTCCAGCGATTGAACCACTTCTTTGAATGTTAGCTTGTGCGCCTCCGAGGGATGCCATAGCACCTACGCCAGCAGCAGCCGCCTTAAGTCCTGCAGCACTTCCTCCGCTTTTAATTGCAACGCCTGCACCTATAACGCCTGCAACAGCTCCCAAAATTGAAGACATTGTTGAATTATAAGATGCACCACTCAAAGGGAAATTAACCGCACAATTTCCGGGATAAGTATAGGCTATATAATAACCGCTTGTTGTACTTATAGAAACATACGCCAAACAACAACCACTCAAAAAGTCAATTGAATATTCAACCTTGATTGTTTTTCCCATTACTTCGGCAACGTCCAAATCAACTATACCTATAAATGGTAAATATAATTGAATTGCGGTGTCTCTATAATCGTGTACGTTTTTATAATAAGGGTTGATTTTTACAGTGCCACAATTTATTTTTGTATATTGATTAGAGATTAAAGCACTTGAAATGCCTGAGTCCCAATTCGCCGCAACAATATGACCCGTTCCGCTTGTTGGAGGTGTCGCGTATATCATATGCAATCCAACTATTGCATCCATAGGATTGAAAAACAATCTCTTCAATGTTTCAGCACTGGTCACATCTATTCCCCATAAAGCTGCGCCAAAAGAATTTAATTGTGCTTTAGTAGGATTATAAAGTGACAACATTTTTGTTGCAACAACGGAGGATGGTGTTGTTATATCTGGCGGTTCAAAAACAGGAAAATCTGGTTTTTTTGGAGGTGTTGGCTCTTCTCCAGTTTCATCAACAATAATGTCTCCAGTTTCATCAATAACTCTTTCAAGTGTTCCAGCCTCAGCGTGTCCTTCAATAACTAATTCTTGAGTGTGTGCGAGTGCTTGTTCTTGTGTTATAAATCCCGGCGCATCGTAATCTATAACAACGGGAAGAGCATCTGCAGTTATGACCAAATCAGCTGGGATTGTTCCATCAATAACCCAATCACGAACTCCGGGGTGTGCTATTCCTACACGTCTGTCCCACCAATCAGGAAGAGCATCCGCAATTGTTCGTCCTCTTAAATCAACTGCAGTTTCATCAGGAAAACGATTGACTATTTCAGCAGTTGATGGACCTATGACATTGTTTGCAACTTCTCTAAATTGTGAGCCGAAATTGTCATAAACTACAGCAGCCGAAGACCCATTATATAAAGTAATAGGGAAAGGCGTTGCACCTTGTCCGGGGTTGACAATTCTCATTTCGCCAGTTGGTGTGATTTCGTATTGTTTTAAAGTAACCTCCGAACCACCAATTCGACAAGTTTGTTCTCCTAATGTGAAAGGCGTTGTTGTGTTTGTTCTTGCATCTCTTTGTACAACATTCAATCTATTAGTTGAAAAAGTAGAAAGCCAAATATTTCCGTCAGCAGCATAAGAAACGTGCAAATATACATTGTTTATATTTATATTAAAATGATTAACCAATCTTTGAACTGGTTCAATCATATGTTTAGGTATGGAAGGGAATTTTCCCTCAAAATCATAAGTCTTTACTTGTCCGATAACTGGTTCAATTGTTGTTTGTTCAGGTTCGTCATATAATCCTATTTCATCAAAGGCATGGAGTAAGTTTTCAACCAAATCAGCATTCAAATAGGTGTCCAAATAACCGCCAGCATTAACCAAATATGTGACAACTTTTGTTTCTGTAGAGTCAGGACCCCAATCAAAATTTATTTCTTTTAATTTCTGGTCTATAACTTCACACAATTCCCATCCTATTGCGAGTGCTCCTATTGCAGCTACAGCATAAATAACCGCAGGATGTGAAACAAACGCTGCGCCTGCACTTAGAATACTTCCTCCAGTTGTTATGGCCGCACCTTTTAACATGTCAAGCGTAATTGTTCCTGTGTCTTCAATAACTCCAGCATCAGTCACTAACATTGGCGCAACGGATGAAGAAAGGATGGATGAAGCAGCTTGAGTCACGTCTCCAACGGCTCGCAAATTAGATGCTTTTAAAAGATTACGAGTTTGATTTTGTGGTGTTGTTTCAGGATATAAAGCAGCACTTGCAGGAACTAACAAAGGACTATTAAAAGATTCACCTGTGTCAATTTCGTGTGTTTTTAAATGTAAAGGCGCATATCCTTGTTCACTTAATGCATCAAGCACATTCACACCACTTGGAAAAGTTAAAGTCACGGTCTCCCTTGCAGCATCCAGCGTCCTCATATAATTTTGAATTTTTTCTGAATATGTAGGCATCTTATGTTCCTCCTGTAGTAATCAAAACGAATTCGCCTGTTTCATTAAATCCTCCGTTAAATTTTATAACTTCGGGGAATGTGTCAACCTGTGCAACATATGAACCGTCATCAATATAATTGTTGTAATTCTTTTCTTGTTTATCAATTATACAAGTTAAATTCAATAAACGGTTTCTATTTGAGAATAAAACGTCAACTTCGTCAGCTATAACTTCCCATAATGTCGCACGTACATTTTTAAAATGAACAAAATAATATCTGTCGAAAGCTGGAATGTGCATCATATTAAAACCCGTAGGATTGTCTTCACTTTCTATCAAAACTGTAGGGGACAACATATCCGAACCTTCTTTCAACACTCCGTTCAATGTGCGAGTATTGACGAATGTTCGTGTCAATGAATTTGTGTTGTGTGTATTTGTATAAAGTTCTATTTGCATTTATTCCTCCTTATATGAAAACATCCCACCGCCTCAATGGACGGCGGGACATTTCCCAAAATATATTTATGAAGGTTTTTAGGGTTTATCAAGCTTCGTCTTCTAAGTAGAAAACAACAACGTTCATATCTTTAAAGAAAGCGGATGCCCAATCGAACTTGTAGAAGTAGTTTGTGTACTCGCCCTTTGCATTATATGCGCTTGTTGTTCTAGGATTTTCTACAGTGACAGCCATTGCGTCAGGGTCATAGATACAAGCAACAATACCGCCCTGTTGTACTAAATGATTATCGTCATTAGTCACATCAATCTCTGACAACTTAGCAAAATCTCTTGAAGGTGTATTCTGCCAGCTATCCATTGTTGTATAGCCCGGAAGACTAACAAGTGTATTGTGATAAGTGTCGCTTTCAAGGTAGTAATTGCAAGCGTCAGCAAACTTGCCTAAAACAACTAAACGAGGTTCAGGAGTGAAACGTGGTACTCCCTCAACGTTATAAAGAATAGACATTTCTTTTACAGCTCTAACATAATCATTCAAAACCATTGAAGCAAACTTCAAAAAGTCTTTTGAATATTTAGCCTTTGCAACTGTCATTCTATCAGCGCCGCTCAAGCCCATCTCGCTATTGTATAAAGATATAAGATTGATGCCCTTCTCTCCGTATAAAACGGCTGACATAGCACTTCTCAAAACGGCTTTAATTAAGTTGTTGACCTTGATTGCCTTTGAATTTTCAACCGCATTGAATATCATTCCAACAAATCTTGAAAGATTTTCAGCACTGTCAAAGGCTGCCTTGTACTGTTTCTCAAGAATTGTCATATCAATTTCGGATGTGTTTCTCTTCTCGTAGTATCTAGCCTTTGCTGTAGGTAACTTTACAACGAATGGGTCAATGCTTTCTCCGTTCTGAAGCTCCCAAGTTGAGTTGTCTTCTGCCTCTGGAAGTTCATCAATTGACATTCTCTGAAGGGTCAATCCATACTCAATATTGTCCCTATAAATTCCGAGGTCAGTTCTGATGCCGTATGTTCTATCGTACATAACAACACGAGCAATTCTTCCGACGAAATTGTCTAAAAGGGGAATTTTCTTTCCCATATTATCAACCGCAACACCGAAGTCAACAATATTTTTCAAGTCTTCTGAAACGATTGTTGCCTCTTCGCCAATAACTTCCTGAGTTGACAAATTTAAATATTCAGCTATTTGTTTGTAAGTTAATGTTTGCATTATTTTCCTCCTTAATGATTTTCATATGCTACATTTTGCTCTTCGTCTTTGGTTTCTTTAACTTCTTTTTCATCTTCGCCCATATGTTCGCCTCCGTTTTCTAAAATTATTTTAACATATAATTTTAAAAAATCAATTTTAATTTTTTACTTTTAATGTGCATACATATTCGTTATCGTAATTTGAAACAACTCCTCCTGCAGTTCCTATAGCTGCTATATAAACAATTAAATATTTCATATTAGGAGGGATTATACCTTCTCTATAGTTCCACATTTCATTTATCCAACTTCTTTTATTAGTCGTATTTAAACTAGTTACGCCGCCGGGATATACTCTATCACATTGTTGCAACCATAAAGTTCCTTCGCCTTTACTTCCTAAATACTTTGAACCTGCAAGCGGTTCTTGTTCTGTTGCTAAATCAAAATAAGGCATAAAAGCAGCTCGGCATCTATCAAAAGGATAATTTCCTACAGTATAAAAATTAAGTGCGAATTCTTTTCCGACATGTTCAGAAACGTCAAAAACATAGGAACGAGTCTCGTCTCCCGGGTCATCAACCCACCAGTTAGCCAAGCCGTTATTGTTTTGTAAATATCCAGCCACTAACGTATATGGAACTGATGTCCAATTTTGACCGCCTTGAGAATTTGCCCATCCGTATCCGTCTGCGGTTTTAGTCAATACTTGATTTAAAGTTCCACCTGTAGGGACTTGATTAACGCCAGCGATTGCGTTTTGAATATCGCTTGCCGTTGCTGCTCCTACGTCTGATGCCGTCAATATAACTTCGCCTGTTTTGTTATTAACTTTAATAACTGGAAATTGAATTCCAGAAATTGCGGTTTGAATTGCGTTTTGAACGTCCTGACTTGTTGCAGCTCCAACATCCGAAGCGTTAAGAATAACGTCTCCTGTTTTGTTATTAACTGATAAAACTTTTATGTCAGATGGTGTGGCTGCGCCTACGTCAGCAGCATTCAGAATAACAATTCCTGTTTTTCCATTTACTGATGCAACAGCGCCTCCGGGGATTTGTGCGTTCAATGTACCGTCCGAACCAATATTCAAGTTCTGACCAACCTTGATGCCTCCTAAAACTGAAGGGGATGCTATAGGCAAAACGTAATTTGTTATGAATGTGTAGTCATCAATGTTGTCATCTTCTTTTCCGTAAACATCAATAACAAGTAAATCATTGAGGTCTTCAAAAACTGTCTCAAAGAAATTCCAATTAACGGTCTTTCTAAAGTCACGAATAAGTTGACCTGCAGTTGTAACGCCAATATTACCGTGACGGCTTGTTGTAGTTGTCTCACTAAAACTATTAGTTCCGCTTTCGGTGTTTTCTTGTGCGCCTTCTGTTTGACTGTCACTTCTTGCGCCTTCAGTTTGACTATCTAAGCGTTGACCGCTTGTCAATGTGTCAGTATATGCTTCAGTACTATCAGTATCGCTTCTTTGACCTTCTTGATAACTATTAGATGCGCCTGAGTCGGTGTGAGTGACTTGTCCGAATTGGTCTTGTCTTGAACCAAGGGTCTCTTCTTTCTTTGTGTTTGGAGAATAAGCCGTGTTATTAAAGGCAGCGGTTTTTTCTTCCATAGTAACATTTTGAGACCCAATTGTGTCGGTGTGACTTCCATCCGTGAGTGTGTGTTGATCTAACTGTTCAGAATTTGTTTGTTGTCCTTTAACAGTTGTTCTACTTTGTGCGCCGTGTGCGCTTGTGTCAATCTCTTCACCTTTTGTTTGTGCGTTTGTTTGTGCGCCCTTAGAAAATTGTGTCACTTTTTGACCGAGATTTTGTGTCTTTGCATCTTCTCCCTCGTGTTCAATAGTGACTGACTCTTCCCAGTCAGTATTATCTAAAATATTAAAATCATTATAAATTCCAAGTGTACGCCACAACTCGTCCCATTTAGCTTTATTTTTTGAATAAGCCAATTTAGCAAGCTTGTTTTTATTTGCTGTAGGTAATCCTTCAGTAGTTAACAAACTTGTGACAGTTTTTGAGACAATTCTTGTTCCGTACTTTGAATGGTAGTCGAGGTCTAAAAGGTCGGCATCAACGTCATTTTTCCAAGGTACGTCATAATTGTTTAGATATGTAAAAATGCCGTCATCATTTGTATAATCGAACAATGCGTTAAGCGTCAGCTTCATCCTTCTTTTCCTCCTCTTCCTTTGTTTCTTCTTCCTTTACTTCTTCCTCTTCGCCTTGAGCCTCTTCTTCCAAGTTTTCAGCTTGTGCTTCCATTTCTTTTTCGATAATTTCCCAGCTTGAAGACTTCTTGACTTTGATATTAGTTCCGAAAAGTTTGTTGACTTTATCAATTCCTAATTCCCTCTCTTCCAACATAACGTCAATAAAAGGTAATAAAACGCTGTCATCAGTTGAAGTCTCTTCGCTTGAAAGTGCTTCGCGCTTTCTGTTGTTGTTTGAAGTAAGTCCAAAGGCTTTGTAAAGTTCGGCTTGTGTGAATTGTAACATTTCAAGCAAAGGGATTATTCCGCTTGTTCCATTACCAAACAAAGGATTGACCTTAACTCCGTCAAAGAAATCACTTTCAGCAACGGTTGAATATTCACCGCGAATAATATTCTCAATAAATTGATTTGCTGATGCCCTTGTTGCTTCATCTTGTGCAGCTATTAAAGCCGTTAAACGTGAGCCGAATGATGCCCACATATAAAGAGATAAATTTCCTTCAGCCATTATTGAACAATAACGTCTCAATATTTCATAACAACCCATATACAAAGGGTCGTTACGTACAATAACGCAATCTACACCATCCGTATATGTTTTTGATATTTGAAGAGCTGGATTTGCAATTGTTGCTTGTGTAAAATCATAAACGGGGGACTTTTCAACTCCACAAAGTCCTCCCATCATAGGCCACAATTGCCCCTTCTCTTCGATAAATTCGCAATGACCGCGCATTAAATATGTCTCTATATTTCTTTTAGTAATATTTTCAGGAAGGTTTTCATACTCAAATATAGAATACAATTTAACGAGATTTTCTTTCATCAAAAACTTGACGCTTTGTTCTTTGTTTTTAAAGTCGTATAGCTGGAGGTCTTTTTCGTTTGTCATTATTATTCCTCCCTATCTAATTTATCAAGCATTTTCTCAACTAATTTATTATTGTTGTTTATAACTTCGGTTAATTTATCGAGCTTTTTTCCCATATTTGAGATTAAATAAACACAACAAGCTATAGGAAAACCTAATGAGCCGATAAATTGCATTATTGTATTAGCGTCCATTGTCTCCACAATTACCACCTCCTTTCATCTAATTTTATAAAAATTTTTTTAGTTAGTCAATGAAATTTTCCTTCGCGCGCGGGCGCGTTATATAATATTATATAATATATATTCTCTTCTTATCTTTCTTTCTTTGCTTCTTTCTTTCTTTCGCTTCTTCTCTTAGTGTTAAGATTTTTTTAGTTGGTAAAAATTGGACTTCAGGTGACAAAATGATGAATGTCAGGTGTTTTAGTTGATTTTTTAGATGAATATATACACTCGAACAGGTGTTTGTTTGTTATCGAAATTTCGTTAAGAAAAATTTAATTTGCCGTCTCGGATGCCTTGTCTTTTCTTATACATCTC
>JAEEGL011370723.1_pt1 | contig 13367 bp, 9 predicted proteins | sample 9134231 | NCBI WGS metagenome assembly JAEEGL01 (sample SAMN16246548, study PRJNA631951) | gut metagenome | biome: gut microbiome; feature: rumen; material: fiber-attached | host: Bos | place: Iran: Karaj | collected 2018-10 | reverse complement strand
GCCCAGTTCGAGCTTCGCCTCGCCGCCGCACTTAGCAACGATCAAGCTCTCATTGACGACTTCAATGCCGGTCTCGATATTCACACCAAAACCGCCAGCGACGCCTTCCATGTTCCGATGGACCAAGTCACCAAGGCTCAGCGCCGCGCCGCAAAGGTCATTAACTTCGGCGTGCTTTACGGCATGAGTCCAAAAGGCCTCAGCGATGCTGCCGACATGAGTTTCTATGAAGCAAAACAATTCATCGAACGCTACTTCGAACTCCGCGCACCAATGCGCAAATATCTCGACGCACAACTCCAAAAAGCCCGCGAAGAAGGCTTCGTTGAAACCTACTACGGCCGCCGCCGCCCAACCCCAGACGTCAAAGCGCCAAATTTCCTCGTCCGTGCCGCTGCCGAACGCGCCGCCGCCAATATGCCGATTCAGGGCACTGAAGCCGATCTCATGAAGAAAGCGATGCTCGCCGTCGATAAGGCTCTGCCAGCCGACGCTAAGCTCATTCTCCAGATTCACGACTCGCTTATTATCGAATGCCCAGAATCCGAAGCCAATGAAATCGCCAAGATTCTCCAAGAAAATATGGAGCAAGTCGCTCCAGAACTTCCAGTCAAACTCGCCGTCGATGTTAAAATCGGGCACGACTGGGGCGAATTGTAGTCGCTTATGCTAAAATGATAGTATGCAAAGCATACTAATTATTGGCAATGTCACAAAAGACGTCTACCTGCGGTTAGATAATCGCACCAACAAATTTGAAACCGACGACAAAGAAACGAAATGGCTCGACATTTCTTTTGATGGCAGCCGCCACGATTATTATGCCCGCGCCAGTATTTACGGCGGCGCCAGTATTAGTCTCGAAGTTCTCAGTCGCTTCGGCCTTAATGCCAATATTTCTGGCACACCAGCTACTTTCCTCGACGGTCAATTTATTGCCAAAGACGTGCGCACGACTTATCGTTACATTCTTTGCCAAGACGAAAACGTTAGTTTCCTCGGTCCGAGCGAGGCGCGTTATTCGACTTGGGAAGTACCAACTAATAACCCTGATTGGATTTACTTAGACTATTCCGCCAACATTTCGCCAAAACTTTCTCAAGAAATTATCGAATATCTCAATCTATCGCATACAACAAAACTTGCTTTCTGCGTTGACACCCATGACGACCAAAGCGCGCCGCATATTCGCGCCCTCATTGAACGCGCTAATCTCGTAATTAGTGATATCCAATTGCGTCAGAAGGCCGAGAACCATGTCTATGTCGCCAATGACCATATCGAATACCAAGGCGAACGCGTTTTCTGGTCGGTAGACAAAGACAAAGATCTCATGACCAGATTCTCATCTCACCTCACGATTGCCGCCTCGATTTTTGGCGCTCTTGCGCTCGGTAAAGATTCAAGCGAAGCTCTACTCCTCGCCCGCGCAAACATCGAAAAATCCAACCTTAGCAGTACCGCAAACCTCAGCACGCTCGAAAAAGAAATCGCCGACGATTACTATCGCGTCGAAAAAACGCCGATTAAAGATCAGAACATTGTTGAGATTGAAGAAACCGCCAAAAAGCTCCTCGCACCAGGCAAGGGCATTCTTGCTGCTGACGAATCTGGCGGTAGTATTCACAAAAAATTCGAAGCGATGAATATTCCGGATGACGAGCAGCATCGCCGCGATTATCGCAATCTCTTCTTCACGACGCCAGAAATCGAAAAATATATCACCGGCATCATCCTCTTTGACGAAACCGCTCGCCAAAACGCTGACGATGGCCGCAATTTCATTGATTATCTCAACGAAAAGGGCATTATTGCCGGGATCAAGGTTGACCAAGGTCTCGAAAACTTCGAGAATTCCGATGAAAAATACACCAAGGGTCTCGAAGGACTCGATGATCGCCTCGCCGAATATTACAAAATGGGCGCCCGCTTCGCGAAATGGCGCGCCGCCTTTGAGGTTACCGACCATTCGCCGACCAACTTCGCCATCGAAAAGAATGCCGAAATCCTCGCCGATTACGCCCTCGCTTGCCAGAAAGCTAGCATTGTGCCAATCGTAGAGCCAGAACTTGTCTACGACGGCGATTACACAATCGAACAGAGCATTGAATATACCGGCAAAATCCTCGACCAACTCTTCAAATCGCTCGCCGAACGTAATATTGATTTACCGGGCTGTATTCTCAAGGTAAATATGGTGCTTGCTGGCAAGAAACAGGCCCAGCAATCCACGCCAAGCGAAATCGGCCGCGCCACCGCACTCACGTTGCGCCAGCATGTGCCAGGCGACCTCGCCGGTATCGTCTTCCTTTCTGGCGGCCAGAGCGTCGAACAGGCCACCGAAAATCTACAAGAAATCACTAATAACGGCCCATATCCATGGCCAGTCACCTTCAGCTACGCCCGCGCGCTCCAAGGCCCAGCCCTCGAAGCCTGGAAGGGCGACAACACCAACGCCGATACCGCCCATCAAGCTTTCAAAGAACGTCTCATTGCTAACTGCGAAGCACTAAAGGAGAAATAGATGCCTACCAAACCTCGTACCGAAAAGAAAATGACCCTCGACGAAGCGGTCGCTAAATCCGACTGGCATAATCGTCCAGTTTCGCGCAAGCGTGCCACTGTTGCTGGCATTCTTGGCATTCCGTTTGGCTGCCTCGGCATCCACGACTTCATTATGCGTCATAAAAAACGCGGCTTCATTCACTTGATTGCTACTACTATTGCGTTCGGGCTATTCTTCGTGCCATTCATTTACGGCGTTTCGGTTGTTTACGGCTGTATGCACCCAGAAATGAACCTGCAATGCATCAAGATCGACGATTACGACGACACTCTTAACGTTATAATGATTATCGGCCTCATCCTTACGCTCGTTTCTATCCTCTGGGGCATCGTCGAATCGGTTATCATTCTAATTAATCGTAAAAACTTCCAAGAAAAATAAAAAGACCCCGTGTTACTAGCGGGGTCTTTTTGTTTGCTAAATTATTCAGCTTTTTCTGCTTCAGCAGCAGGAGCTTCAGCGGCAGCAGCTTCTTCAGCAGCCTTTGCTTCGTCAGCGGCCTTGTCAGCTTCAGCCTGAGCTTCACGCTCAGCAGCTTCAGCAGCTGGGTCGTAGACGTTAGCGATTGGAAGCTCTTTGTCGAGTTCCTTATCGGCGAATTCTACGCCAGCAGGAAGAACGATATCGGCAACAGTAAGACCATCTTCGACCGTAGCGAGCTTGCTTGCATCGAGCTCGATTGCTTCAGGAAGATCAGCTGGCTTAGCCTTGATGTCGATCTCCTCGAGAACCTGGCTGAGAACAAGGTGAGCCTTGCTTGCGTCGGAAGATTCAAAGCCAACGAGCTTGATTGGAGTCGTAGCCTCGACAACTTCGTTAGCGGAAATTGCCTGGAACTCAATATTGAGAATCTTGCGCTTGACTGGGTCCATTGCAACATTCTTGACGAGGGCCATCTGCTTCTTGCCATCAATCGTCAAATCGATAGGGGAGTGGTAGCCAGCAATGCGGACTGCCTTCTCAGTTTCGTTGTAGACAGATTGGGTCATGATTGGCTCTTTGCCGCCAAAAACAACCGATGGAATCAAGCCTTGCTCGCGCAAGCTTTTAACTTTTTTACCGGACACTTCGCGTTTTGCGAGTGCTAATTTTTCTTCACTCATTAAATTTATTCCTATTTTTAAAATCTATTCTATATTTTAAGATAAGCAACAGAGAAAATCAAGCATGAGCTTTATAGAATTTTCTTGAGATACTTTCCAGTGTCACTTTTGGCATTTTTCGCGACGTCTTCAGGGGTGCCGGTCGCCACAACCCGACCACCGCCTTGGCCGCCTTCTGGACCCATATCGATAATCCAGTCCGCCGTCTTAATAACGTCCAAATTATGCTCAATCACAATCATTGAGTTACCACCATCCACCAGGCGTTGTAAAATTGACAACAAACGCTTAACGTCATCGGTATGGAGACCAGTAGTCGGCTCATCAAGAATATAGAGCGTCTTGCCAGTCGAACGACGGCTAAGTTCCGTCGCGAGCTTGATGCGCTGCGCCTCACCGCCGGAGAAGGTCGTCGCCGGCTGACCAAGCTTAATATAGCCAAGACCAACCTCTTGCAAAGTCTTCAATTTACCGGAAATAAGCGGCAAAGCCTCAAAGAATTCGACCGCCTCATCGACCGTCATGTCGAGAACGTCTGAAATCGTCTTGCCTTTGAATTTGACTTCGAGAGCCTCGCGGTTATAGCGTTTACCGTGGCATTCATCGCAAGTGACGAAAACATCTGGCAAGAAATGCATCTCAATCTTCAAAACGCCGTCACCCTGACATTTTTCGCAACGACCACCCTTCACGTTAAAGGAGAAGCGGCCGGCTTTATAGCCGCGTACCTGCGCTTCTGGCTGTTCAGCAAACAAATCGCGAATATTATTGAACACACCGGTATAAGTTGCCGCGTTCGAGCGTGGCGTGCGACCAATTGGCGACTGATCAATCACGATAATCTTATTGAGCTGCTCAATACCATCAATGCGTTCATGTGCACCAGGCACCGTTTGCGCACGGTTAAGGCGCGCTTGTAATTCGTTTGCCAAAATCTCGTTCACGAGCGTTGATTTACCCGAACCAGACACGCCCGAAACGACCGTAAGGACGCCGAGCGGGAAGCGCACGTCGATATTTTTGAGGTTATTTTCGCGCGCACCAACCACCGTTAGCCAGCGATTAGAAATCTTGCGGCGTTTCTTTGGCGTTTCGATCTTTTTCTTACCCGAAATATACTGACCCGTAATCGAATCCGGCATCTTCGCAACTTCCGCTGGCGTACCAGCCGCGATCACTTTACCGCCATTCACACCTGCGCCCGGGCCAATATCGACAAGATAATCTGCCTGCATAATTGTGTCGTGGTCATGTTCGACGACAATCACGGTATTCTTCAGATCACGAAGATGCTTTAAGGTCGCAATCAAGCGGTCATTATCGCGCTGATGAAGGCCGATCGAAGGTTCATCAAGCACATAAAGCACGCCCTGAAGACCGGAGCCAATCTGGGTCGCCAAACGAATACGCTGCGCCTCGCCGCCAGAAAGTGTCGCTGCCGAACGGCCTAGCTCGAGATAATTCAAGCCGACGTCTTTCATAAAGCCGACGCGCGCCTTAATTTCCTTGAGAATTGGCGCCGCAATTAGCTCTTCGTTTTCCGTTAAATGCAAATCAGAATTCAAAACTTCAAGCGTCTGGTCGACGTCCATCGCGCACATATCCATAATATTTAAATCATGAATTGTGATTGCGAGCACCACCGGCTTCAAGCGCGCGCCGTGGCAGGTCTGACAGATACGTTCACGCATAAAGCGCTCGATATCTTTGCGAATAAAATCCGATTCAGTTTCTTTGTAGCGACGCTCCAAATTTGGAATCACACCCTCGTAAACTGCGTCATATTCATAGCCATTGCTGAGCTTTACGCGATATTTTTCCTCACCGGTGCCATAAAGAATTTTCTGGATATTTTCCTCGGAAATCTCGCGAATTGGTTCGCGCACCGAAAAACCATGGCGCTCGCCGACAGCCGTAAGACGCTTTAGCCACCACGATTCTTGATTGATGCGGTTATATGGACGAATACCGCCCTCCGCAATCGTTAAATTCGGGTTTAAAACAAGGCTCGGATCAATTTCCATGCGCGTGCCGAGACCAGTACAGGTCGGACAAGCACCCTGTGGCGCATTAAAAGAGAAGAGGCGCGGCTCGAGCTCCGGGATCAATTCATCCGGATGGTCAGGACACGCATAGCGCTGCGAATAAGTCACGATTTCCGCGTCTTGCGTATTGATATTGTTCTGGCCAATCGCCACCGACTGATCCTTGATGCAAAGAATCTTCATGATGCCTTCGCCAAGTTCCAATGCCTGCTCAACCGAGCCCGCCACGCGACTTTCCATATCTGGCGCCATTACGAAACGGTCGATAATAATCTCAATATCGTGACGCAAATTCTTATCGAGTTCCGGCCATTCTTCAAGCGCATAAATGATGCCATCTACGCGTGCACGCGCAAAACCTTTGGCCAAATACTGCTCGCCAATATGCGAGAAAGAACCTTTTTTCTGCGTCACAATCGGCGCGAGAACCATTAACTTGCTCGCTGTCGGCCACTGCATCACCTGGTTAATAATATCCTGCGAAGTACGACGGGCGACTTCTTTATGACAAATCGGACAATGCGGCACGCCGATACGCGCAAACAAAAGACGCAAATAATCATAAATCTCCGTTACGGTCGCCACAGTTGAGCGCGGATTGCGCGAAGTAGACTTCTGATCAATCGAAATCGCCGGGGAAAGACCGGTAATCATGTCGACATCTGGCTTATCCATCACGCCAAGGAACATACGCGCATAAGAGGAGAGCGACTCAACATAACGACGCTGACCTTCGGCATAAATCGTATCGAAAGCAAGGGAAGATTTGCCCGAGCCAGAAAGGCCTGTAATCACGACCAATTTGTCGCGCGGGATATCAATATCAATATTCTTCAAATTATTCGCGCGCGCACCGCGAATTGAAATCTTGTCACCTTCAATATGCTGTTTTTCCATCCCGGACATTCTAGCATTTTTAGGCGTTTTTTTCAAGAGTATGGCTATTCAGACTTTTGGGTAGGCTCTCTGTAAATGACGAGTTTTCGGATAATATAATTCCAAAAGAAAACAATACAAGTTGCCGCAATTTTTGTCAGCATTTCGTTAAATCCGAGCAAATCGACACCCACCCACATAATCAATAGATTCATAGATAGACCAATTATCGCCACTATATATATCTGAGTAATTTCTTTTTTGAGATTTCCGCTGCCTTTTTTAAATACGAGCAAACGACCAAATCCCCAGTTTGCGAAAGTCGAAATTGCAAAAGCGATAATCGTCGATATCGAATAATGGAAATGCAAGACAGTATTCAATAAATAGAAAAGAATCCATTCAACGATCGTCGCCAAAGCGCCAACAATAAAATATAAAACAAAACTCTTTATATCTTTTCTTTTTATATTCGCCATATCTACTACCTATAATAATACAATGGTATAATTTAAGATATGAAAACTCCGATTATCTTCTTTGTCATTCCTTGTTTTAACGAGGAGGAATGTCTTGCCGAAACCACAAAACGACTAGAAAAGAAAATCACAAAACTTGTCAGCGACCATATTATTTCGGATAAAAGTAAAATCGTCTACGTCGACGACGGTTCAAAAGACAAAACCTGGGCCATTATCGAAAAGTTAGACTCTCGCGTGATTGGCGTCAAATTATCAAAAAATGAGGGACATCAAAACGCACTTCTAGCAGGCCTTAACTATGCCAAAGATTACTGCGATGCTGCTATTTCAATGGACGCAGATTTACAAGACGACATCGATGCTGTCGATGGATTCATTCAGAAGTTTAATGACGGAAACGAAATTGTTTACGGAGTTAGAAGCGAGCGTAAAAAAGACTCTTTCTTTAAGCGCAACACGGCATTATTATTCTATAAAACTATGGGGCACCTTGGCGCACATACGGTTTATAACCACGCCGATTATCGATTAATGTCAAAAAGGGCGCTAGAAGAGTTATCGAATTATCGCGAAGTAAACCTGTTCTTGCGCGGAATTGTCCCGCTCCTCGGATTCAAAACCGATACCGTCAAATATAAACGCGACAAACGTTTCGCCGGCAAAAGCAAGTATCCTCTCAAAAAAATGATTAACTTCGCCGTTGATGGCATCACGTCTTTTAGTGTCAAACCAATTCGCATGATATTCACGCTTGGCCTAATCACCTCATTGGCCGCCCTCGGCATTCTAATCTACGCATTCGTCATGAAAATTACCGGCAACGCCGTATCTGGCTGGGCATTCACTATCTGCTCGATTTGGCTACTCGGCGGCGTCCAAATGATAACTCTAGGCATCATCGGGGAATATATTGGAAAAATTTACCAAGAGGTGAAAGCAAGACCTCGCTATATTATTGAGAAAATTAAGAACGAGGACAAAAAATGAATCTAGTATTAGGGCTATTACTCAGTATTGCGACATTGGTTTTTTTCTATTTCATTTTCTTTAAGGCATATCAATTAGCCTTCGGAAAACAATTCCTCAAAAAACTCTTCACAAAAAAGTTTACAATCGCATTTGGAATTGTCGCTTTTATTGGTTTGCTTCTTGTCATCTTTTCGATTTCCAAAAATAACAACGTTTATTATTGGGATTATGGCGGCTACTGGACAAGCAGCTATACTTACAATGACAAAATATTCACAAACCCATTTGGCGCCGTAAAATCTCTCGGCAAATCGATTTGGTTCGACGATTATAATCTCGTCCTCCCGCTCGTAATTAGCCTTCCATTCAGAATTATCGGCTTTACTTATATGCGCTACACGATCATTAATTATTTACTATTCTTCATTCCAATGGCGATTATTGCAATCTCATTAATGGCGAAAATTTCCGAAAAGAAAGACAAAAAAATCCATTGGGGAATTCCTCTTTTTACAGTCGCAACTTTTATGTATCCTTTCTATCCAATGCTAATCGGCATGATTGATATCGCACTATTAATCCCCATCTTCCTCCTGTTCTCGCTAGCATTAGACTTTAACCCATTAGAGACATCAAAACAAAACCGCAAACGCAATATCCTCATCGGTATATTACTCGTCATTACATTCTTATTTAGACGCTATTCAGCATTCTTCTGCGTAGGCTACATTGCCGCCTTGTTATTCTATACCGCCTGGACGCTCTGGCTAAAAAGAAAGACAAAAAACTTCAAATTGCTAATCAAAAACACCTTCTTTAACTATCTAACCATCGGATTAACGTCCGGGATAATTCTCATGACGTTCTTCGCACCGCTCGTAATTAGAGTTCTGAAAAATAATTACGCCGATATGTATTCTGCTTACAATTTACCATTGGGCGACAAACTCTACTCGCTCGTCGATCGACTCGGCATTATTGTTATCGCAGTATTTGTTATTGGTATAATTGCCGCAATAATCGCCAAGACAAAAGCGCTCACGAAAATGACCATCATATCCTTGGCATGTTTACTAATTACAACCTGGATGTTCTTTAGGGTACAGGGCATGAGCCCACATCACCTATATGCCATTATTTGCCCAATCATGGTTATCTATTTTACTGGTGTATCGTTCATTCTCCAGCAAAGGTTCAAAATTTTTAAAGCATTCTTAATTACGCTACTAGTTGCACAGCCGGCCTATTTCTTCTTTGGCACCGTTCAGCGCGCAACCCAGCCAGTCCGTCTCTTGTTTACAACCGGACATCAACCATTTGCTAGAAACGATATGCCAGAACTTGGTCGCCTCGTAGATTACCTCAACTCTCACGACACTGGCCCAATCTACGTCTTAGCCAGTAGTGGCGTACTGAATTCAGATATTCTAAAATCCTACAAAAAACCGTACACCAACAATGCCATACCAAAACTCATGGGTACGCACGACGTAGACCTTCGCGATGGATTTCCAATTCGCTTCCTGCAAGCAGAAACGGTCGTCGTCGCTACTCCGGTCCAGTTGCATCTTCCGCGCGGCACTCAGGAAGTCGTCAGTTATTTGCAAGAGCAAATAATCGACCCTGAATCGTATATTGGCGATAATTTTGAAATGCTCGACGAAGAATTCCATCTTAAACAAGACACAACCGTACATATCTACCGCAAAACCACAGATTTTAGTGAAGACGATTATGACAAAATGATCGATTATTACGATTCCTATTATCCTACCCACACCAAACTGTTCGGCGATCGCATCAAAGAATACCTCTCTAAGTGATACAATATAAGCATGGGCAACACGCAAATTCGCAACCAATACAATGAGTTTATTTTTGAATCTTTTAATGTCGAGCGCCTCGCGACCGGCATCCGCGCAAGCTTCGTCTATAAATTAGGCGATTACACCTTCACGCCAAGCGCCGAAGTTCCACTCTCTAGCATCCGCAACGAATGGCTGAATGACGATTTCTTGAACGAATTATTCTTTAATTTTGGCATTATTAACGCGATTAGCTACTACAAATTAAGCCTCGCACCAAAGGTCACAATTAAGTGCGGAACCCTCGACGAAAACCAAAAGGAATTCTTCAAAAAGCAGTTCTACAACGGCCTCGGCGAGCTCATGTACGTCAACGGCCTCCTCATGCCATACGAAGAATTTATGACTATTGAAGCCCCAATGCCAGCCGAGAAGAAACAATTCCATCTCGACGACAGCTTCCATGGCAACGTCATTACGGTTGGCGGCGGCAAAGATTCCATTGTTTCGCTCGAAGCCTGCCAAAAATGGCATAACGACACGGTCTGTATGAACTTCAACCGCGATCTCTACCCAGAAAACCACGCCGCACTCGATTGCATCCGCCTCGCCGGCTACACCACGGCCGAAACCTGCGATTTCAACCTCACGATTGACCGCACAATGCTCGAGCTCAACAAGCAAGGCTTCTACAACGGCCACATTCCATTCTCGGCCGGCCTCGCTTTTGCAACCATCATCATCGCTTATCTCAACAACAAGTCCAACATTGTTTTAAGCAATGAAGCTTCCGCCAACGAGGGCAATATTGCCGGTACGACCATTAACCACCAGTATTCTAAGAGCATCGCTTTTGAAAACGATTTTCGCGCCTACGTCGCAAACTATATCTCAGATAAATTCAACTATTTCAGCCTCCTTCGTTGTCTTAACGAATATGAAATCGTCCAGAAATTTATTAAGTTCCCACGCTACCTTGAAGTCTTTCGTAGCTGCAATGTCGGCACGAAAACAAATAGCTGGTGCGGCCACTGCGCAAAATGTCTGTACGTCTACATCATGCTTTATCCATTCGTCGACCATGAACGCCTCAACCAGATTTTTGGCCACAACCTGTATGACGACACGACGCTTGGCGAAATTTTCAATGGTTTAGTCAACCCAGATGCCACCAAGCCGTTCGAATGTGTCGGCACGCGCGACGAAATTAACTACTCTGTCAAACTCGCCGTCGAAAACGCCGGCAAAGAACCACTTCCGGCCCTCCTCGAATGGTATCGCCAGAATTACAACCCAACCACGCAATACGACGTGGCAAACTACTTCAATCCGGTTCATAATATTCCAGCCGAATACTTGGAGGAACTACAAAAACTATGAAACAACAAATCATTGACGCTCTAAAGGGCAAAAAGATCCTCATTTTAGGCTTTGGCCGCGAGGGTAAAAGCACACTCGAGTTTATTAAGCGCGAATTGCCAGAAGCGGAAGTTGCCATCGCCGACCAAAACCCAATCACTGACGAATCTGTTGTAAATATTACAACATACACCGGCGAGAATTACCTAGAATGTTGTAAAAATTACGACATTATCATGAAGGCGCCAGGTGTAATCATTAAGGACTTCCTTGATGACGCCACGAAAGCTAAAATCACCAGTCAAACCGACCTATTCATGCAGGCGTTTGGCGCGCAAACCATCGGCATTACTGGTACGAAGGGTAAAAGCACTACCAGCACACTTACTTACGAAGTTTTAAAGGCCGCTGGCAAAGAAACGCTACTCGTCGGCAATATCGGCAAGCCATGCTTTGATTTCCTCGACCAAATCACGCCGCAAACGATTATCGTTTACGAACTCTCCGCTCATCAGCTCGAGTTCATCAAGGCTAGCCCACATATCGCCGTCCTCTTGAATCTTTATGAAGAACATTTCGACCATTATCTAACGCCGGAACATTACTATGGCGCCAAGAAAAACATATATCGCTATCAAAGCGCCAACGATTTGCTGATTTTTGGCGACATTTTCCAACATGCCACGCGCGAAGAAATTGCCGCTTTGCCGTGCAGCAAAATCGACATCACGAAAACCGAAATTGTTCCGCGCAGCGAAATCCGCACTAAGCTCATTGGTGATCATAATCGCCTCAATATTCAGGTTGTCGCCGCCATCGCCTACGCGCTTCGCATTGATGGCGAGGTTTTCAAGGAAACCGTTGCCGAATTCGAAGGCCTGCCACATCGCCTCGAATTCGTCGGCACCTATAGCCATATCAAGTTCTACAACGACTCAATTGCAACCGCCCAAGAAGCTACCATTAACGCCATTAAGGCCATTGGCGACGTCGATACGGTCATTCTTGGCGGCATGGACCGCGGTCTCGATTATCATCCACTTATCACCTTCATTCGCCACAGCAATATTCGCAACGTCATCCTGCTTCCAGACACCGACAAGCGCATGCTCGCTATCTTCTCCGAAGACAAATATCTCCAGGGCGTTTTCCGCGTCACTAATATGCGCGAAGCGGTCGTAAAAGCCTACGAAGTCACCGCGCCAAGCAAGAGCTGTCTGCTTTCGCCAGCCGCTGCTAGCTACAATACCTACAAAAACTTCGAGGAACGTGGCGACGATTTCAAGAATCTCGTAAAGAAACTCGGAGTCGCAAATGAACTTTAAGCTTCATAGCAAATATCAACCAACTGGCGATCAGCCGCAAGCCATCAAGCAGTTGCTTGACGGCCTGAATCGCGGCGAACGTAGCCAGACTTTGCTCGGCGTCACTGGCTCTGGCAAAACTTTTACGATGGCAAATATCATCGAAAAATATAATCGCCCAACCCTTGTCCTCGCCCACAACAAAACTCTCGCCGCTCAGCTATATTCCGAATTTCGCGAATTCTTCCCAGAAAACGAAGTTCATTATTTTGTGTCCTATTTCGATTACTATCAGCCGGAAGCCTACATCGCCAGTACGGATACCTATATTGAAAAAGACAGTGCTATCAACGAAGAGATTGACCGCCTCCGCCACGGCGCAACTGAGGCACTGCTCACGCGCCGTGACACCTTGATCGTCGCATCGGTTTCTTGCATTTACGGCATCGGTTCGCCAGACAATTACAAGTCTATGGCGATGCGCGTCGCAAAAGGCGAAATGCGCGACCTCAATCAATTCATTCGCTCGCTCACCGAAATCCAATACAACCGCAACGATATCGCGTTCGAGCGTGGCAATTTCCGCGTCCGCGGCGACACCGTCGACGTATTTCCTGCTTCTGGCGACCGCGCCTATCGCATCGAATTCGGCTTCGACCAAATCGAAAATATAAAGGTTATCGATCCGCTCACAGCCGAAGTCTATGCTGAGCCGAGCGAGATTGGCATTTTTCCAAACAGCCACTACGCTACGCCGAAAGAAGACCTCGAACGCGCCATCGTAAAGATTCGCGCCGAGTACGAAGACCGCCTCAAATTCTTCAATAATCAGAAAAAATACCTCGAAGCCCAGCGCCT
>JAEEGL010246324.1_pt1 | contig 13367 bp, 18 predicted proteins | sample 9134231 | NCBI WGS metagenome assembly JAEEGL01 (sample SAMN16246548, study PRJNA631951) | gut metagenome | biome: gut microbiome; feature: rumen; material: fiber-attached | host: Bos | place: Iran: Karaj | collected 2018-10 | reverse complement strand
TTACCAGTAGTCTTTACTCCTGCTTTACCAGCTTATGAAGATGCAGAAGATGAAGCTGCTTACATGATCGTTGGTAACTTTAGAGGATATAAGCTGAACCTTCCTTATGGCAGACAGCCTGCTTTAATCTATGACACTATCACTCGTGCTGGTGAAGATATGGAAGTTATCACTGGTAAATTACCAGCAGCAGGCAACGTTACAAAGCAGGGTTTCTTTGCAGTAGTAACTAAGCCAGCAGCAGAAGTCGATAACGGTTAATTATGAAAAAGTACATGGTTCTAAACGATGTAACCATTACTTGCTTAAAGGGTAGTATTGTCTACATTACAGATAGACAGTACGAGATGGTAAGGAGAGTCGTTAAACCATTACCATTAGAAGAAGTCAAAGAAAAGAAGAAAACTAGGAAGAAAAAGGATGCTGTCGAATAGTTATTTACAGAACAAAGTCAAGATTTTATTAGGGATCGAAGATACAACGTTGTACGACTCCAGACTTGAAATGCTGGTAGGCGGTGCAGTTGCTAAGTTGGAAGGCGAGGGCGTTGATAACGACTTCTCAGAACCAGCCGAAGGCGAATCACTAGATAATCTGGCTATGGACTATTTGATTTGCGTTTCTTACCAAGTCGCACTTGACTTAAATCTTGACATTGATTTGCAGACATTCTATGTGCAGTATATCACTAGAGTTAATACATTAAGATGCAGCAAAAAAGCGAAGCAGAGTTAGTGTATTGTCGCATTGACAGAGCCGAAAATGGTAGTCCTGTCAAACAAGAGATAAAGAAGTTAGTTAGAGTTGGAATTTTAGACAATTTCAGCTCTAACTACTACTTTGAACGTGGCAGGGAAATGCGAAACAGTTTAAGAATGGTAGTAAACGTATACTTAACTTACGATGTGATTGCTGGCGACAAGCGGTACTCACTGAAATACGTTGACTATCAAGGAAAGAGATATGCTGTCGAGAATATTATGGCTCACTATTTACGTGGCTATAAGAAAGATACAATGACAAGGGACTTAGATTTAAGACTTGCACTATGAAGAAATCATTTACACAAAAAGAAATCTGGGACTATCTCAACGACAACCCTTTAGGTGTAAAAGTTCATGTAGGCGATTTGGATGATATGAATAATCAAGACTATATTTTCTTTGACTACTTAACTGATACCCCTATAAGTGCAGATGATGGCTACACAGATAGCAAAATAGAAGTTCAATTTTCCGTACTCACCAAAGACTTTGAAGATAGAAAGACATTAGTAAAGTACATAAAGGATATGTTTGTATGTAATGTTTCATTAGACCATTCTGATGAACATGAATACTATGCTGCCTATATGCGTACTTTCTTACTGATAAGAGATGCGGCATAAAGATACTATTGCTCTGGAAGATTTCAACCATCTTGATATAACAATCCAGATGGAACCAGTGTTAAAGAAATACGGAAGATTGAGCAGGGATGATCTAAAATCAAATCCAAGTAGAAATCCTAGAATTAAAAAGCATAGGAAAGAAAACGAATATTTCTCTACTTGGCAATATCGTTATGACAAAGGTCAGAAAGCGGCAGTTGTCTATAACAAAAAGAACGGAAGATTAACTTATCTTCTGGAAAACGGTCACGCTATTACCAACACAAAAGGTGGTATCAAGTGGACTAGACCGTTCCCTCATATTTCAATAACATACGATAAATTTAAAGACAAATTTGTTGAAGATATGAGAAAAACAAAAATGGATGTTGATTTAACATAGGAGGATATTAATGAGCAGAAAATATGTTCATGGTAACAGAAACTTTGGATATGCAACAATCAATACAGCAGGGCAGACACCAGTGTTCAATACACCAGTAATGCTGCCGGGTATGGTAAGTTGTTCTGTTGAAATAGATCAGGACTCCGAAGCAATCTATGCAGATAACAAAGTATGGGTATCAGCAAAGGGTGCTAAGGTCAGAACAGCCGAAGTTGCGTTCCGTTACATTACACCAGAATACATGGCTCTGTTAGGTTTCAAGCAGAACAGTAACGGTGTATATACAGATACAGGTACTTTCGTACCTCATGCTTTCTTCTTTGAGGAAACAGTTGAAGATGGTGAAACAGGTGACATCACTCACAGATTACACATCTTCTACAACGCAACAGGAAGCGAACCACAGATTGAAACAGAAACAGATGAAGATGGAATCGAAGCAAGAGAAATCAGCGTTAGCTATTCTTGCCTTGACTCTACATTCGTTAAGGATGTTGACAACGAATATTGCCAGTATGCTTGGATTGAACGTGACAATACCAACGCAACATTCTATGACGGTTTCCAGAACGCAGTATTACTGCCAACCGTTTAATTGAAACAGGGAAGTGAGAAATCACTTCCCTTTATTTAAACAAAGGAGAGAAAATGAAAACATTTAAACACACATTTGAGGATGCACAGTTAGTATTAATCGATGGCGAAGTACAGGAAGTTGATCCTGTTAGATATGAAGCGACTTTCAGCTTAACTACTGCAAGTTTACTGATGTTTGAAGAAGAATACGGAAAACCTTTAATTACTGCTATGACAGCGTTAATTCCATCAAGTGCTTTAAAAGAGGATGATGTTGACTTCACAAAGGATGAAATCTTAGGATTTTTAAATCCAGATTTTATTAGAGCATTGGCTTGTTCAAGTTATTTAAAAATCGAAAATGGCAAGATTTTTAACAACGAAGCAAGTAAAAAAGAGTTCAAAGACAGTCCTATGAACGAATTATGTTTAACAGACTTTGATTTTGTTCAGAATATTATGAGTTTAGCAACACAGTGCTTATATAGTGGAACACAGAAAGTTAAAAACGGTGTTCCATCAAAAAAAAAGTAGTATATGATTATGCCTATTTTGCCGCAGTATGCGTAGAATTGCGTATTGATCTTGATTGGATGGATAGGCAGAATCCTTATGTCATATTAAAAATCTTAAAACACATTAACAAAATGAGAAACCCAGATGCTAATAAGAAAAAAGCAACCGCACAGGATATAAAAGACTTTGTAAGAGAGGAGTGATTAAATGGCTAATGAAGATAAAACCATAACTATAAGATTCAGAGGCGATTCAACACAACTTGATAACACTGTAAACAACATTGACAAAATGATTAAGCTACTCGCTTATGATACTAAAGCGTTAGAAAAGCAAATGAAATTTGGGAAAGATATGAAATCCCAAATGAAGTTATACAGTGATGCACTTTCAAATGTATCAGAAGAAATAAAACTTGCGGAAACAAATATGCGGTCATGGAATAAGGAAATGGACACTTATTCTGCAAAGTTGAAAGAGCAAGGTTCATTATCTAAAGAAGAATGGAATAATATGAATCGTGCTATGAAAATGACAGCAGAGTATTCAAAGATGGTCGAAAACCTTAAAGAACAGTATAACCGCCTTGCAACTGCCAAAATCAATTACAATAAAATATCTATTGCGGAAGCGTTAGAAAAAGAAGCAAAAAGGGCAGGCAATTTAAGCATAAGTTTAGGCAAGTTAGCAGATGTATTCAAAGGGATTTCAACTGTTGCTGGTGCGGCTTTAACAGGTGCAGCGGCAGCGGCTATTTCTTTTGAAGATGCGATGGCTAATGTCAGAAAGGTATTGCGACCAGAAGATGCCGAATACTTTGAACAGATCAAGAAAGATGTTCTTGAACTCAGCACACAGTTACCTATAACAGCCAACGAGATTGCTAAAGTAGCCGCAAACGCATTACAGTTAGGTGTTAGAGCCGCAGATGTTTCTAAGTTTACAGAGGTAATCTTAAAGTTAGGAACTGCAACTGATATTGTTGCCGATGAAGCGGCTATGAGCGTAGCAAAATTCTTCAATATTACAGGTCAATCATTACAGGATGTTGATAAGTTTGGTGCTGCCTTAACGCAGTTAGGAAATAGATTTGAAACTGGCGAAAAGGCTATCATGGAAATGTCAACCAGACTTGCAGCGGCAGGTTCTATTGTAGGTATGTCTACCGATGAAATACTTGCTTTAAGCACTGCTTTAACTTCACTTGGTTTAAATGCCGAAGCAGGTGGTACAGCGATTTCAACAATTCTTCGTAACATTGACATCCTTGTTTCAACTAACAGCAAAAATTTAAAAGCATGGGCGGAACAAGCAGGGATGAGCGTTGACGAATTTAAGAAAGCATGGGGTACAGATGTTACTGGTACTTTTAGTAGACTCCTTTCAGAAATCTCTAAAAGCGTTAGTGGCGGTGAAAACCTTAACTTGATTTTGAGTAATCTAGGGATCAATGCGATAAGACAAACGGATGCCTTTTCAAGATTAGTATTAGGTGTTGATACATTTAACGATGCTCTTGGAGAATCAAAAAAAGCATGGGATGAAGTAGGGCAAGGTTTAAATGGTGCGTTAAACGATGAAGTTGAAAAAAGAATAAGCACTATTACCGCCAAATGGCAGATGTTAGTAAATTCTGTTGTTAAATTAGGCGTTGAACTTGGCGAAACGTTAAAACCAACCATAAATAAAATATTAGATTATGCTCAAATGTTAGTTACTGCATTTTCTGATTTATCAGATGAAACTAAAGCATGGATTGTAAGATTCTTGGCTGGTTTAGCCGCTATATACCCAGTGTTACTAGGATTTAGTAAGTTGTTTGGGAATTGGCAAAAACTATTGTCTGGTTTAGCAGGCTTAGTTAGGTCAACAATTAAGCCATTTACTTCATGGGTAAAAGATAGTGCAATACTGAAAATGTCTAAAGCATTAGGCAGTGCCGCTGCTTTTGCAAAAAAGTTAGGCGTTGGCTTAATGAATATAATCCAAAACGCATTTACAGCTAAAACCGCATTGAGTTTTGAGGGATTTGGTTCTAGTTATGGAGTAGGCGAAGCTCTTGGCTCAATGGTGAGTATGATGGGATTGTTGAAAGCTGCTATTATCGGTTTAGTGGCAGCCTTTGCAATTTTGCTTGCTACAAACGAAGATTTTAGAAATCAGATTAAAGAGATTGCCGGTGGCTTGTTAGAAAGGCTTAAAGCGATACTCGAATCAGTGTTAGCCACGCTGAAAAAGGTTGGTGGATGGCTTTCCAACGAATTTAGTGATTTGCTTGAAACCATTGTAGATTTATGGAAAAAGTATCTTGAACCAGCGTTGTCATTTATGCTTACCGCATTAACACAGTTAGGTGGAAGTATACTTGTAGATATTGTCGCTATTTTAGGACATTTAGCAAACATCTTGATTGTTAGTATCGCTAATGTTTTAGAGTTCATTATCAGTTTAATTAAAACAGTATTAGTTGTTTTATCACCTATAATCAGCATTGTTTCAACTTTGTTAGGAAAACTGTTTGAATTTGTTGCGATTATCTTTGACAAATTAAGACCAGCATTTAAGTGGCTGTTTGATGGTTTGGAACAGCTTATGTCGCTTATCGTTGGAACTGTATTAGCAGTTTTAGATGGCGTTTTATTAGCAATCCAGTGGATCATAGATAAGATTACAGAATTGTATGATTTATTTATGAAATCAGATGTTGTTCAAGCGTTTGTGGCTGGTGTTGAAATGATTAAGGATGCTTTCGACAAAATATCTAGTGCAATTCAAACTGCAATCGACAAAATAAGAGAGTTCCTCGGTTTGAATAAGAACGTTGATTTCTCTGCCGATGTTGTTGGTGCTGGTAAAAATGTGTCAAATATTGCAAATGTTTATTTGAATAACTCTAACACATTCAACAATCCTTCACCTCAAGTAGCACAGAGCATATCTGATGATCTTGTAAGATTAGTAAGCAACAAGTTAGGCAAACAGATATTCCAGTAGAGGTGAACTATGGTAAGAAAATTCAGTTTGATTAATGCAGATAATGCAACATGGGATTTCACCGATCCTGTTGAAAAGGTCTTTGCCGCAAATCCTGCTGGTTTAGGCTTATCTTTATCTGCTCGGACAATTAGATTAGGCGACAAATTAAAAGTAACTGAATCAAAGTATGAGTTCGTAAACAAAACATTTAGTGTTCTGTTTTACGGTGATACGCTCAGAGAAATGTATGCAGATTACAACAGATTTGTTGACTTTATCACAGTAGGCGACATTTCCCTGCTGTATGAGATTCCGTCACAGGAAACGACATATCGTATTAAAGTGTTAGTCAGTGAACTAACCAAAACAGAAGTAAAAGATAACGGTTATATGACTTGCGGATTGTCATTGACACCGTTATCTTTTTGGGAAGATAACGAGAAAAGAGTTATCGAGATTGATTCAACAAGTGCAGTAACTGATGGCAAGCATTATCCTCTACAAAGACCGTATTTTTACGGAGCGATCGATTTTGGCGATGTCGAGATAACTATAACAGGTAATATGGAAACACCGTTAGAAATCACTGTAGACGGTGAAACAACCGACCCTCAGTACAGCTTGTATGACAACAATAACAATCTAGTTGGCACTGGTTCATTTATCGGAACTTTTACATACCTTTATGTAAATAGTGATGAAATCGATGAAGAAATCATTTTGAAAGACAGTAACGATCAAGTTGTCGCACATCCATATAACTATCAAGATTTACGGATAGGCGATAACGAAACAACGAAGGTTACATTCTTCAATTTGAAAAAAGGATATAACAAATTGGTACTCAATTTAGGCGTTACATTCGAGGGAACTGCTAAGATTGAGTGGCGAAACAGATACATAAGTGTATAGGAGGTATATATGGCTATTAAAGTAATGGCAGACAACAATCAAGTCATAAATGTTGCACAGGATGCTGCTATGTATAACGCTTTTGCTGGCAATAATGATTTCATTATCGCTGGTATCGGTAATGAAATGGCATTTAACCGTAATGCTTCATCTTTGAATACTACATTAAGCAGTGGAGAGTGCCTTATTTGTGGCAGACACGTAACTGTTACAGGTACGGAATCACTTACACTTAGTGCATCATCAAGCGGATATGTTGTATTGAGATATGATACAACGCAATCTGGCAGCAATATCGTTAGGCTGATGTCTGTATCTTCTTTAAGAACAGATAACATCAACAACAATGGTACAATCCATGATTTAGCCATTGGACAGTACACAACAAGTGCTAGTGGTGTATCTTCATTCACAGATTTAAGAAAAGTACAGGCATCAGTAACTACTACTGCTAGTCAGTTAGCAACCGCAAGAACGATTACTTTGACAGGTGCGGTAACAGGATCAGTATCATTTGATGGTTCGGCAAACGTTTCTATGACTACAAGCGTAGGAACAGCACCAACAATTTACAGTGGTACTACAGCACCATCTAGTTCATTAGGCAAAGACGGTGACATTTACATCCAGTATAATCGGTAGGTGATTATATGGCTTTAAGTGGAAGCAAAACAGGCTCTGGGACAATATATTGGCAGGATAGCACAAACAACAAAGTCTTAGTATTTTCGTGGACAGCAACACAGAACGTTGAAGCGAACACGAGTACAATTTCTTGGACACTATCATTTACAGGCAGTTCTGGCGGCTATGTAAGTGGCGTAAATTGGAGTGTGTATTTAAGTGCTGTAACAGGCACTTTGTCTGGCACAGTAAGCGGTAGTGGCTCACAGCAGTTATCTGGCACATCTGGCACACTCAAAACAGGAACTGCTACATTAGCAGCAAGAGAAGATGGAACATCATCATTCAAGGCTTCTTTTAGCGGTACTTGTTCTGGTACTGCTCATACATCTTCTGGCGAAGCAACGTGGTCTTTAAATGACATACCTAGAAATGAACTTGCATGGACAAAAGTCAATGGTTCATGGAAACAGGGCAAAACGTGGGTGAAAGTAAACGGAACGCAAAAAGAAGGTAAGAAGGTCTGGGTAAAAGTAGGCGGCAGTTGGAAAGAAAGTGCGATAAAGGGTTAGTATGTATAGAGGTTTTATCAAAACAATAAATAATCTGTCTGGCTTGCCTATTGGGAACTCTGATTTAAGAGTAAGAAACATCAGTATTCGTAGAGATATTCTTACAAGTGCTACTTCTGAATTTGAAGTGCTGGGTATTCCAGATGAAGCAGAAATCGGCAACGTTTTCGGCTGCTATGATGAATACGGAAAGATTATCTATGTAGGCGTTATCTCGAATATCGATGATAATACGATACAGACAAATCAGATCATATCGCTATTCAACGATAAATGGCTTTGGAACGACCCTCAGCAGGTAACGATTGAGCAGACAGTAAGAGCAATCCTGCAATCAGACTTCCAGAACAACAATGACAGCCTTGTAGCCGATATTTTTACACAGTTCGATGTAAATATCAGTTCTACAGGAACACAGTTGCTGCTGCCTACACAGGATGAAAACTATGTTGTGAACTTCATGGATTTTATCTTCCAGCTTTATCAGAATTACCAGATATTGCTCGATATTAACATTCCGTATGGTGCATCCAGACCGTCTATAACGATACTGAAACCGAACTATCCAACAATTAAACTGTCAAACAATACAAATACATTACAAGACTTCAATATAATGCAGGAAACGTATGAAACCAATAAATTGATTTTATACGCTAAAGATGGCACGTACAGAGGTACTTGGTACGGAACTACACAGGGTATCTCTACAAGCGATGATTATACAAACAGATTGCCTAAGATTAGAACGAATATCGTATTCAGCGATGATCCAGCCGATGATATTGTCGCAGATAACCTTAGCAATCAGATGTATAACCATAAAATTGAAGTCAATCTGATTTTAAACAACAAACTTTACAACTTTGATGATTTTCACTTAGGGCAGACCTTTGAAATCTATCACAAGGGCAAAGTATACAATTCTGTCTTAACAGGGTACGCAATAGAGATTAACGAAAGCGGTGCTTCCGATAAAGTTACATTGACATTCGGAATTGTTCGAGTAAGTTTAATCGACAAACTGAATAAACTTATCTTAAACAATCAGCGGTCAAGTGGCGGTGGCTCTGGCGGTGGCGGAGGGATAACTCCATCAAGCGTTGTAAATATTGTCTATCCTGTAGGTTCGATTTATATGTCTGTCAGCAACACTTCACCAGCTACCTTATTCGGTGGTACTTGGGTACAGTTGAAAGACAGATTTTTATTAGGTGCAGGCGACACATATACAGGTGGAAATACAGGTGGTGAAGCAACGCATACATTGACCGTTGATGAAATGCCATCACATAACCATAGCCAAACTAGATCAGTTCCTTATGGGGTGCCTTACAACAACACTTCTGGTGCTGGCAGTGGTACAGGCTCACCGTATTTTTCAGAAACGTATAGTCCAACATTCACGATAAACAATACAGGTGGCGGACAGGCTCACAACAATATGCCGCCATATCTCGTAGTGTTCATTTGGCAAAGGGTAAGTTAACTGCATAGGAGGTAATTATGATTGTAAGCAGAGATGTAGGTGTAATACCTTTAACAGATGCTGCTGGCATAACTAAAGTTTATAACTATCCATCGCACAAAGGCATTGATATAGGATGGGCGGAAACGCCTGTATGCCCTGTATTAGCGTGGCAGGATGGCGTGGTAGTACAGCGTGGTTATGGCAGTGAAGTAGGAAACTATATTGTAGTAGAACACTATTACGATGGCGAAGATACAAAAAGATGGACTGGATATATCCATCTTGCTTATTTTCCAACAGTAAAAGTAGGCGATAAGGTCTATTTAGGGCAGCAGATGGGAAATGCCGCCAGAGGAAACACTGGTAAGAGTAACGGAACACACTTACATCTTTATCTTACAAAGTGCGTACCTCAGAGAACACCGTATACATGGGACACCATGTTAGCAAACGTTACTGATCCTTATCCGTATCTGTATTGGAGCAAGGAAATCAATAACGTATATATTTCAAGCGAATGGAAAAAGGAGTTGAAAGAAATGAACTATCCAAAACCAGTAGAGAGAAATGAGTTAGTTAATCAGTGCGAAATCAAGAGCGATACCAGAAGAATGAGAAAAGCACCATCTTTAAAGGGCGTGGCTTATGATGAATACTGCAAACGTGGCATTTACAATGTTCACGAATGGAAGAACGCTGATGGTTATGATTGGGCGTTAATTGACACCATTGACGGTAATCAGTTCTGGGTAGCAGTTATGGCTGGCGAAGATTTACCGATAATTGATTACAAAGCATTATACTTTGAAGAAAAAGCAAAGAGAGAAGAAATCGAAAAGAAATTAGTTGAAGCCGAATCAAAGCTGAAAACTATCGTACAGATTGCGGAGGGATGAAATATGCTTCCAAGAGGTACAACACCGACATATCGCTTGATTTTAAACGATAATACCATTGATTTAACTGTAGCAAACAATGTGTATGTATCATTTAAAGGGCAGTACGGTGGAATTGAGAAAACAGGAGATGATCTAGTCATTTCCGCACATCAAGTGGATGTGTATCTTAACCAAGCGGAAACACTTGCATTTACGGAAGGAGAAATCGAAATCCAGATTAACTGGACTTATGCAGACGGACAGAGAGCCTGTACTGTAATCAAGAAAGAAAAAGTAGGAAAGAACTTAATAGGCAGAGAACTAGAATGATTGAATTACCTATTATCGTTGACCTTACCGTAAACAGAAATGAAGTAGTTTTCGATTTTGACTTAGAGAATACAAATCCAGAGATAGAATTTACATCGAGTAATGTAATTAACATTGAACTTCCAACTTATGATGGTGATTATGTTGTAGATGCTTCACCAGACAACCCTGTCATTCTGGAAACGAATGGTAAGGCTATGGCTGGCGATGTAACAGTAAATCAGTTGCCAACTCAGCAAATACAGCAACCAATTCTTAATGTAAATTATGACACAGGTGTTATTTCTGCTTATTCTGATTATCGCATTGGATATAACAAGTTAAATATGATAACAAATGTGAATATCCCATTAAATACTTTAAGCGGAAGAACGATAACACCTAGATTTTATGAACAGACAATAATGACAAGAGGTCAGCTTGCAACAGGCACGATAAAAGTTGCGGCAGTTCCAAGATATGATGGGGTACTTGAATTTACACCGAGTGAACAGAGCCAGACAATCGAGATAAACGGAAAAATGGCGGCAGCAGACATTGTTATCAATCCTATTCCATCCAATTACGGAAGAATTGAATGGAACGGTAGTTTTTTGGCGGTGATTTAGTATGAAGAACGTTAAGATCGCAGGAACGAACTATAACAATGTTCCATCCATAGACATACCATTACAGACATCTGGCGTAGCAACGTTTTACGATGTTTCAGATACAACAGCAGAGGCGGCTGATGTGGCTACAGGAAAGTATTTCTATACAGCCGCAGGCGTAAGAACCGCAGGCACATCAAGTGGTGGCGGTGGTTTTGCATTACCCCCATACTTAGTAGAAGGGCAGACAGTGACTATAGGTGCAAACAGTATTACAAAGATGGATGCGGCTAAAAGCTATTTTAATTCATATCAACCGTATTTCCTTCTTCTGCTTAAAACAGCACCAACTGTAAATAATCAAGTGGTGGCTTTGTGGTTTAATGGTGGATCAGCTGCTAGATACCGTGGTGGTACTATTGGTACAGCACAAATAAGTTCAGCTTATGATGCAAAATTAGTAGAAGGTACTGAATATGTACTATTAACAAAAACAGTGTAAGTAATCAAGGAGGAATAATATATGGCACATCCAAATGTGGTGATTAATGGAGTCACCTATAACGCAGTTCCAGAAGTGCAGATACCGAAATCTGGTGGTGGAACAGCAACTTTTTACGATACAAGCGATGCAACTGCTGCCGCAGGCGATGTTTTGTCTGGCAAGGTTGTATACGGTGCTAGTGGTCGGATTACTGGCAATATTGCTACATATCCAGTAGGCACAGAAAACATCACCACAAAAGCACAGGTATCATCATGGTCGACAGGCTATTATCAAGGCATTACAGTTCAGATTCGGCAGGCAGAACAGGACAAAATTATTGCAGGTAATATTCGCAGTGGGGTATCAATTCTCGGACAGCAGGGGAGCAGTAATGTCGTAAACACTCAGATTACAACAGGCGGTGCAACTGCAAACAAAATTCTTACAGGTTATTCTGCATACGTAAACGGATCGCTGGTAAATGGTTCGCTCACTGCACCAACTGTATCGCAGGATTCCGTAACAAACGTACTGACTATCAGTTAAGGAGGACTTTATGAAACAGATAGTAGATAAATTAAACAAGATTGCAAAGAAAATCGATGAGAATGTAGACATTCCAAACACAGACCTTATTACTGATAGTCTGGATGCAATCACAACTGCTCTTGGCGGTACACCAAACGATTCCAACCTTATCGTTGACAAACTAGAGGACATCGCTGGCGTTGCTCATGGTGGCGGAGGAAGTTCTAATGAAGAATATGTTATTCTACCTAGTGGAGAATATACTATTGACCCTGATAAACCAATTCCATTAATTGCTGGTTTTCCTAATGACGCTAATTATATAACCATAAAAATAGCAGGCGAAGATTATATATTTGAATTTAAAGATGTTGAATATCCGTCTGGGACGGTTTTAAAAGGTTATTATAATAGTAATTTTAGTAATTTGATTTTTATTTCCGATGGAACATTGCTATATGGTTATCCTGCTGGTCCTGACACTCCTGAAACATTGGTTATAGACGAGATTCGAGCAAAACCTAATGAACACCACTATTTTATTCTTACCGCAACATTAGTAAACACAGGGGATAGTGCTATTTACGTCAATGACGTTTTAACCTCGCCTGAAAAGATTCTGTGTTTAGAAAACGGTAATATTGTCGATAAAACGGAAGAAGAAATTCCAGCTGAAACTTCTTTGGTATTAAATATAATAGTTGGCTCTGACTCTTCTATGTTAGCAACACAGGGCGGAAGGCAAACATTTGCAACCACTAGTAACGTAAGCGATTTAAATAATTGTGTAGCACTTCCTATGGGAGGTACTAATTTAATACGTGTTATTCCTGATGCTTTCCCTATTAACAGTACCGCAAGTGTAACAATAACAGTGGCGTTACCTAAATAATACCTATTTTTGACGGAAATTTACGGAGGAAGTAATAATGGATTTCAAAGAATATATCGTTCCTGCCATCAGTGCAGGTGTTTATTTAATTACCTTAATGGCAAAGCCTTTAATCAAGGCAGAGCATAGAAAATTTATTCCATTAGGTTGTGGAATTTTAGGTGTAGCCTTTAATGCTTGGGCGAGCTGGGATTTCAGTTTCGCTATCTTCTTAGGCGGTCTGGCTAGTGGCTTAGGTGC